>Ga0315281_10013596_pt1 | contig 11006 bp, 6 predicted proteins | sample YL17G07_0_MG_FD_204540 | JGI IMG/M metagenome (GOLD analysis project Ga0315281, IMG submission 204540) | Sediment microbial communities from Yellowstone Lake, YNP, Wyoming, USA - YL17G07_0 | ecosystem: Environmental > Aquatic > Freshwater > Lake > Sediment | place: USA: Wyoming | collected... | reverse complement strand
GTCGCCGGCCTGTTCGTGCTCAACGCCTTCCGCAGCAATCTGGTTTTCTTTTATTCCCCCACGGAAGTGCTGGCAGGCAAAGTCACCACCAACAAAACCATTCGCATCGGCGGCATGGTGGAAAACGGATCGGTGCGAAAATCTTCCGACGGCATGAAAGTAGATTTCATCGTCACTGATCTCAACAAGAAACTACCGGTTCACTACGAAGGCATCCTCCCGGATTTATTCCGCGAAGGCCAGGGCGTGGTCGCGCAGGGACGTCTGCAATCAGACAACACTTTCGTCGCCAGCGAAGTGCTGGCCAAGCACGACGAAAAATACATGCCGCCCGAAGCCGCGCAAGCACTGAAGAGCGGAAGCTTTGCGGCAGGGAAAGAAAACAAACGTCCATGAAAAAATTCCTTATCCCGCTCACGGTCTTTGCCGCCATCGGCGGGCTGCTGATGTACGCCCTGTATTTATCGATCACCGGCGAATATTCACCGCGTGACATCCCCTCGCCATTGATCGGGAAACCGCTCCCGGCTTTTTCCCTGCCCGCCGTGGACAACCCCGCACGAAAAATCAGTCGCGATGAATTGCTGGGGCGCGCCTATCTGCTCAACGTCTGGGCCTCGTGGTGCGTTGCCTGTCGTCAGGAACATCCTTTTCTGGTTGAGTTAACCCGCCAGAAAGCCGTGACCATCATCGGCCTCGATCACAAGGACAAGCGCGAAGACGCCATGGACTGGCTGACCAATCTGGGGAATCCCTATGAGATCAGTATTGCCGATACAAACGGGCATTTCGGAATCGAAATCGGCGTATACGGCGTGCCGGAAACTTTTGTCATCGACAAGCAAGGCATCATCCGCTACAAACACGTCGGCCCGATCACGCCGGAAGTGTGGGAACAAAAACTGGCGCCGTTAATGAAACAACTTTCCTGATTGCTGATTCTGGCGAGAATAACGCCTGAACGAAATTAAATGTAGGGTGGGCATGGCCCACCACACGGGGTATCGGTAAACATCGCTGGTGGGCCATGCCCACCCTACAAATGGTTAACTACTTTAAGCGAGCACCATTCGATTCAACCGGATTCGCAGGAACAATAACAACACAATCCGCTCTGCCATAAATCCCGCACGTATACCCGTCACACCGTCCCGTGCTTCGTCTCGACCATCACGCCCAGCTCCTTCAGGAACGGCACCGGTAACACGCCGCCCACACTGACGATGACGGCATCGTTTTTTATTTCAACCACGCTGCCTGCGTGATCCAGCGCAACTTTATCTGGCTTGATCATTCTGACAGTCGACTGCAACAACAACTTCACGCGGCCATTGTTCTCTGCTTCCTGCAAGCGCTGACGGTTTTTCTCCTTGACGCGCCCAAAGGCTTCACCGCGATAAGAAAGCGTGACGGTCGTGCCCGGTTCGTTCGCGATAGCGAGCGCGGCCTCAAGTGCGCTGTCGCCGCCACCCACCACCAGCACATGCTGCTGACGGTATTGCTCCGGATCAATGAGGCGATAAACCACTTTCGGCAAGTCCTCGCCCGGTACGTCGAGCTTGCGCGGCGTGCCGCGTCGGCCAATCGCCAGCAGCACGGCTCGTGCGTTATACGTGGCGCGCGATGTTTTGACGGCAAATCCGTTTCCGTTTTTTGTGATGGTCTCCATGCGTTCGCTGAAATTTATCTTGAGGCCCGTTTTCTTCACGGCGGCCTGCCAGAATTCGAGCAGCTTCTCCTTGCTGATTTCGCTCATCTTCACGCGGCCGAGAATCGGCAGCTCCATCGGCGCGGTCATGACGAGCTTGTTGCGCGGATAGTGATACACCGTGCCGCCGAACGAATCTTCCTGTTCGACGGTGATAAATTTCAGCTTGTGCTGTAGCGCACCGAGCGACGCCGCAAGCCCCGCAGGACCACCACCGATGATCACGACGTCATACATCAGGCCATCGTTCTTCAGCTTGCGTATCGACTCCATGGCCTGACGTCCCTGCTCCACCGCCTTGCGGATCAGCCCCATGCCACCGAGTTCACCGGCAATATAAATTCCCGGCACGTTGGTTTGAAAATCCGGATTGACCTGAGGAATATCGACGCCGCGTTTGGCGGTGCCGAAGACCAGCGAGATGGCGTCATGCGGGCAGGAGGCCATGCAGGCGCCGTGGCCAATACACAGCGCCGGTTTAATCAGATGGCCCTTGCCCTTGATGATCCCGATGGCGCCTTCCGGACAGGCCTTCACGCAGGCAGCCGAGCCAATACAGCGGTTGGGGTCAAACACGGGATGCAATGACGCCGGTTCCGTCAAACCGGAATTCAGGGTTTGCTGCAACTGCGCCGCATGTTGTTGCGCCGTCTTTTTATGGCGACGCAGGTAAAAGAACAACACCACCGCCAGCAGGCCAAGATAAATCAGGTAAGCCATAACGTCCTGCTCCTCAGGCAACCGCACCACTCCACCCGCATACTGTTGGCGCCGCCGCTGTTTGTCTTCCGTTTGTCAGGCAAATACCGCATCCCATACGTTAAACAGTGGTATTACCGTCATTGCTGCACTTTAATTCAAGGTACTGGGACGATTTCTGTCGCCAGGGTTTATGCCATAAAGAATACATCATGAATATTCCCTGTTCCGCCTCTGCGCGGGATTAATATCACGAGAAGACGGATGTCGCACGAACAAACAATCGCCGGGACCACAAAGCTATCGCCGCGGTCATCTGAAAATCCGGCAAGACGTCAGCGCCTGCCGATGTCCGTCAGCGTTTTGCCAATAACGGCATTGCTGATCTACGCCATCTGGACGGTGCGCGAAGGCCACTACTACGAACCCGGCGACGATTTTGGTTACTACCTCGGCGTCGTGGGCGGCCTGATGATGCTCGCTCTCCTGCTTTATTCACTGCGCAAGCATATCCGCTTCATGCGCGACTGGGGCGCCACCCGGCACTGGTTTCGCCTGCACATGATTCTCGGCATCACCGGACCGACCCTGATTCTTTTTCACTCCACCTTTCGCGTCGGCTCGATAAACGCCGCCGTGGCGCTCGGCTGCATGCTGCTCGTCGCGGGCAGCGGCATCATCGGTCGCTTCATTTACCGCAAGATTCATCATGGCCTGTACGGCCGCAGCGCCACGTTGCAGGAAATGCAATCGAATCTCGGGATTATCGGCGGCGACGTAAAATCAAAATTCCATTCTGTTCCGCACATCGAAAAACGTCTCAAGGAATTTGAGAGCCAGGCGCTGGCGGAACACGGAAGTCTGTGGTCACAAGTCTGGGCTTTTATCAGCATAGGCACACGCGCCCGATGGACTGGCTACAAGGCCACCCAGGACCTGAAAAACCTGGGACGCATGCACGCGGACAAGCATGAATGGGATGCGGCCAAGTTGGAGAAGCGCGTGACCGCCGGAAAACTCGCCATCCACCAGTATTTAAACGCCGTGGTCGATGTGGCGCGGTTCAACGCCTACGAACGGCTGTTCTCGCTGTGGCACATACTCCATGTTCCGTTTGTATTCATGCTGATCATCAGCGGGATCGTGCACGTCATTGCCGTACACATGTATTGACGCTCCCGGGAACAACAGGCACTTGTTACGCATATTCCTCACATGGCTCACGATCGGATTTTCCTTTCTCCTGCTGCCAGCGCCCGCTCTCGCCGATTCCATCGAGAGCGTGCTCATGCCGGGCAAGGTCATTGAAGGTCATGCCGACCATGAAACCGACTGCAAGGCCTGTCACGCGCGATTCAAGAAATCCGCCCAGAACAGTCTGTGTCTTGATTGCCACAAGGACGTGGCCAAAGATGTCGAACACAAACAGGGATATCACAGCCATCTATCCGAAAAAGAGTGCCGCGAATGCCACACTGATCACAAGGGGCGCACGATGAACATTGCGCCGCTGGATGAAAAATCCTTTGACCACAAGCTCACTGACTTCATGCTGAAGGGCGGGCATGCGGGCGAGAAAGTGGTGTGTCGTGACTGCCACAAACAGACGGTGAAATTTCGTGACGCGCCAACGAACTGCGTTGCCTGCCACAAGAAGGATGACACGCACAAGGGCAGCCTGGGCGCCCAATGCGCTGACTGCCACGATGAGAAAAACTGGAAGGAAGCCCGCTTCAATCACAGCAAGACAAAATTCCCGCTGACCGGCAAACATCGGGATGTCGTCTGCAAGGACTGCCACACCGATCCCCAGTTCAAGGACGCGCTGATGGCCTGTGTCGCCTGCCATAAGAAAGACGACGAACACAAACAGAAATTCGGCACGAAATGCGAGAGCTGTCATACCGACCGCGACTGGAAAACGATTCTGTTCAATCACGACAAAGACACGAAATACCTGCTGCGCGGAAATCACCGCCTTGCAGAATGCAGCAGCTGCCACACAGGCTTTCTATACAAAGAGAAACTCAAAACCGCCTGCGTGACCTGCCACAAATCCGACGACGACAAGCAGGGCCACAAGGGCAAGTTTGGTGAAAAGTGCGAGTCCTGCCACACCGAAAAGGACTGGTCTGTCACAACATTCGAACATGACCGCGATACAAAATACATTCTGCGCGGCAAGCATATCCAGGCTAAATGCGATAGCTGCCACACCGGGTTTCTGTATCAGGAAAAACTCAAGACGACCTGCGTGGCCTGCCATCGTGCTGACGATGACAAGAAAGGCCACAAGGGACGCTTTGGCGACAAGTGCGAATCCTGTCACGTTGAGAAAGACTGGAAAACGCTCACCTTTAATCACGACCGCGACACGAAATATGTTCTGCGTGGCAAACATATAAAAGCACCGTGCGCATCCTGCCATGCTGGCAATCTATTCACAGAAAAGCTGGCGACCACGTGTATCGCCTGCCACACGAAGGACGACAAACACAAAGGTCAGGAAGGCAAGCAATGCGAATCCTGCCACAACGAGCGCGACTGGAAAGCGACAAAAATCGATCACGGACTTACCCGCTTTCCATTGCTGGGTAAACACAGCGCGGTGGAATGCAAGCAGTGCCACCTGACGCCCGCCTTCAAGGATGCAGGCATTACCTGTGTTGGCTGCCACGAAAACGACGATAAACACAAGTTCGCGCTGGGACCGCGCTGTGAAACCTGCCACAACGCCACGTCGTGGCAGGCATGGCGCTTTGATCACAACAAACAATCCTCATTCATTCTCGATGGCGGACATGACCGTCTCGCCTGCGATGCCTGTCACCGAAAACCCATGCCCAAAAAAGTATCGCAGAGCAGCGCGTGCATCAGCTGTCATGAGGTAGACGATGTACACAACGGCGGATTTGGAAAGTTATGCGAGCAATGTCACGTCAGCAGCTCGTTCAAGCGCATCCGGGCCGGGGCCGGTAGCGCTGTGCATTAATTTCTCAGGATAAGGAATAATGGTCATGAAAAATACAAAACATATCCGCCGTATTCTGATCGGGTTCAGCGCGCTGGCCCTGCTGGGACTGTTTCTGCTTGCGCTGCCTTATGGCGACACCACGGCGGCAGATGCAAAACGTAATGTAAATTTTGACCACATCAAAACGGGTTTCCCGCTGACCGGCGCGCACGTGACCTTGCCGTGCGAGACCTGCCATGTGCAAGGCACGTTTAAAGGCACGCCCAGAAAATGCGCTACCTGTCACACGCAGGGCGGCCGTATTCAAACAAGCACATTCAAGCCCGCCAATCACATCGTGACAGCGCAGACCTGCGACCAATGCCACACGTCCACGGCGTCGTGGAATGTTGCGTCGTTCAGTCACGCCGGCGTCATGCCGCACCAGTGCAGTCAGTGTCACAACGGCAGCATCACCAAAGGCAAACCAGCGAATCACACGCCGACCAATGCGTCCTGCGATACCTGCCACCGCACCACCACCTGGATGAGCGCAAGCTTCACCCATCTCAATGTGACGCCCGGCAGCTGCGCCAGCTGTCACACACCAGGCGGATCAGCCACCGGCAAGCCCTCCAATCACATAACCACAAATCTTTCGTGCGACATCTGCCACACAACAGGCGGCACCTTCACATTCTCAACCTTCACCCATTCCGCCACGCAGGGCGTGATGGCCGGACAATGCGCGACATGTCATAACGGTTCTTTCGCCAGCATGAACGCGCTGGGAAAACCCTCGGGCCATGTCGCCACTACCGCTTCGTGCGACACTTGTCATACAGGCTTCCAGTCCTTTGTGACTTCGGGCTTTAACCACAACGGCGTGAAGGCCGGCAGCTGCGCCAGTTGCCATGGCTCCACGGCGACGGGCAAGCCATCCAGCCATATTCCGACGAACCTCTCCTGCGATGCCTGCCATACCATGGGCGGTGCATTCACAACATCAACGTTTACCCACGCCGCTACCCAAGGCATCGTCGCCGGACAGTGCAGCAGTTGTCATAACGGTTCCTTCACCGGCATGAACGCGCTCGGTAAACCATCCGGGCATGTCACAACATCAGCTTCCTGTGACAGCTGCCACAAAGGTTACTCAACCTTCGCCGGCGCTGGCTTCAACCATACCGGCGTCAGCCCCGGCACCTGTTCCACCTGTCATACGCAAGGCGGATCCGCCACGGCCAAACCGTCCAACCACATGCCGACGAATCTTTCCTGCGATGCCTGTCACGGCACCACGTCACCGTTTACCGCTTCGACCTTCACGCATGCTTCTACCCAAGGCATCGTCGCCGGGCAGTGCAGCACTTGCCACAACGGTTCGTATACGCAATGGAACGCGCTCAGCAAACCGTCGAACCACATACCGACTACCTTGTCGTGTGATGCCTGTCACGCCACGGGTGGCTCGTTCGCAACCTCAACCTTCACGCACTCTGCAACCCAAGGCGTGATTGCCGGGCAATGCGCGAACTGCCATAACGGTTCCTTCAGCGGCATGAACGCACTCGGCAAACCTTCGGGGCACGTTTCAACCACGGCCTCGTGTGATAGCTGCCACAAGGGTTACTCGACTTTTTCCGGAGCCACATTCAGCCACACCGGCGTGAGCCCCGGCAGCTGCGCCACCTGTCACGTTCAGGGCGGTTCAGCGACTGCCAAACCCAGTAACCACATCCCGACAAATCTTTCCTGCGATGCCTGTCATTCAACCGGTGGCTCGTTCGCCACTTCGACTTTCACGCACTCGTCAACCCAAGGCGTGGTTGCCGGGCAATGCGCAAATTGCCACAACGGTTCGTACACGGGCATGAACGCACTCGGCAAACCGTCGGGTCACGTTACGACCACGGCCTCGTGCGACAGTTGTCACAAGGGCTATTCAACTTTTTCGGGAGCGACATTTAGCCATACCGGCGTGAGCCCCGGCAGCTGCGCGACCTGTCACGTCCAGGGAGGATCGGCCACGGCCAAGCCGAGTAATCACATCCCGACAACGCTTTCCTGCGATGCCTGTCATTCAAGCAGCGGATCGTTCGCCACTTCAAGCTTCACGCACTCTTCAACCCAGGGCGTGATCGCCGGGCAATGCGCAAACTGCCATAACGGTTCGTACACGGGCATGAACGCACTCGGCAAACCTTCGGGGCACGTTGCAACCACGGCATCGTGTGATAGCTGCCACAAGGGTTACTCGACTTTTTCAGGGGCCACGTTTAATCACACTGGCGTGAGTCCGGGCACCTGCTCAACCTGTCACTATCAAGGCGGGCCGGGCCTGGCCAAGCCGACCAACCACATTCCCTACGAGTCACAACTGCTTGCCGGTTCAGGCATGAACTGCGACAGCTGCCACAAGAGCACCACCAGCTTCGCGACGCAGACGATGAATCACAACAACAGCATGGGTAATGGATCAGGCTGGTGCAAAGCTTGCCATGCGAGCGGCACGAACTATCTTGGCAATATGGACAAGAAATCGTTAACACATCAAAAGAGCACCGGTGTAACGGACTGCTCCCAGTCCGGCTGCCACCGGCCCTTGGGCACCAAAGGTTCTACTTACAACAACTGGGACTAAGCAACACCACGGCAGTTACAAGGAAGGAGTTAACGCATGAGAAAAATATTTCTGATCCTGGCCATGCTGATGATGGGTCATGTCGCCCACGCTCAGGATGTCATTTTGGATGACGTGGAGACCTCAGTGGAACCCGAATGGGCACAGATTCGCATCCACTTCACTCTGCCCATCAACTACGTGCGCCACGCGCCACAGGAACACGGGCAATGGCTCCAGATATTTTTTACCGTCGCCGGTCTGGACTCGCAAAACGTCAGCCTTCGGGAAGAGGTGCGCAACATATCCGCCACGCCCACGATGCCTGCCACCATCCTTACTTATGAGCCGCCCTTGTCGCTCAACCTGCAGCGCGATCCGTCATCGCTCTCGCTGCGCTTCAACCGTCCCGTCAGTTACGACGTACGGCCCGGCGATGACCATCGCAGTCTGGTAATTTATTTGCCGATTACGCCTGCGGAAACCAGGCCTGCTGACGATAACAAGAAAAAAATCATCACGCCGTCCAAATAAAAATTATTTCCTTCATCCACTGCTTTAACTTTTGAGAATATCGATCATGCGGGTTGTCGCTCTTGTTGTGCCTGTTTTCCTGCTTGCGCAGCCCTCGCTGGCAACGCCCGCCTTTGCGGAATCGACTGAGAAGAACAGCCCTGAGGCTGAGATAAAACCCGAAACCTATTTCGCGGTCACCCTGCGCAGCAGTTTCACGCCCATCTCGGATAAATCCGCCAAACGTGATTTCCCGGACAGGCCGATCTATCTGATTCAGAGCAAGGCATTTGACAGGCCGGTTTATCTGGTGCGCGCCGGATTCTTCGACAATTTCGCGGATGCCACGGCATTCCGTGAGCAGGCCCTGGCCAAATACCCGGCAGCACAGGTCAGCGAAATCTCGCGCAACGAATATGCCACCATTCAGCGAAGCCAGCCGACACCGAAACCCGTGGCGCCAAGCATGGTGGCAAAAAAAACGGCACCTCTGCCAACACCAGCCGCACCACCCGCGCCCGCTCCAGCGCCGTCAACTTCCGCGAGCGCTTTCTCACCCAAGGCGCTTTATGTCATTTTACTTGCGGAAAACGAGCAAGCGGCGCCAGCCGTCCGCGCCCCGTTGCCAGCAGCATTAAGTCGTTACCGGCTTTATGTCACGCAAACGCGAGTTCGTGACAAAACCTTTCAGCAACTGAAGCTCGGCTTCTTTGAAAATGAATCAGACGTCTATGCCGCACGCAAACTGCTGAAAACGGATTATCCCGATACGAAAGTCGCACGCATTGCGCTGGCTGAACAAAATGATTCCATACAGACTGCTTTGATTGGACCCGCGGCGGCCCCCTTGATTGCGGCGCCTGCGCCGCAAGTGCCGCCAATCGTTGCTGCGAAAGCACCGGTGCCCGCGCCAGCTCTGCCCGCCGTTGCCCCGATCCTGCCCGAGACCACGGCGCCAGCAACCACCTACGATAACGAAGCACTCGCGCTGCTGGACAAAAGCCGCGCAGCACTGGCGCGTGGCGACAACATGGCAGCCACTGTCACGCTCGATCAATTGCTGCGTCTGCCACCCAACCGATACTCACAGGACGCCCAGGAATTGATCGGACTCGCTCGCCAGCGCGCCGGAGAAACCAGCGCGGCACGCAAGGAATATGAACTTTACCTGCGGCTTTATCCCGCCGGTGAAGGCGCCGACCGCGTGCGCCAGCGCGTCGCGGCACTGGACGCAGCCACCACCACAACGCCGCTGCCTGAACTCAAAGCCGCCAGGCCGCGCATGGAAGCGCAGTCAAGCATCGTCGGCAATCTGTCCCAATTTTATTACCACGGCGCCAGCAAACTCGACAGCACCACGCTGAGCCCCACCGCCGACACACAAAACCAACCCAGCCTGACGCAGACCGACCAGAGCGCGCTGGTCACCAGCCTCAACCTCACGCAACGCTATCGCAGCGAGGATTACGATAACCGCCTGGTGATACGCGACACCTTCACCAAAAACTTCCTGCAAGGCCAGGACGATACCAATCGCCCCAGCGCCATTTACTATGAACTCAAAGATCGCAAGCTGGATTATTCTGCGCGCGTCGGTCGTCAACCCGGCGGCTCCACCGGTGTTCTCGGACGCTTTGATGGCGCACTGGCTGGCTACAACTTCTCGCCCAAATGGCGCATCAATGTCGTTGGCGGACAACCCACCGACATCACCTACGATTCACGTCTGAGCTTTCTTGGCGCCGGGCTGGAACTGGGCCCGTTTGCCGACAGCTGGGGCGGTAGCCTGTACACCATCGAACAGAAAGTCGACGGCGTGACAGACCGTCATGCCGTGGGCAGTGAGCTCCGTTACTTCAGCCAGGCATTCACCCTCTACGGCTTGTTCGACTACGACATGGAGTTCAAAACCTCCAACATCGCCATGTTGCAAGCCAACTGGACCGGCACCAGCGGCACGTCGGTGCACGCCTTGCTCGACCAGCGCAAAACACCGTCGTTAACGCTGACCAATGCGCTGTTCGGCGAAGCCGATACATCGATCAAATCGCAGCTCCAGACAAAATCCTACGAAGCGCTCAAGCAACAGGCGCTTGACCTGACTTCCACCACGGATCTGTACAGCGTCGGCGTGTCACAACCATTGTCCGCAAGCTGGCAGGCAGGATTCGACGCGCAGTCGGCGAAGACCTCCAGCACCGTGGGATCGGTCAATCAACCGCCACAACCCGACACCGGCAACATCTATACCTACACCGGGAACCTCATCGGTACCGGCATCTTCACGTCACGCGATGTGAACGTGATCAGCCTCAGCCACATCAACGCCAGAACTTACTATGGCAATTCCTATTCCCTGACCAACCGCCTGCTCTGGGGCCCAAGCTGGAGCCTCGACACCACGCTGAGCTGGTACACCCAACACGACTCCAGCACCGACAGCGACCTGACGCGTTTCTCGCCTTCACTGAAGCCGAGCTATAAATGGAAACAGAATATCTACCTGGAAG
>Ga0315281_10013594_pt1 | contig 11007 bp, 11 predicted proteins | sample YL17G07_0_MG_FD_204540 | JGI IMG/M metagenome (GOLD analysis project Ga0315281, IMG submission 204540) | Sediment microbial communities from Yellowstone Lake, YNP, Wyoming, USA - YL17G07_0 | ecosystem: Environmental > Aquatic > Freshwater > Lake > Sediment | place: USA: Wyoming | collected... | reverse complement strand
GACGATTCGGATACACCCGTTCGTTTTACCTTTGTATGTTGCCAAAGCCCTAACGAAAGTGCCTTGAATGCTTACCGAAGGATGATCTTTGAAGACGAGGCGCGTTCCAAGGAGCAACGACTTAATTTTGTGTTGCACCTGGGCGATTTTATTTACGAAGTCACCTGGTATGCCGAAGATAATCCAAACGGAAACCGTGGCCGTCGCATCAAAAACCTGTACAAGTTTCCGCAAGGTCGAAAGGTTGGCAATTTTCATCTGCCAGTTACGCTCAAGGATTATCGTACGCTCTACCGTGCCTATCTTGAGGATCCCGACTTGCAGGATGCCCGTGCGCGTTGGCCATTTGTTTGTGTTTGGGATAATCACGAATTTGCTTGGGCAGGGTACCAAAGTCAGTATGTGGCTGGGGGTGGCTACAACGCTCCCGCACAAAACCAGAAAGTCTTTGCCAACCAGGCCTGGTGGGAATTCATCCCTGCGCATGTCACACAGCCCGGTAACCCCAAGCTCGAACATTTCAAGGCTCCAGCGGTCGTGGATACACCCATGAAAGAGTTCAACGAAGAGGGACTTTCAGAAGAACCGAATAACCTGAAGGCGATCAACAGTTTGAAAATCCAGCGTGTACAGCGTTGGGGCAAGAATGTCGATTTACTGCTGACCGACAATTGGTCATTCCGATCTCCTGATATGTCGAGTGATGATTTTAATACTCCGGAGTATCCCAGGGTCGCACCACAGGTGCCTTTTGAAATTATGAATTATGGTCGTCATTATAATAACGACAATCCGCCGGATACTATTCGTTTCCACGGCAAGGACATTCCGAATCCGACAAAAAATGTTCATGCTCAGACTTATCTCGGTGGTGAGCAAAGACGTTGGTTCTTAGAACGGCTCGGAGCTTCTACTGCGCGCTGGAAAATATGGGGACACGGTTTTGGCACTATGGAAGTGCGAAGCGATTATCAAAACTTGCCTGGCGAACTGGGCAGCAAATGGCCCAAAGATGTCGGGTATGCGGTAATAGACAATCGATTCCTTCGTGATAAGGACATTATATTTGATTTTATACGCGATCAGAAGATCACCGGTTTTTGTGTTGTGGCAGGCGACCGTCATGCGTTTCATGCCGGTTTAGCCTCCAAAGCGTTACCGCCGAAGAAATACGAACCACTTGGCGTGGAATTTATTACCGGTTCCATATCGCAGCAGACCCTTTTCGAAGTAATGGAAGTAACCATGGCCAAAGACCATCCGAAGCGTGTGCTGCACCTGATTGATAGGGCCGATGGCACGGTGATTCCCTCCATGAACGTTACCCCTATGCATGGAGTGCTTTCGACTCTAAAGTTGAAAGAGACGGGGGATATGAAGCAAGCCCGTGCTGTACGGAATCCGGACGTGGCGCCGCATTTGTCATTTCTCGATTTCGGTGGCCACGGCTATGGTTTAGTATCCGCCACTTCCGATCAACTTTCAGTCGAGTTCGTATGCATCCCGCGGCCGCTGGAACGTAGTGAGCGTCCGGATGGCGGCCCTTTGGCCTATCGTGTTGTGCATCGCACACGTTTATGGAAGGCAGGCGAGACGCCTAAGCTTGAGCAGGAAATCCTGGAAGGCGACCCGCGCTATTCGATCTGAATCTTTGCCTTCGCCTATCACTCAGGACGATATGCGCCACGCATCTAACTCTATCAAAAAAAACAGACTTCAGGGCAAATCAACATGATCTCATCTTCCATACATCTTCTATTTTCGCTCCTCCTCTGTTTCCCATCTCTATGGAACTCTTCGCACGAGCCTAATTTGCCTAGACCCTCAGGCCGTTATCCTGTGGGGACTGCCATTTTCCACTTGATCGACCAGAAACGGAAAGACCCGATTGACTCGACTCGCTGGCGAGAACTCATGGTCCAGATATGGTATCCCGCCTCATCGCAACAGGGATTCTCGAAAGCGCCATACATACCCGATTCAGCGCTGATCAACGCAATGCTGAACGAAGAGTACCTTAACATAAGCCCCCGTGCGGTTGAAAGTTGGCGGAACCTCCTGACGCATTCCTTCTTGGAAGCACCCATTGTTACAAGTCCTCGGCTAATCCCTTTGGTTCTCTTTTCACACGGTTTCGGTGTGTCGCGTTCGAATTACACTTCGATACTCGAGGACCTTGCGAGCAACGGTTTCATAGTAGCTGCAATCGACCACCCCGCATCTGGTCTAACAATACTGCCTGACGGGCACGTCATCTCGTTTGTACCAGATCCCCTGGGCCCAGACGGCAAGACTGACGCAATGATCAAGGATGCTTCATTTGTGCTCAGCGCGCTGCTAGATAAAGATCAGGAAGCTGGCCGATTTGCCAAGCGCATTGATGCGCAACGGATTGGAATGTTTGGTCATTCCCTCGGAGGTGCGGCAGCCCTCGGTATCGGTCGAGTCGACCATCGATTCCGGGCCTGTGCGAATATGGATGGGTATCCTTTTGGCAGAATTCCAATCGAAGGGCTGCACCAGCCATCACTGATGTTGCTCCAACGGCCGGGGGAGCCGATCCATATTTCCGACCAAATGCGGTTCGAGAGAGACAGCCTTTGGTCTGCAATCATCTCGAAGCAACGTACGGATGCATACATCGCGACCATCAAGGGCACCAGTCACTTCAGTTTCAGCGACCTACCATTCCTTGTTCCCGATTCGTTGATGATTCGAAATGGGGCCACCATTACACCTCAACTGGGACACGAAATTGTGACGCACATTTTGCGGGTATTTTTCTCGAAATACTTTAACGATGCAAAAGATGTGTCGCTTGAGGACATCGCAAAGATATATCCAGATGTTATTTTTGAACGGCTTGCTCACTGAGTTGCAAACGAATCTTCGAAACAAGTAGGCTGCGCGGCGTATGACAAGCGCAACAACGTCGCCATTATTGAAATGGATTATTGTGGCTCAACACTTCCGCTCAAATGAATGACATTTATCGTTCGCTTCAGCGTTGCGTTGTTACGCCAAAAGAAATAATCTCAAAAATGGTTTGCAGAAATAAACAAGATGTCATTCCAGCATATTTAAGCGGGAATCCAGAGCTCTGGACTCCCGATTGAAGAATTCGGGAGTGACAAACGGTTTTTTGAGTTGGCTTCTAGCTATGCGCAATTTTTTCCCGTTCGAGATTTGCCAAACGATTGAAAGGAAGTAAGATGGATTCATCGTTGTCAGATAGACATGCCCGGCCACCTTCATGGGCATTGGCAATAATCTTTGCTCTTCTTGCGACAATATTCGGACTTGGTTTCGCTCTCAACAATTCGATAATGAGTAAATCAACCAGCGATGCCAAAATGAAAAAAGTAACAGGCATCGGGGGGATCTTTTTCAAATGTAAGGACCCCAGCAAACTGAAAGAATGGTATCAAACCCACCTTGGATTGAACACCAACCGATATGGAACTGTATTTGAGTGGAGACAGGGCTCGGATTCAACCCAAAAAGGATTTACACAATGGAGCCCATTTAGAGATTCAACACATTATTTTGAACCGTCAGCAAAGGATTTCATGATCAATTATAGAGTTGCTGACTTAGAGGGACTTGTTGAGGAGCTGAAGAAAGAAGGTGTAACAATTCTTGACTCAATAGAAAGCTATAACTATGGAAAGTTTGTTCACATACTGGATGCTGAGAGAAACAAGATTGAACTATGGGAACCCAACGACATTGAATATGAAAAACTCGGTGTTCAGATGGGCGTTAAGACGACGAAGTGATTTCATTATGATCGCTCCCCGACAGCTTGCGCGGACATGATACAGTCATGCTTTCTTGGAAATGGAAGCCGAAAAATTTCTCGCTGATGTATTTTGCAGAGTTGTCTTTGGCGAGTCTGAGGTGAGTTCCAAAAGTGAAGTGCGACGGCGGCTTTCCTGAACGTAGGCGATCATTTTCGCTACATGCAATCTAACCATTAAGAAAAAAGTTGACACTCATGAGCAAAGAAAAAATTACAAAAAACACAAGAAGAGCAAGGAGCAAATCTGATTCCATTGAACCGGGAGGGGTAGATGAATACATAGCACAATATCCAAAAGAATTCCAAGAGAGGTCGAATGAAATTAGGAGTGCCATAAGGGAGGTGGCACCTGAATCCATTGAAACAGTTAGCTACTTCCAAATGCCTGGATATTCTTATAAGGGATATGATTATAACGGGATGTTTGCCTGGTTCAGTCTTAAGAAACCTAACGTGCGCTTGCACGTACGCCCTCCGGTCATACAAGACCACAAAAAAGAACTTGCAAACTATGCCACAACAAAAGCCATTGTTAGTTTTCCAGCAACCCAAAAAATACCAACGACATTGGTGAAGAAACTGGTGAGAGCAAGTATTAAGGCAATGAAGAGTAAGTAAAAATAGATCTTTGGTTCAATGATGAATGATTCAAGAACGTTGAATAATGAAATTCACCCCAAACCCATCTTTCATATTAAGGAGCAACCATGGACCCTAAGAAAATCGCACTCGGCACCCTTGTATTTTTTGTTTCGAGCTTTGTGATTCAAGGGCTGTTAGGCTTTGTAATTGGAGGCGAGTATTTCATGAGCATTCCAATTATGCGCCAGCCTCCTTTGGCATATCTCGCGATGTCTGCAACAATTCTGACCGGAATCGCGATCGCTGTGCTCTATCCAATCACGAATCTTAGCGGTACGCCGGTAGTGCGTGGGCTGAAGTTCGGGTTACTCACTGGTTTACTGATGATTCCATTTGTTGCTCTGGATTTGCCTGGCAGATTCGCTATTCCGTCGGTGGGAACGTGGATCTTGTTACAAGGAATATTGGGGTTGGTGCATTCTTCCGTGGCAGGCGTCTTGATCGGATTGGTCTACGGGAAGGAAGCGAAGTAAGACTATGGATGGCTCCGAGAGATTATCTCGCGCAAATCCAGTCGTGTGCAATCTCAATCAACGGTAAGGAGGAGATGGCGTGGAAATGAATTCGCGTTCGCTGATGCAGACTGCCCGACTGGCCGGGCTGCTCTATCTCATTTGGATCATCACGGGCCTCTTTGTGATGTTCTACATCCCATCGCAAATTGATTTGAAAGGTGATGCAGCAACGGCGGCACAAAGCCTCTTATCGAATGAACTCTTGTTTCGGACGGGCGTGGTGACCGACCTGATCGGGGGCGTGTTGTGGGTGTTGATGGTTTTGGTTTTCTACCGGCTGTTTGTTTCGGTCGATGAGCGCCAGGCTAAACTTCTGGTCGCGTTGGTGCTCGTACAAATTCCAGTCGTGATTATCGTGGAGGCATTCAACATTGCCGCCCTGATGATTCTCAAGGGCGAAGTATTGAAGACATTTGAACTAGCTCAGAAACAAGATCTCGCTCTTCTCCTACTCAGAATGAATGACTACGGAACGTTGGCTGTAGAAATGTTTTGGGGTCTGTGGCTTCTCCCTTTGGCGAGTCTCGTCTACAGGTCGCGGTTCCTTCCACGCTTTCTGGGTGTCTGGCTGATGATCAACGGCCTCGCTCTTCTTGTTTTGAGCTTTACGAGTTTACTGTTGCCGGAATTCAAGGATTTGGTTTTCAAGCTCGTCTTTCCGGCCATGCTGGGAGAGGTTGCGATAATGCTTTGGCTCTTGTTCGTGGGTGCAAAGCTGAACTCGCCGAATCACGCGCCCAACCCAAGTTAGATCAACGAGTGCGTATCAGCGAAAATCACGACACGTTTCCATCGAAGTTCTCGTTCGGTCAGCGGCTCAATAACTTCGGGTCTTCAAGGAGTAGTGCCCAGTGCAGCCGCCATTGAATGAATTGAGCAATGCTTCAGGCGGGACGGAAACCATCCTGATTATCGAAGACGAAGAATCTCTCAGCAGAGTGTTACAACTTATCCTTTCCTCAAAGGGGTACAACGTTCTCACTGCCCAGGACGGTGAGGAAGGGCTCGAGATGTACAGGAAACATCAAACCGAGATTCATCTCGTTCTCACCGATTTGGGATTGCCGAAGGTGAGCGGTGAGGAAGTCGTCAAAAGCATTCGGTCGATCAATTCGGAAGCAAAAATCATCGTCGCAAGTGGCTTCATTGATCCTTGCCTGAAATCGGAGCTCTACAAGATGGGGTTGAAGAATTTCATTCAGAAGCCGTACGCGCCCGACGATGTCGTCCGAGCGATTCGCGAGGCTCTCGACCTGCCAGCGTAATCTTTTTATGAGCATTCATCTTTAATGTGCTACAATAAATCAGTAACGCAGCGTGAGGCGGAAATGCGGAAGCACTCCGAGTTGATGAAGCGAGTGAAGAACCTCAGTCTCTTTGATAAAGATCCGCAATACAACGCGCTTCGATTGCAGCACCTTCCGATCATCGCCCATCGCGATGGAGGGCTGGAAGCGTTCAAAGCGATGTGGTGGCTGATCCCCCAATGGTCGAAGTCGGGTAAACCGGAATCGACGGCATTTAACGCGCGGGCGGAGACGATCGAGACGAGTCCACTGTTCGCCCCGTACTTCAAGCGGCAACGGTGTCTCGTTCCCGTGAGCGCTTTCTACGAGTACCCGCCCACGGAGTTTGTCGATATTCAAAAAGAGGGGAAGAAGAAAAAAGTCAAGCAGCCCTACCTCATCCGGATGAAAGATAAAGCTCCCTTTTCGATGGCGGGAATTTATAGCGTGTGGGTGAACAAGCAAACGGGCGAGGAACTTCCCTCGTATGCCGTCATTACAACCTCGGCAAATTCACTGATGGAGAAAATCCATCATCGGATGCCCGTGATACTCGATGAGAAAGAGTATGAGCCGTGGCTCGACCCAGAATTTGGCGATTCGAAAACGTTGAAAAATCTTCTCGCCCCCTACCCGCCGAAGAATATGGAGGCGTACAAAGTTTCTGCTGAATACCTTTATGACCGTAGCCATAACGACAAGAAATGCTGGCAGCCGTTGGAGGAGTGATCTGAGGAAGTAACCGCAGAGATCGCCAAGGAGTTACTGAGAACACGGGAAAACGACCAGAGATCAGTAACAAGGGACCAGCTCACTAATTTTTTCCTGGATGTTGCCTCCTATCCCCAAAACAGCTCTGCAAATGTTGCGAACACTCAGCGTGTGGTGGACGTGTGAGAGCAGTTTGAGGTGGGAAACCTACCGTTAGTCGAATAGCCTTTTTCCGTTCATAATCGGCCTGCTATCTTCCAGTGCGCAGAGGTGCCAATGAATCATAGTATTGGCTCGATCAAACGCGCCCAAAGCAGTGAACGCTTTCCAGCCAAGTCTGACGATCTCGAAAAATTTGTTTCTCTTATTTGGGAGACTGAAAAGATTTTCGTCAACTTTTTCCTCAAACGAGAGTCTAATACATAGCGCAAATTGTATTTTTTCCATTGAGGAGTTGCCATGAAGAGACGACAGATGTTCACGATAGCCGGGGTCACTACATTCTTCCGGAGTCTTACACGCAAACAGCTTATCGTGTATGGCTCGGCCCTGTTCGTGAGTGTCGTGGTCATCTCAGTCTATCTCTCAGGGAGCACCGGACCTTCGACTGAAATTCTTGTCTCACCTAAACGCAGTGAGTTTCTCGTTACCGTTACCACTACGGGCGAACTTCAAGCTAAAAACTCGATCGAAATCAAAGGGCCTTCGAACGCTCAGGCAGCCGGCATTTGGCAGATGAAAATCGGCAAGATCGTTCCTGAAGGTACGGTCGTAAAGACTGGGGACTTCGTTGCGGAGCTGGATAAGGCGGATATTGCGAACAAGCTTCGGGACTCGGAGCTTTCTGTGCAAAAGCTTGAGGCACAATATTCGCAGGCGAAGCTCGACAGTACACTTGCGCTAGCGCAGGCCCGCGATGAGTTGGTGAATCTCCAGTTTGCGCGGGAGGAGAAGCAGATTGCGTACGACCAGTCAACGTACGAAGCCCCCGCGGTTCGGCGACAGGCCCAGATCGACTATGACCGGGCGGTCCGAACATACGAGCAAGCGACGAAAAGCTATGTAACGAAAACGAAACAGTCCATCGCAAAGATTCAGGCAGTCGAAGCGGATTTGATGAAAGACCGTGGAAAGCTGACGATGATGAATGCGGCGTTGCAGCAATTTACGATCATGGCTCCTGCCAATGGAATGGTCGTCTACACGCGCGAATGGAACGGGAAAAAGAAGACAGTCGGTTCACAAGTGAGCCCGTGGGATGCGACGGTTGCGACGCTTCCGGACTTACGGACGATGGAATCGATCACGTACGTCAACGAGATCGACATCCAGAAAATTCAAAAGGGGCAGAGCGTCAAACTTCGGCTCGACGCCGACCCGAAGAAAATACTGACGGGAATAATCACGCAGGTCGCGAACATCGGCGAACAGCGGCCGAACTCTGATTCCAAAGTCTTTGAAGTAAAGATTACGGTCAATGAAGTCGATACTACGCTGCGGCCCTCGATGACCACGGCAAACGAGATTCTTGTGGCAAAAATCCCTGCAGCCCTTTCCATTCCGTTAGAAGCGGTCCATACGGAAGGCAACGCGACGTTTGCGTTCGTTCGCAATGGCTCGGTTCGAAAGCAGGAAGTCAAACTGGGAATCCAGAATGAAACAGAGGCGGTTGTGCTCGAAGGAATCTCCGAGCACGATGAAGTATACCTCTCTACGCCGAACGGGGCACCAGGGATGGGACTGATTCCGCTTCCAACGAAACGATGATCCGTTCATTCCTGCAACGCGTTGCGCGATTTGCAATCCCGCCGCACGTCATCAGCAACGTCCTTTCTGCGCTCGAGGCGATCAAGCACAACAAGCTTCGAGGCGGGCTCACTTCGCTCGGGATCGTGTTCGGCGTCGGATCGGTGATTTCGATGCTGGCCGTGGGCCGCGGGGCGCAGCAAGAAATTCTCGACCAAATGAAGCTGCTCGGTGCCAATAACATCATTATTGCACCCATCGTCGAACAGGAAGAGGGGAAAGTCGCCGAAGAGGAAAACCAGAAGACGGAAAAGAAAAAATTCTCCCCCGGATTATCGCTGCTCGATGGAGAGGCGATCCTGGGAACGTTGCCGCACGTCGAGTATGTCAGCCCGGAGGTCATCGTCGAAACGATGGCGATCCGCGAAGGACTCAAACGGACGACAAAACTGGTAGGCGTGGACTCAAGCTTTTTCCGCAGTTCCGAGTTTGTGTTGGAACGGGGGTCCTTCTTTTCCCAATCAAGTATCAAACTTTCTTTGCCCGTCGCAGTCATCGGGCATTCGGTCAAGACAAAATTCTTTACGCGCGAAGATCCGATTGGCCGTCAAATCAAGTGTGGCAAACTTTGGCTCACGGTCGTTGGGTTACTGAAGGAGCGGAGCATTTCAAAGCAAGCCATTCAACACCTTGGCCTTCGCGACTACAACTACGACATCTATACCCCTGTCAGTACGCTGCTTCTCCGCTACAAAAACAGAACTCTCGTGACACGCCGCGACGTTCAAAACGCATCACGCAATTCCGGCAACAACAACGACGATGATGAAAAGAAGAAACCGGTGAACTACCATCAGCTTGATCGATTGGTTGTCCGTGTGGACAACACGTCGTACATGCGCCCCATGGCAGAAATCATCAGTCGGATGCTGCAGCGTCGCCATAACGATGTGGTGGATTTTTCTGTAACGGTGCCGGAAGAATTGTTGAAGCAAGAGCAACGTACGAAGGAGATTTTCAATATTGTCCTTGGCGCCATTGCTTCGATATCGTTGATTGTCGGCGGCATCGGGATCATGAATATCATGCTCGCCTCAGTGCTTGAGCGGACGAAGGAAATCGGGATTCGTCGTGCAGTCGGCGCCACGCGGCGGGACATTGTAACGCAGTTCCTTGCCGAAGCCGTCACCATCAGCGTTTCGGGAGGGGTGGTGGGAATCGGGTTAGGGTTTGCGATCAGCAGCGTCATTCAACACACCGCGGGAATCTTGACGATCGTTTCATTCTTCTCGGTCTTTGTATCGTTTATCATCGCGCTCTCCATCGGCGTCATCTTCGGCATTTTCCCGGCAAAGCGCGCTGCTGACGAGGATGTTATCATGGCCCTTCGGTATGAATAAAGTCTCCACTATGAAACGATCAATTCGAATGCTGGCAGGGTCGTTGTTCCTTGCCGGATCACTCTTCGCACGCCATGCGAGCGATACACTCTATTTGTCGTTAGGCGACTGCATTCGGATCGGGCAGCAACAGAGTCCCCTTGCCGAAATGGCGAGGTCGTCATTCCGGAACAAAGAGCATCGGTTCCGGTCGTTCAATGCGGGATTCCTTCCTCAACTTTCTGTAACCGCTGATGTGCCGCAATTCATCCGTTCCATCAGCAGCGTAACACAGCCCGACGGCAGCAATTTGTACTTGTCCCAGCGGCAATCCACCTCTGCATTCTCGTTGGGGTTGTCGCAGCGCATCCCAATGACGGGAACGCAGATCTCCGTTTTCTCTGGACTGAACCGGCTGGACAATCTTGAAACGAACACGGCCTTCTATCGTTCGACACCGCTCTCACTTTCCATTCGGCAGCCCTTGTTCTCGATTAACTCGATGGCCTGGAATTCTGAGGCCGAAGACTTCAACTATCGCGCCGCCCGTTGCGCGTACGTGGAGGGGATGGAAGATGCCGCAATCGACGTGGTGAACAAGTTTTTTGGTTACCATCTTGCCACGATGAACGTCAGTAACGCCCAGCTGAATGTGGCGACGAACGACACATTGTATGGAATGTCGAAAGGAAGATTCAATGTTGGAAAGATTGCGGAAAACGATTTGCTCCAGAGCGAATTGGCATTGCTGAACGCTCGGACGCAATATCAAAATGCTCTTGTTGAACTTCGTCGTGCTGCACAGTCGCTCAATCATGTCCTTCGGCTGCCGCCGACGTCGGTGGTCATCATCCGTCCGGATGAGAATATTCCGCGGGTGGAGGTGGATCAAGAAAAAGCCGTTGAGTTTGCAAGAGAGTATCAGA
>Ga0315281_10013592_pt1 | contig 11009 bp, 9 predicted proteins | sample YL17G07_0_MG_FD_204540 | JGI IMG/M metagenome (GOLD analysis project Ga0315281, IMG submission 204540) | Sediment microbial communities from Yellowstone Lake, YNP, Wyoming, USA - YL17G07_0 | ecosystem: Environmental > Aquatic > Freshwater > Lake > Sediment | place: USA: Wyoming | collected... | reverse complement strand
GCGGGCCAGCAGGGCGTCGAGGTACGCGGCGCGGACGGGGCCCCAGCCTTCCTCGTCCAGGCCGTGGAGGTTGAAGATCAGCCACCCCGAGTCCCGGGCGAGGAACCGCTCGATGTCGCGGTCCAGAATCTTCTCGCAGTTCTCGGGGCCACCGCTGCGGCAGGTCAGCCGGGCCCGCCCTTTCTGCGGCCACGGGTTGATCGACTCGCCGCCGGTCCGAAACGCCTTCACCTGGGTCGCCAGCCACGCCTCCACCTCAGGTGTAGATGCGTTGTAAGGGAAGTTGAACACGGCCTCCCTGGCGTCGAAACCCTTGAGTTCCTTCGCAAAGACGTCGAGGCAGCGCCGAACCAGGTCCTTGGCCTGTTCGAGCGGCAGGGCGGCCTTGTTCGCGTGCTTGTAGCCGTGCGGCATGATCTCGTGAGACCGCTGCTTCAGCTCGTTCCAGAGCGTGAAATCGCCGCGGTCGGTGGCTTGCTGGTACTTGTCGGCAGGCGAGAAATCCTTCAGGTGCCCCGTGGCGATCACGTTCATGCAGGCCGAGAGCTTATGCTTCTCGTAGATCTCGGCCGTGCGGACCGACGATTTCCTGAATCCATCGTCGAAGCTCAACGTGACGATGTGCGTCTTGGCCCCGGCCTTCTTCTCGCCCGCCCGCGAAACCTGCGGCAGGGCAAGGGCCGTTGCCGCCGCTCCGGCGGCGCTCATGAACTCCCGTCGCGTCTGGTTCATTTCCGTCCTACTCCTGGCACGGATCGCAAGGAAAAGGTGTCAGGAACCTTTTTCGGACCAGAAAAAGGTTCCTGACACCTTTTTCCTCACAAGGAATAATCGGCGAGACTTGCGGAGGCGGTTCCCTCCCCCTGCTCGAGCAGCCCTGGGCAGGCCGGCGCCGGACCAGGTCTCGGATGCACAGCACCAGGGTCGCCACGCCGATCGGCGCCCCGACCGCCAGGCTCACGATCAGGAAGGCCTGCGTCCCTGGCCCCAGCGCGAGCCGGGCGACTACGGCCGTGACCGCCATCACCCCCGCCAAGGCCAGCCACAGCTTCCACGCGAACCGGTCCGGCAGGTTCTGAAGTTCAAGCACCGACGGCGGCCACGGCCGCCGCAGGGCGAGCCACAGGCCGACGATTGTCACGGCGTACACGAGCCAGATGCTCGCCTGTCCAAGCACGATGCCCACGGCCACGTACTGGAGGCCGAGCAAGGCCAGCCACAGCTTCCACGAGAACCGGTCCGGCGGGTCCTGAAGCTCGGACGCCGCCCGCGGGCGCGGCCGCCGCAGGGCGAGCCACAGGCCGGCGATCATCACGGCGTACACGAGCCAGATGCTCGCCTGCGGGCCCAGGCCGGGGAGGGCGTCGGGCCGAATCCCGATGCCCAGCACCACGTACAGGAGGCCGAGGCAGATGCACAGCAGGACAAACTCCCGGTTCGTCGGCAGGAGGTCGGGCAGCGACATCCGCACGCCGCGCGTCGCCCGCCGCCACAGCCACACCAGGCCGAGCAGCACGGCCGCCGACGGGATGGCCGACAGCAGGATGTGCACCACCGACGGGCGCGCCTTGTGGTCACTGCTCACGAGCAGCCCCGCCAGCACCGCCAGGACGACGAGGACGACCGCCGAGCGCCGGCCGAAGAGCATCCCCCTGAGGCGCTCGGGCAACGCGCGGGCCACGTGCCGCGACCGGCAGAGCACCGTCTCGCCCACCAGCAGCGGCACGAGGAACGCCATGAACGGGTGCCACCAGAGGATCAGGATGATCGTCTCGATCACCGGCACGCCGCCGAGGATCACCGCCGGGTGGGGGCCCCAGTTGGGGTTCCACAACATCTTTGTCATGTAGGCTTCGTAAAGCCCGATCAGGACGCCGGCAAAGAACAGGGCCGAGAACCGCGGCGGCCCGCGCCAGAAGGCGATGCGGGCAAGGACAAGCAGATGCAGCGTGTACAGCGGACACACGACCAGGATGCCCCACACATCGAAGAAGGCGAAGGGGGACGAGCCGATGACGATCTCGGCAAAGAACACCGAGAACCCGCCCAGGATCGCCCAGGCCAGGAGCTTCTGAGAAGATGTCGGGCGCTGAGGCTGTGGATCAGTCATCGGTTGGGTCCGCCTTCGTCGGTTCGGCCCCCTCAGCATACTGCAAGCCGGGGCCAATACAAGGGCGCCGTCCTGGCCCGCCGCGCCCTCACGATCGCGCCGGCGGCGGAATGGGCGCCTCGATCGCGGCGGCGCCGATGGGCTTATAGGCAAGCGAGATCCGGTCGCCGCGCAAGGCGGCCAGCACGTACCCGGGCCGGTATTCCTTCAGCGCAAAGCCCGGCGCCTTCGAGAGGTCGCGGGCGGCGTTCCAGCACGCCGAAGGGATGACCACCTCCAACACACCCGCCGTGTCGTTCCACCCGCGCAGGCCGTAGTGCAGGTGGCCCGAGAGCATCGCGAGGATGGTCCCGCGCTTCGCCTCCAGCAGGGCCGCAAACTCCTTCTCCTGCGTCTTCACGTACCAGCCGATGTCGGGCGCCTGGTTGGGGTGGCGCGTCACGTGGGCGCAGAGGATGACGCGGCGCTTCGCCTTGGCCGCCTCGTCGACGCGGGCGGCGATCCACTCGAGCTGCGCCGCCGTGATCGAGCCGTCGTGCGACGGCGGCACCAGGTCGAGGAAGAGCACGAACCGGTAGCCGCCCTGGTCGACCACGTAGTCGGTCTCGGGGCGGACATACTTCCTGAAGAACTCCACGGAATCATGGTTGCCGGGAACGGCGTAGAACGGCCGCGCGAGGCCCTTGGCGATCTTCATCCACTCGGCGTACTGCGGCTCGTGCTTGGGACCGGTATCGACGAGGTCGCCGAGGCAGATGACGAGCTCGGCGGGCGAGGAGTTGATCTCCGCAACCATGTCGGCCATGCGCTTCGAGGCGTCGCCGCGGCCCTCGATGGCCAGGTGCGTGTCGGCGATGAAGGCGACGACGAGGTCGGGCTTCTCGGCCGCCCGGGCTTGCGTGCCGCGCCCGCCCAGTGCCAGGGCCGTCCCGGCCGCGCCCACCGCCCCAAGAAAGGTCCGCCGCGTTACGTTCATCGTTGGCTCCGTTGAAAAGACAAGGCAATAAGGTTAACGGATTGCGGCGACCGTCGCCGTACCGGCGACGGCTAAACAAGGCGACAGCAAAAAGACACGCGGTCGCCTTTGGCTCCCCGCTAAACTGGCTTGCCTATGCCCCTCGCCGTTTGCTCCGCACTCCGCGCTCCGCATTCCGCACTGCCGTTACTCGCCGAACTCGCGGGCGACGCGGTTCAGCACGTCGAGGCCGCGCTGGATCGTCTCGCGGCTCGCCGGGTAGGCGATGCGAAAGTGCGTGTCGCGTTCGCTGAAGACGCCGCCGGGGATAATCAGCACGCCCGCCTCGATGACGCGCGAGACGAACTTCGTGCCGGAGCCGCCGGGCGCCTCGGGGAAAACGTAGAACGCCCCGCCGGGCCTGGTGACGCGGAACCGCTCGCGCAGGCCCTCGTACACCAGGTCGCGCCGGGACCGGTAGTCGGCGATGTAGTCGGCCACGTCGACCTCCAGCGCGGTCACCGCCGCCGCCTGGAACGGCGCGGGGGCGCACACGAACGTGTACTGCTGGAGCGTGGTCATCGCCTGGATGATGTGGGCCGGGCCGACGGCGTAGCCGAGCCGCCATCCGGTCATCGCCCACGTCTTCGAGAAGCCGCGCAGGAGGATGAGACGGTCGTAGAGCGGCCAGGCGCTCGGCGACGGGCCGTCGTAGGCGAACGCGTTGTAGATCTCGTCGGAGATGACGAGGAGGCCGTGGCGGCGGGCGACCGCGATCGCCGCCTCGAGCTCCTCGCGGGTGTAGACGGCGCCCGTGGGGTTCGTGGGGCTGTTGAGGATGAGCAGGCGCGTGCGCCCGGTGACGGCGGCCTCGAGGCGGTCGGCCCGCAGGCGGAAGTCGGGGTACGTGTCGACGAAGACCGGCCGCGCGCCGAGGAGGTTCACGAGATGCTTGTACATAACAAAGTACGGGTCGGGAATGAGGACCTCGTCGCCGGCGTTGAGGGTGGCGAAGAGGGCGAGCAGGAGTCCGCCCGACGTGCCGCTCGTGACGAGGACGGGGCCGTCGAACGCGCCGAACTCGGCGCGAAGGCGGCCGGCGATGGCCTCGCGCAGCGCCTGGTCGCCCTGCGTGGGGGTGTAGCGATTGTGGCCGGTGCGGATGGCCTCGATGGCCCGCTCCTTGCAGGCCTCCGGCACGTCGTAGTCGGGCTGGCCGATGCTGAAGTTGACGGGGTTCTTGAGCCTGGCCGCCAGGTCGAAGACCTTGCGGATGCCGGAGGCGTCGATGCAGGCCATGCGCTGGGCGAGGGGGACGTCGGATGCGGCCATGGGTGTGCTCCCTTCGATCAGCGGTGCACGATCATGCCGGCTGTGGGCGGCAGGTCAAGCGGTCGCTCGCCACGGCGAGTCTTCGACCTGCGGCTCCACCGCCAAGAAGCTGTTTCAGAACCGGCGATAGCGCGGTGGGCAGTCTTGCCCACCGCGCGTACGCGCCCGCCTCCTCGCGGCGGGCAAGACTGCCCGCCGCGCTATCGAGCGCTGATGGGCGCCTCCGAAACAGCTTCCAGACGGGGCGCCGGCCAGGCTTTTGCCGCCCAATCCGAAATCCGCAATCCGCAATCCGCAATTCCTCTACGCTTGGTTTCGGAAACGCACATAGGCCGGGGCGGGCCCCGGCCTACGTGACGGCGACTTCTCGCGCGGAACCGTATCAGGCCTTGCCCTTGCCGCCGGCGGCCTTGGGGGCCGCGGCCTTGGCCGCAGGGGCAGCCGCCTTCGCCGCCGCGGCCGGCGCCTTGCCCGCTGCCGCGGGAGCTGCCGCGCCCGCCGCCGGAGCCGCCGCGCCCGCCACCGCCTCGGCGCCCTCGGCGCCCGGCACGGGGGCGGCCTTGATCTTCTTGGTCACCACCTTGCGATGGGCCACCTTCGGAAGGCCGAACACGGTGTCGCCGTCCTTCCACTTCCCCGCGTCCTTCAGCTTCTCGAGGCGCTCGGCGCGCGACAGGACGTTGCGATGCCGGACCAGGGCGCCGTGACTCTTGAGGCTCTTATCCAACGACATCTCGTCACTCCTTTATCAGTTCGGAATATGCATCCTTTGAGGCTCGGCGGTGCGTCTGTTTCTCAAACCCTTCCAGCGCCTTCCTGATCTTCGCGGCCAGGTCGTCGCACTTCTTCTTGTCGGTAAACTGCTCCTGGCTGAACAGGATGTGCACGCCGCGGCCGGGCACGTCCTCGGTCTCAATGCCGTCTTTCTGAAGGAAGTCCCTCAGTTGATCGACGGCGCTCGGCTGCCCGATGTCAAACGTCTGGATGCGGACCCTGTAGCGCGGCACGGCGGGGACCGGCAGTTTCTCCGGGCCGCCCTTCTCAGCGCCCTTCACAGGACCGCCCGCCTTCTCCGGCGGCCACGGCAGCGGCTCAACGCCCGGGCCACCGGCCTTCTCCGGCAGAACGATCTTCTTGCCGCCGGGGACCGGCCCGGGCTTCCCCCCGCCCGGCCTCTCGACGCCGGCGGGCGTCGGACCGCCGGCTTTCTCGCCCGGGCCCGGGCCGCCCGATTGCTGACCCACGATGCCGCGGGGGGTCGGGCGCTCGACGCCGGGGACGATGAGGTTGGGCTGCACCGGGCCGCCCTTGATCTCGTCCATCGTCGGGTGCTTGACCGTCGGGGGCAGCCCGTCGCCGCGAATCCAGTTTCCCAGCAAGTAAAAGAACACGCACAGGCCCGCGATCACCAGGCCGATCCACACCAGGTGAGCGTACGTCAGCCCCACCCCGCCGATGACGACCGGCGCCCTCGCCGGCGTGGGCTTGACGACCGGGCCGGTCGGCACCTCGCGCCGCGGGGTTTCCGGCGCTTTCGGCGCCGGCTGTGGCCGTGCCGCCGCCACGATCGGCGTTTGCCGGATGATCGGCGCCGGCTTCACCCCGCCGACCGGGGGCACTTCTTCCCGACCGCGCTGCTTGGCCAGAATCTCATACAGCTGCGATTTATGCTTTGCCATAGGCTGCTCCCCGGAAGTCGGCGTGGGGTCGGGCAATCCGTAGACTATAGTGTGTACATGGGGGGGCGTCAAGGGCCGAACGGACGAAAGGCGGGAATCGGCAACCGGCAACCGGGGGTGGAATAAGGGTTACGTCACTAACGGCATGAAACCACGGCGCGTTCAGCACTACGGCGCCACATAACCTCGTGCGCGGCGGGTCTCCTGACCCACCGCGCGGCAATTGCCCACGGGCGGCGAGATAACGCATCTGCGCGGCGGGTCGGGAGACCCGCCGCGCGCGGGTTCAAGTACGGCCGTAGCAATTGCCGGCGGGCTTGCCCGCCGCGCGGCGCTTCGCAACAATTGAGGGCTTGCCAGAAGGCGCCCGAAGCGGTCAAATGGTAGGCATGCCGTCGAAGGTGAAGCGCTTTGGCCTTGTGTCTCACGCGCGCCCGCCGTGGGGGCGGCGGGAGACGCGGGGCGGAATTGGCGATCGCCCCGCGACCCCGCGAGGACAAGAATGAGAAGTGCAGCCGCACGCCGCCTCCTGGCCTTTGTCGCCGCCGTTCTGGCCCTGGGCCCGATGGTCTTGGCCGCGGAAGGCCCGGCCAAGTCGCCCGCCGCTGAAACGCCCGCCAAGCTCCCGGCGGCCGCGAAGAAGCCCGACCAGCCGCCGCCGGCCGTCCGGGCGGTCCGGGGCAAGCTCACCCCGCCCGAGCGGGTCACACAGGCGTACCTCCTGGAGCGAGCGATGGACCTCAGGATCCCCGTCAAGGTCGATCCGAAGACGGGTGCCTTCGAGGTCGCCGGCCTCAAGATGGGCACGTACGACCTCGTGGTCATCACGCCGTGGGGCCGCCTCGAAGGCGTGGACATGGACCCGAAGCTCTCGGAGTACGACGCCCTCATTCCGCCGGAGTACCGGACGGAGGAGATCGGCAAGGCGGCCGAGGGGGCGTTCGCCGAGGACGACAAGAAGGCCATCCTGCGGATCATCCACGAGGTCAAGCGGTACGAGAACAAGATCCGCGAGCTGGCGATCGGCGGCGCGGCCGGCCGGGCGGTGGTGCTGGTGGACCTCCTGATGGACGAGGACTTCGTGGGCAAGAAGGGCGACGAGATCACCTGGCGCGTGGAGCAATGGTTCTATGACAAGAAGTACGACGCGTGGACGACGTTCCGCACCCGCGTCCTCTACCGCTACCGCATCTCGCGGGCGGCCTGGCAGACGTGGGGCTGGCAGTTCGAGCCGGCCCTCGGCGGCTTCAACATCACGCCCGACCTGAAGGAACCCGTGACCGTCGCCTTCACGATCCCCGAGAAGCCCTCGCCCGAGAAGGGCCTGGCGGGCACGACGCTGCCGCCCGTCAAGGAGGCCCCGCCCGCGTCGACCGAGGCGGGCGACGACAACAGCAAGCCGCCGAAGGACTGACGGGGGCGCTGAGGACTACTCAAAATCGGCATCCGTGAATCCGAACTTGCGCTTGATGGCCGCCAAGTGGTCGGGCCAGACGATCGAGCTCTTGCTCTTGCAGCACTTGTGGGAAAGGACGTGAACAACCTTTTTGCCGTCGGGCAAGGGCATCATCAGAAGGGCCTCGCTCCCCCGGTCCGCCACGGCAACGCCTTTGGCCTTGCAGGCGCGGCGCAGAACTCCCCACGTGATGACACGCTTTCTACTCATGCATAGACGGGTATCGCCGCCGACAGGGTCCTGGCCCTTGGCTTCCACGGCTTCTCGAGCTTCACGTCAAAGCGGCCGGCCAACTGCATGTCGGCGATCTCGATGATCTCATCGGGCAACCTTGCGGCATTCAGCAGGCGCTGCCTCACCTTGTCTGGGGCAAGCCTGAAGACCTGAATATCGGCGTCCTGCTGCGCGGCCTCAAGCAGGGCCTTTATGGCCCTTCGGAGCTCAACGAAGGCATCCAATACGCAGTCCCCAACACCAATCTGGTCTGTCAGGATCGAGTGGGCAACCCACTTCCCCTTCTCCTCTTCGCTGGCGTAGATGACAGCGAGATCGAGGAACTGCTTGGGCAGGGTTTCTGGAATGGTGCGAGCCATGGCTTGGGAGCCTCCGGCCAACGGCGGCCTCACTCTATGTAGTCTAACCGCCCTCGGCGGTCAAGGCAAATGCAACATCGGCATTCTTGCGTCGGCGGCTGGAACCAATCGTCACCCGCACGCTGGTCAGAAGCAGTGCCGCAGCCCGTCGTACAGGCTGGAGTAGACCTCGAAGTTCCGCTTGATGCGGTGCCAGGCGTCGGGGGCGGGGCGGACCTCCTCGAAGCGCGCCGTGCGACGGGCCTCGGCCGCGGCGGCAGGCCACCCGTCGAACACGCCGGCCGCCACGCCGCCCAGCAGGGCCGCGCCGAGGGCCGACGCCTCCGTGCAATCGGAGTACACGTACGGCCGGTCGGCGGCATCGGCCCGGATCTGCCGCCAAAGCGGGTTGCGCGTGCCGCCGCCGGAGGCGATGACGCGCTCCACGCGCCGCCCCAGCCGCACGTCGGCCATGCCGAGGATCTGCCGGTGCCCGAACGCCACGCCCTCCAGCACCGCCCGGGCCATCTCCGCCAGGTGCGTCTGGGGCGTCAGGCCGAAGAACACGCCCCGGGCCGACGGGTCGTACACCGGGCTCCGCTCGCCCCTCAGGTACGGCAGGAACACCGCGCCGCCGCTGCCCGCCGGGGCCCGGGCCGCCAGCGCGAAGAAGCGGCCGTACCGGTCCCGCACGCGGCCGAGGAACGTCTCGACGAACCAGTCGACCGCCGAGCCCGTCGCGTTCATCGGCGCAATGGCCAGCCAGGAATGTCCATCCATGTAAGCGATGTTGATGGTGCGCGGCGAGAAGACGGCCGTCCGCTGGAGCGACGCCAGGCTGTCGGTCGACCCGCACGTCACGGCCATCTCGCCCTCGTCGGCCAGGCCCATCGCCAGGGCCCCGCAGGCGGTGTCGCCGGCGCCGGCGGCCACGGGGACGCCGGCCGGCAGGCCGAGCGCCTCGGCGGCCTCGTCGGTCAGCGTGCCCAGCCGGTCGCCCGGCCAGACGACCTCCGGCAGGCGGGTCCGGCCGATGCCCGAAACGTCGAGGAGCACGCTCACCCACCCGCCCTCGGGCAGTTCCACGCGCTCGGCCAGGAGCGCGTCGCGCCCGGCGCCGGGCGGCAGGTCGGCCAGGATCTGCTCCTTCAGGCCCGGCCGGTTGGCGGTCAACAGTTCGAGATAGTTTCCGTAAGTCAGGTCTTCCAGCCGCCCGCCCAGCTTGTCGAGCGAGACGCCGTGCAGGCGGCACACGCCGCGCAGCCACGCCTCGCCCGAGGCGGTCGCGTACAGGCCGGTCAGGCTGGCGCTGGTGGCGTCGATGGCGAAGCGCCCGGTCAGACGGCGGCCGACGAACGTCCCGACGTGGCCGAAGAGGTGCGCCTCGCGGAACAGCGCCGGCTCGTGCCGGCGCATCCACAGCAGGCTCGACAGGCTGATCGTGCCGGGGCGGACGCGGTTGCCGGTCAGCAGGTGGTGCACCTCGGGATGCGCCAGGGGCGAGTGCTCGAGCGCCTCGACCTCGGCGGCGCTGCGGCGATCGTCGTACAGGATCGCCGGCCGCAGGGGGCTGCCCGCCGCATCCATCGCCACGAGGGCCGGGAAGAGGCTGCTCGTGCCGATGCCCAGGACCTCCACGCCGGCGAGGTCCAGCTCGGCCGCCGCCCGCCGGATGCCGCGCCACCACCCGCGCGGGTCCATCTCGCGGTAGCCCGGCGCAGGATGGTCCACCGTCAGGCGGGCGCGGGCCAGGCGAGTCCGCTCCGCCCCGCCGGCGGGAAGGTCGCCCAGGAGGTAGAGGAGCAGCTTGACGCTCGACGTGCCGATGTCGATGCCCAGGAGCGCCGGATGGCGCCTCTTCGCGGTCATGACCCACCCGAACGATTTCGCGCGGTGGGTCACCAGGCCCCCCGCGCACGGACGCGGGGCATTATAGGCGGGGGCCGGCGGCGAGAAAGACAAAAAGAAGGGCGACCCCGAAAGCTCGGGGTCGCCCGCAGGCGCCTGCCAAGGCGAAGTTACGGTGTGAGGAACGAGTCGTCATCCCTCGTGGCCGGCTCTTTCTGGCCGCCGGGCTGCGGCTTGGGCTGGTAGGTGCTCTTCTCGTTGAGGGTGCGGAGATCCTCGATCTTCCTGGGGTCAAACGTCGTTGAGGTCGGAAGCGTCTTGACCTGTCCGATCCAGATGTTGTCGCCCTGCGGCCCGCAATACGGATGCTCCTTCCAGTCCACGTGGCCGTCGAGGTACAGGACGTTCTGCCCCTTGAACTTATGGTTGGGGCTGTTCAACTCATGCGGCCCCTCGACCGTGTCCCACTGCCCAGCCTGGGCATCCTCCGACTCCTCGAACTTCGGCCTGCCGCCGTTCTCCTTCATCTTGTCGGTGGTCTTGCCGGGATCCGCGTTGAAGAGGGCCCGCAGGGGGTTCGCATCGGCCCCGATGGCAAAGCTCGACGAATGGGCGCTGGCCGTTTCGGTCAGCGTGCGAGCCGGATAGACGTTCTGGAAGGAGTAGCTGCAAAACATAGGCCCGCGGAAGTCCCGGACATCGTCAAAGCGGACGACCGACCGGTCGGGCTGGAAGACGTCGCCCGCAGACGGGCAGATGAAGTTCTGCGGCGTCAACCCCTGCAAGCGGATCAGGAGCCAGAAGTTGGCCGTGTTCGACTCCGGCGCCTGGCCCTTCTTGTCCTCGGGCTTCGTCGTGTTGGTGCTGCTGGCCAGATCGTCGAGCGTCTTGACCTGGTCCTGGCGCGTGTTGCCGACGTCGTCCCAACTGTTCGACGAGCCTTGAATAAAGACGTTGGGCCACCTCTGCCGATGCGACGAGGCGTAGGTCCGGCCCGCTTTCCCGATCTGACTGAGGTTGTTGGCGCAGCTGGCCCGGTTCGCCTGTTCCAAGGCGC
>Ga0315281_10013591_pt1 | contig 11009 bp, 9 predicted proteins | sample YL17G07_0_MG_FD_204540 | JGI IMG/M metagenome (GOLD analysis project Ga0315281, IMG submission 204540) | Sediment microbial communities from Yellowstone Lake, YNP, Wyoming, USA - YL17G07_0 | ecosystem: Environmental > Aquatic > Freshwater > Lake > Sediment | place: USA: Wyoming | collected... | reverse complement strand
CTTCTCCGTGAGCGAGTACGCGGGCGCGCCGAGCCGTGCCTACGACGAAGCGCCGGACGGCCGGTTCATCATGTTCCGGCGCGGCAGCGGACCGGTGCAGGACCTGGTGGTGGTGGAGAACTTCTTTGCGGAGTTGAAGCGGCGGCGGTAGGTAGCTGGAGGGCGGGATGGGTGGTCGGATCGCCCGCAGTCGACGCTCTGGCGCCCCGGCCCCCGGTAACTCCACTATTGAGCAGCCAAGGGACCGCATCCATTAACAAACACACCGGGGACCGCATCGCGCTTCGCGCGACACCCGGTCGGGGATCATGCCCGTTTTGCCCAGTGCGCCGCGTGATTAACGCTAAAGCACTGTGAGCGAAGACCACCTCCGGCAGCTCCAATCCGCCCTCGCGGACCGCTACACCATCGAGCGCGAACTCGGCGCCGGCGGCATGGCGACGGTCTACCTCGCGCACGACATCAAGCACGAGCGCAACGTCGCGATCAAGGTGTTGCACCCGACCTGGGCCATGCGCTCGGCGCTGAGCGTTTCCAGCGGGAGATCAAGCTCGCCGCGCGACTGCAGCATCCGCAGATCCTCACCGTGTTCGATTCCGGTGAAGCTGCCGAGCAGCTCTGGTGGAAGAACACCGATCCGGAGTTGCAGCCGCAGGTGACCGAGGCCAGGCGCCGGCTCGCGAAACTGGCGCCGGTGGAGAAGCCCCGGTAGCTGTCTCCAGCACCACTGCAAACGAGAAACGGGGCGGCGCGTGTGAATAGCGTCGTCCCGTTTCTCCTGTGCATCGCGTACCCGAAAGGTACCTGAACAATGTGATGGTTAGCCACAAAGGGCAATGGCGACTCGCCCGTGCTCGGGCCGGGATTCGAACCCGGATACCCTCTCGGATACGGGATCCACAGTCCCGCGCGTCTACCAATTCCGCCACCCGAGCCGGGTTCCCACGAGAGTGAGAACGACGCGTACGCTGTGACGCACGCGCTGCGAGTCAGGAGCAACAATGCGTTTTTGCGCGGCAAGATTCAGCATCGAATCGTTGCCGTTCCAATCGAAACACTGCCTGTCGTAACTGTGCTCGGCCCAGCCGAAAAGGTGAAGTAGGTCAGCGGGAGCGAGGACAAACGCCGGAGCGACCCAGCAGCGCAAAAGATACGCGAGTGTGTCGGGCATCGAATCTCTGGCCGCCGCAATCCCTGACGCGTAGCTTCACCTGACTGCGGTTCACCCGAAAGACCAAGCCAATGCGCATCAGCAACGTTGCCCGAGTGGCTGTCGCACTCGTCCTGCTCCTGCCCGTCGCCGGAGTCGCACCGTCGCGACAGGAGTCGTTCGCCTCGCTCGCGCAGGCGTCGCTCGCCCAAATCGATGGACGGGTCGCGCTGCACGGACTGCGCGACAGCGTGGAGGTGATTCGCGATCGCTGGGGCGTTCCGCATATCTACGCCCGCAACATCGACGACCTCTTCTTCGCGCAGGGCTTCGTGCAGGCGCAGGACCGGCTCTGGCAGATGGAGATGTATCGGCGGACGTACGAGGGAACGCTGTCGGAAATCATGGGTCCGGACTATTTGCGACACGACCGCACCGCGCGCCTGCTCAAGTTTCGCGGCCCGGTGGATGACCGCGAATGGAAACACTACCATCCCGAAGGCCGTCGCATCTTCGACGCCTTCGCGTCGGGCGTGAACGCATTCATCGCGCAGGCGGGTGATCGTCTCCCGGTCGAGTTCAAGCTCACGGGAATACGGCCGCAGCCGTGGACGGCCGACGTCGCGCTCCTTCGCACGCAGACGGCAATGCCGACCGGCGACGCGCGCGCCGAGCTTGCGCTCGCCATGAGCGTGGCGCGGCTCGGCGTCGACTCCGCGAATCGCGCGGTACATCCATCGCCGTATCGCGATCTCGTCGTACCGGCCGGCGTTGATCTCTCCATCATCACCGATGACGTCGCCGCGGCACTCGCGGGGCTGCGCACCGGCATGGTGAGGCCGGAGTTGCTTCCGCAGTACCGCGCGCTCGGCGGCGCGGGACCCAGTGCGAACACCGGCGTGCAGGAGAACTCGCCCGGAAGCAACAACTGGGTGGTGAGCGGCCGCCTGACGGCATCGGGCAACGTGATCGTGGCGAACGATCCGCACCGCAACGTCGCCAACCCGTCGATTCGCTACATCGTGCACCTGAATGCTCCCGGCTGGGACGTGATTGGTGCCACCGAGCCGGTGCTGCCCGGCGTCGCGATCGGCCACAACGGACGCATTGCGTGGGGCCTGACCATCGTCGGCACGGATCAGTCGGATGTGTACGTCGAAGAGGTGAATCCCGCCAATCGCAATCAGGTGCGGTTCCGCGGGGCATGGGAACCGCTCCGCGTCGTGCGCGACACCATCAAGGTGAAGGGCGCAGCACCGAGCGTTGCTGAGCAGAAGTTTTCGCGCCACGGGCCGGTGTTCTACGAGGACACGGTCCATCACAAGGCGTACGCGATGCGCTCGACGATGCACCTGCCGGGGAACGCCGGCTACATCGCCGCACTCCGCTACCACAACCTGGACGATTGCCGCCAGTTCCTCGAGGCGCAGGCGTACAACTATGCGCCCACCGAGAACATGGTCTGCGGCGACAAGAGTGGAAACATCGCGTGGCAGGCCTCGGCGGCGTCGCCAAAACGGCCCAACTGGCACGGACGGCTGCCGGTGCCCGGCACGGGCGAGTACGAGTGGGATGGCCTGCGCAGCGATCTCCCGCGCGAGTTCAATCCGGCGCGCGGATGGATCGCGACTGCGAATCACGACATCCATCCTGCCGGCTACGACCCACCGCTCTTCTTCAAGGATGGTCCGCAGGACGCCCGCTATCGGCGCATCGCCGAGGTACTCTCGGCGCGAAGCGGGTTTTCAATTGCCGACATGGAGGCGCTGCAGCACGACGCCTACTCGGCGGCCGCGGCGCGCGACCTGCCGATGTTTCGCGGCTGGACGTCAGCGAACGCCGAAGTGGAACGTGCCCGCGCGATCCTTGCTGCGTGGGACGCGCAGCACCGTCGCGAGAGCGCGGCTCCGGTGATTTATCGCGCCGTGGCCGCTGCGCTGCCGGCCGAGGCGCGCGCAGAAGGGACGTCACCTGATCGCCGCCGCAGTTTGATCGAAGGCGCGATCGCCGCCGGGCTCGCCGCCGTTCGTCAGGCGCAGGGCGACGATCCGGCACAGTGGCGGTGGGGACGAAACAACACGTCGCGGTTGCCGCACTCCTTGGTGAGCGCGTACGACATTGCGCCCGTCGAGCGTCACGGTGGCGCCGGCTTCGTCGCCGCGGTCGGCGCGACGTACCGTGAAGTCATCGACCTCGGCAATCTCGACGCGTCAATGGCGACCAACGTGCCCGGCCAGTCGGGGCAGCCGGGGAGCCCGTTCTACTCCAACCTCGTCGAGAGCTACGGCAAGGGAGAGTACTTCCCCATGGCGTACACGCGAGCCGCCGTCGAGCGCGCGGCGGCGCACCGTCTGACGCTCAGTCCGGCGCGCTGAACCTGTTCGCAGTCAGCGGCCCGGTGACTTCTGCTCGAGCATGATTCCACCACCGACCGTCGCGCGCGTTTCAGTCCGCGTCGTCAGCGATGCGGTGCAGACGCGTTGTCCCTGTTCGTCCAGGCGGTACGCCGTGCACTCCGTTTTCGTGACCCATTGCGGGACCGTTCCAGACCAGGACGACCTGCCCTGCAGGTTCCTCGGGTCGAATCTCAGGCTGAGGTCGCTGATGTCGGTGGCACCCTCACACCTGAAGGTCACGCGATCGATCACCGGAGGTGCCAGGCGATCGACGAAGCAGCTTCCTGTGTGCGCCTGGACAGTCATGGTGTCCGCGCGCGCGTCGAGCGTTCCGGAAAAGACCGACGTACCATTGCGGATCGTGAACTCGAAGAGGCCGAAGCTCCGGTCCGCCTTCGGCTCCTGGAGGCCCGCGCTTCGCAGACATGACGTGACGGCAGCGGAAACGACACAGAGTGCGACGAGCGTGAGCGTGTTCGGGCGCATCGGGCTCTCCTTGTGACGGCTCGTGTAGCTGCCCCGGAAGTTACTTCAGTACCGGCGCCACCCGCTTCTTCGTCGCCTGCTCGAACGAGTATGCCAGTTCGATCAACCGCGGTTCACTGCACGCGCCGCCCGCGAAGCTCACGCCGTACGGCGTCTGCTGCGCGTTGAATCCGGCCGGGAACGCCGGCGTCGGCGCGTTGGGAATCCGCCCGAACGGCACGATCACCGTCGGATAGCCCGGCTTCGCGGAGATGCTCGCCCCGCTCGCGCCCGGAAACAGAATCGCGTCGAGCCGCTCGGCCTTCATCACCGCGTCGATGCCTTCGGGGCCGCCGAGCGCGATGTCCTTCGCGCGATCGGCGTCGTACTTCGCCTTGTCGGCCACGAGGTCCATCTCGTCCGACATGTCGAGCAGCGACTGGCCGTACTTCTGAGCCCCCCGGCCCGCGTTCGCGATGTTGAACCAGCGGAGATCGGTCAGCGTCTTGAATGGTGCGGCGGCGCCGAGCGATGCGAGCCAGGCGTTGAAGTCGCGCTTCATGCCGTAGCCGAAGTCAATCGAGCAACCCGCGTTGCGACCCTTGCGATCGTCCACGCCGCCGCAGGTGTTCCAGAGGAGGAAGTTGCGCAGCGGGATCCACGATCACCGCACCTTCTTTTTTGAGCGCGGTGATCGCCTCGTTCATCGATGCCATCTGCGCGGCATTGAGCCCACCGCGCGCATTCGACTGACCCGGAATGGTGAACGCGTCGTACCAGAAGGCGCGCGGAATGCCGATGCGCGCGCCCTTGAGGGCGTCGCGCTTGAGGAACGGGCGATAGTCGCGATTGACCGGTGGCGTGCAGAGCCTGGTCGCGGCGTCGTTGGGATCGGGCGCGGCGCTCTCGAGCGCGCCGAGCATGATGGCAGCGTCCTCGACCGTGCGCGCCATCGGGCCCGGCGTGTCCTGGTCCGCCGTGATCGGGATGACGCCGTAGCGACTGATTCGCCCGACCGTGGGCTTGATGCCCGCAAGCATGTTCTGGTTCGACGGGCTCAGCACCGAGCCCGACGTTTCCGTGCCGACGTTCGCGACCCAGAAACTCGCGGCCGTGCCGATGCCCGAACTGCTTCCACCGGTTCCCATCGACGGGCGACCGTCATTGAACCCCGGTCGCGGATCGGGACGCGCATCGTACGGGTTCATTCCGTAGCCACCCACGGCGCTGTAGTTGCCGGGCATCGGCGTCGGGCTCCCGGCCACCCAGTTCGCGAGTTCGGTCATCACCGTCTTCGCGATGATGATCGCGCCCGCGTCCTTCAGGTTCTTCGTGAGCGTCGCCTCGTACGGTGGCACGAGGTCCTTGAATGCCAGCGCGCCGCCGGTGGTGCGCATGTTCGTCGTGTGGATGTTGTCCTTGAGCGCGACGGGAATCCCGTGCAGCGGTCCGCGCACTCGTCCCGTCGCGCGCTCGCGATCGAGCGCATCGGCTTCTGCCAGAGCGGTCTTGCTCACGGTGATCACCGCGTTGAGCTGGTCTTCGTACGTCGCGATGCGCGCGAGGTGCAGCAGCACGAGTTCGCGCGACGTGACGCGCCCTTCCGTGAGCGCCGCCTGCATCTGCGGGATGGTCGCCTCGGCGACCTCGAAGATCGGGCGCTGGGTTGCGGCGGTCGCAGCGGCGGTTGCAGCGGCGGGGCGCGGCTGCTGCGCGGGCCGCGACTGCGCGGCAATGGGCTGCGCGGCGATAGCGAACAGGGTCAGTGCAAACGCACGCACAACGACCGCGGTTACGGCGGGGGGCATGAGGACGACACGCTTCATTTATGGAAGGACCGGATCGGGTATCAATCGGGGTGCTGCGGGGCTGCCGAGGTCCAACGGGGCCGGGCGCGGCTACAAGCGCCCGATCCGCTCGATCCATTCTACGCCATCGAACCCTGCGTCGAAACTCAGGATGCGGTCAATCTCATAGCGCTGCATGATGGCGACGTGTACGGCGTCGCGCGCCGAGAGCGGGGCAAGTCCGAGGAGAATCTTCTTCGCGCGCTCGACATCGACTGGTTCGATCGGATACAGATGGTCCACCACGCCCAGCAGCGCGTCAAACGCCGGCTGGATGGCGTCGCGCCGGTTGATCGCCGCGTAGCGGTGCAGGATTTCCTGCAGCACCTCGGCGTCCGCGACGAGCCGCTCGCCTCGATTGATGCACTGCTCGAGAAGCCGCCGTGCGACGTCTTTGTTGCGATGCGCGGCGCCGACCAGGTACATCGGGATGTTCGAGTCGACGAAGATCACGGGCCGTCGCCGGAGAGGTATCCGCCTTCGATTTCCGTGAGCATCCGGTCGATCTCGGCGGTGGGATAATCGCCCCGGGCCGCCTCGCGCACCGCCGAGAGTTTCTTGCGCGGGTCAATGGCCGGCTCGTCGCGCCGCGCGCGGCGAAGCGCCTGGCGCACCCATTCGGCCACCGTCATGTGATGGCGCCGGGCGACCCGCCGGATCTCGGCGAACTCGTCGTCCGCCATCAGCACCTGCATACGGGTGGTCATATGATGAGTATAGAAGACTCATCGTGATGAGTCAAGCGAACGGGCGACGTCGAACCAATGGCGGTGCACGGCGATAGGGATGTCGGTGGCTCGCGCTTCAAGCAGGCGTTCCCGCGCCCCGCTGGCGCGACGACCCCTTGGCCTGCAGCTTACAGGCTTCGCGCGGCCTCCCTTCCCAGGTTGCCATGCACACTACCGAGCAACTGAACTCCGCACTGGCGGGCCGTTATGCCATCGACCGACTCGTCGGCGAGGGCGGAATGGCCACGGTGTACCTCGCGCGCGACGTCCGGCACAACCGGAAGGTCGCGCTCAAGGTCCTGAAGCCGGACCTCGGCGCGATCGTCGGCGTGGACCGGTTCCTGGCCGAGATCCAGGTGACGGCAAACCTGCAGCACCCGAACCTGCTGCCGCTGTTCGACTCGGGCGCGGCCGAGGGCGTGCTGTTCTACGTGATGCCGTACATCGAGGGCGAGAGCCTTCGCGCGCGCATCGACCGCGAGAAGCAACTCCCGGTCGAGGATGCGGTGAAGATTTCGGCCGCCATCGCGAGTGCGCTCGACTACGCGCACCGGCAGGGCGTGATCCACCGAGACCTGAAGCCCGAGAACATCCTGCTGCACGACGGCAACGCGCTCGTGGCGGATTTCGGCATCGCGCTCGCGGTGAGCAACGCAGGCGGAAATCGCATCACGCAGACCGGGCTCTCGCTCGGCACGCCGCAGTACATGAGCCCCGAGCAGGCGACGGGCGACCGCGCGCTCGACGCGCGTTCCGACATCTATTCGCTGGGCGCGCTCACATACGAGATGCTCACCGGCGAGCCGCCCCACATCGGGAGCACCTCGCAGGCGGTCATGGCGCGCGTGCTCACCGAGCGGCCGCGAAGTGTCCGGGCGAGCCGGCCGAGCGTGCCGGCGCACGTGGAAGCCGCGGTGGAGCGCGCGCTGGAGAAGCTTCCTGCAGACCGATGGACGACGGCCAAGGAGTTCGGCGATGCGCTGACCGGCGCGAAGGCGCTCGTGATGACCGGTGCGCGAACGCCGGTGGTCGCAGGCCTGCAGGGCGAGGTGCGGTGGTTGCCGCATACGCCCGAAGTTCCGTCGATCGTCACGCGCCGCGCCGTCGGAATCGGCACCGTGGGGATTTTCGTGGCGGTGGTGGCCGGCGGCGTCGGGGCGATCGCGCTGCGCAAGGCGCCGGCCGAGCCGCAGTCGCGCTTCACCATCGACCTGCCGGATTCCGTGGAGTTCGGCGCTACGCAGTACCGGCAGGTTGCGCTCTCGCGCGACGGATCGCGCGCCGTCTTCTATTTCCCCTCGAACTATCCCGGTCCCCTCCACACGCGCCGCACAGGCGAGTTGCAGTTCGACGTCATCCCCGGGAGCGACTCGGCGCGTGCGATGGTGATCTCCCCCAAGGGCGACCAGGTCCTGTATTGGGTGGGCAACGGCGCCTTCCGGCTGATGAAGATCTCCGTCGAGGGCGGGGCGCCGGTGAAGGTCGCCGATTCCGTCGATGTGCCCGCGCAGGCGAGTTGGGGCGACGGCGACCAGGTCCTGTTCAGGCGGGGCGATAGCCTGTACCTGGTTTCGGCGAACGGTGGGCCCGACCGCCTCGTAGCCAGGCCGGACAGCGCACGAAAGCAGGGCGCGCTGGGGTGGCCCGACATGCTCCCCGGCGGCAAGGCTGCGCTCATCACGATCCTGCACGGTACCGACCAGAACTCGGATTCACTCTACATCGGCGCGGTTACCATTGCGGACGGCAAGGTGGTGGATCTCGGGATCCGGGGGCTCACGCCACAGTACGCCTCCGGTCACGTGCTGTACGTGCGTCAGGACGGCCAGCTCTTCGCGCGACCGTTCGACGCCGGCAGGGTGAAGTTCACCGGCGAGCCCATCGCGATCGCCAAGGATCTCTCCGCACGCCGGGGAGCCAATCCAAGGACTGTCGGAGTCACCGACCTCGCGGTCTCGCAAACCGGGACGATCCTGTTCACCGACGGCGGACCAGCGCTGGGTGGCGGCGGCGGTGGTGGACGCTCGATCGTGTTGCGGCAAGCGGCCAACCCGACCGTGGCGACCTTCCTCAAGCAGCCACGGCTGGGCTACATCGACCTTCGCGCTTCGCCGGACGGCGCGCGCCTCGCGCTCACAATCCTCGACAGCACCAACGCCAGTCGCCGGAACATCTATGTCCTGACGTTCGCCACGGGCCAACTCCATCAGTTCACGCACGACGGTCTGAGCGGCCAGCCGGTCTGGAGCCCCGACGGAAAGCGCATCATCTACAAGGTGACGAACCCCGCGGCGAAGCCCGTGATTCGCTACTACGCCAGGGCGTGGGACGAAAGCGATTCTGCGACTGCGCTGCCCGGCGCCGACGGCGCCGAGGCGGTGGAGTTTCCCGGACCGTCCGGGAGGTACATGGCCTACGTCCGTGGCGACTCGGGCGCCACGGAAAACCAACGCACCAACTCCGATATCTACATCGCGCCCATCGATTCGCCGGCGGTGGCCCGGCCCTTTGCGGCCACCGGGCTTCGCGAGCGAATGCCGCGATTCTCGCCGGACGGGAAGTGGCTGGCCTACGTTGGCCACGAGCTGCCGCAGTCTGGGCTGGTTCCAACGTCACTGCTCTACGCACGCCCGGTGCCCGGTCCGGGCGGCGCCGTGACCCAGGTCTCCGTCCAGCAGGGGCTCACGCCGCTCTGGTCACGCGACGGACGTACGCTCTTCTATTTCTCGGGGACCGCTACGGCGCCACTCGTCGCCGTCCGCGTGTCGGATGCGAAAGGCTTCGACGTGGCCTCCACGACCGAAGTGTTCAGCCGCCCCCCACCCGCGACCAACTTCGGTACGCCGATAATGCCCTGGCAGGTGGACATCCTCCCGAACGGTGACTTCCTGTATCTCACGACCGCTACCGACCCGCAACAGGGAGGGGCGCCGGTGACACCAGGCGTCGCTCAGGCGCCCGGGACCGCTCCGGCGCCCGGCACCGCGCCGCCGCCGGCCGCATCCATCAACAGGCTCATCGCCCTCGTGAACTGGCTCGGCGCCGCCGAGCGAGCCGCCATTCCGCGATGAGGTGCAGAGACAACAATGCCTGATCCCGATACCGTGTTGCGCACCACAGGTCAGTTGAACGCCGCGCTGGCCGGGCGCTACCTGATCGAGGAGGAGATCGGCCACGGCGGGATGGCGACTGTCTACCGTGCCGTGGACGTCAAGCACAACCGCAAGGTCGCGGTGAAGGTGCTGCGGCAGGACATCGGCGCGGCGCTCGGGCCGGAGCGCTTTCTCTCGGAAATCGAGGTCACCGCGAACCTGCAGCATCCCAACCTGCTGCCGCTCTTTGATTCGGGCGAGGTGCACGTGTCGTCTTCCGAGGGAGCCGACGCCGAATCACGCTCGCTGCTGTTCTATGTGATGCCGTACATCGAGGGGCAGACGCTGCGGCAGCGCCTGCAGCGCGAGGGCCAGCTGCCGGTGGACGAGGCGCTCCGCATCACGGCGAGCATCGCCGGCGCGCTCGACTACGCGCATCGCCAGGGCGTGGTGCACCGCGACCTGAAGCCCGAGAACATCCTGATGCACGAGCAGCAGCCGCTCGTGATGGACTTCGGCATCGCCCTCGCCGTTTCCAACGCGGGTGGCGAGCGACTCACGCAACTGGGGATTTCGCTCGGCACGCCGCAGTATATGAGTCCCGAGCAGGCCACCGGCGACCGCGAGGTGGACGCCCGCTCCGACATCTACTCGCTGGGCGCCGTGCTCTACGAGATGCTCGTCGGCGCGTCGCCGCACGCCGGCAGTTCCGTTCAGGCGGTGATCGCAAAGGTGATCATGGACCGACCGGCGAGCGTGCGTGAAACGCGCGAACTGGTGCCGGTGCACGTGGACGTCGCGATTGCGCGCGCGCTCGCCAAGCTTCCGGCCGACCGCTACAGCTCGGCCAGCGACTTCGCTCGTGCGCTCACGGGTGAGCACGCGCTGGTGCCGCACGAAGCAGTGCCGCGCGCGGCGGAAGTGCGCCTCGTGCGGTCCGGGCCCCTCGGCGCGCTGGGCGCTGCGATGGCGCGCCCTGTTGTCCGGCGCGCAGTCGTCGGCTCGGCATGGACGGTAATGCTGGGCGGAGCGGGCGCGATCGGTGCGATCGGCGCACTCGCGTGGTATGCCGTTCCGACGCCGCCCTACCAGAAGTTTCCGGTCGCCATTCCCGACAGTCTCGCGATTCCCGGCAGCGGACGATCCGTCGCGATCTCCCCGGACGGACGGCAGCTGGCGCTCGTCGGCGCCGTCAGCGGGCAGGCGTCGCGACTGCTGACGCGTCCGATGGCTGGCGTCGCGTTCGGTCCGTTGCACGGAACGGAATCCGCGCTCTCGCCGGCGTTCTCACCCGACGGCGCCAACCTGTTGTACGTCGCCGGCGGGCGCCT
>Ga0315281_10013590_pt1 | contig 11009 bp, 13 predicted proteins | sample YL17G07_0_MG_FD_204540 | JGI IMG/M metagenome (GOLD analysis project Ga0315281, IMG submission 204540) | Sediment microbial communities from Yellowstone Lake, YNP, Wyoming, USA - YL17G07_0 | ecosystem: Environmental > Aquatic > Freshwater > Lake > Sediment | place: USA: Wyoming | collected... | reverse complement strand
TAATCTCCAGGATTACCTGGTGAAGACGAGCAGCCCCCTCGTGGAAGACGGCTGTAAGCCCTTGCGGGAAGCCAAGTGCCATCTTCAAATCTGCGCCGGCGCAGAAGGCTCTGCCCTTGCCTGACAGGACCACGCCTCGCACAGCATCATCCGTTGCAAACGACATCATACAGGCCAAAAATTCCTTGAGCATATCCAGGTCGAATGCGTTCAACACATTTGGCCTGTTCAACAATACAACTCCTATTTGTCCGTCCCTGGTAAACTCTATTGATTCCGACATCCTGGTCACCTCCATTTGTAGACATTGATTGCATAACGGTATCTGAGAGTAGAATTCTTGCGCCAGTATACTCTTTGAAGCAGAATGTCGCAATCGGTTGGCATGGTATAGGGTGAGCGGAATACACGAAAACCGCCTTCCCAAATCCTCAGCGACACCTATAGATTCTCTCTTGCGCGGGAATTACTTTTTTAGGGCGACCCGACGGGTCGCCCCTACGGCATCAATAGAGGCGCTTTGGCTAACTTAGAGCAGACGAGGCGAATTCACAAACGATATAGGGGCTCAAAACTTTGAGCCCCTACCGCTTGCAACCAAATGTTTAAGGAGGAACCCGAATCATCGCTTTCCGCGAAGCTTTACGAGGATGTCGTTAACCAACTTGATATGCCACCGTTCCTGTTCCGCCAACTGCCGAAAAGACGGAGCAAACTGCTCCCCGATGCCCTCTGCAGCCTTAGTATGCAGATCCAGGGCCAGATACTCAAGATCCAGTTGTTTTTCGAAGAAACCCACCAAGTCCGGATTATCTGGTAGTAATTCAAACCGAGGAAAAGGAGGTATGCCCCCTAGCCCGGAGATGGCGGCAGCTACTTTGTCCGCGTGCTTTACAGAATCTTCTCCCAGAAGTTGTACCCATGATGCCGATTGCTCGTCAGGCATCATCCTTACGATTCGAGGATAATTGACTATTGTCGTGTATTCCACTTCCAGGGCACGAGAAAGAATGCCGAGCACCCCTTCTTTAGTTTTTATTGGTACCATTTTCTAACCTCCCAATTGAATAAATTAGCCGATACTCAAACGAAGAATTCCCCTCAACTAGAATTCTGTCACGTCTGGCCTTTACAACATCCCGTAGAACACTGGATTCATCTTAGGGATTTCCCTTAGACGACCAAGATAATACACACATCTGTTTGAGACTAAAGTCACATACAACCTGAAGGAGCGAGGGTACTATATCGTGAAAGGTAAGGGGGAAACCCCAAAGGAGGTACAAGATGTTTGAGAGATACGCGCTGATTCGAAGAGAACCGTTTACCGAGATAGTCCCCTTCGAGACTGAGGTAGATAGATTCTTCAATGACGCCTTGAGCATCTTTGATTCACCGGTTTACGTACCCGGAACTTTCATTCTGGAGCGCCAACTTCTGGCTCCCATGGAGGTCTTCGATAGCGACGGTAATACGGTAGTCAGACTTGAGTTGCCAGGCATGACCATGGAGGATATCGACATCTCAGTGTCGGATGGCCTGCTCACCATTAAGGGAGAGAAGAAAGAAGAGAAAGAGACCAAGGAGGAAGACAGCTATTGCTCCGAGAGAGTGTATGGTAGCTTCCGCCGGACGCTTTCAGTCCCCAAGGAACTGGATGAGAGCAACATCCATGCCACCTACGATAATGGTGTGCTCGAAGTTCTGCTGCCCAAGGTAGAGGAGAAGAAGGGACGCAAGGTAAAGGTTCAAGCCAGAAAAGCCAAAGGGTAGAATACACAGAAGCTAGTTGAGCGGCCGTCCAGGGAACTGCCCCTCGGACGGCCGCTTCGTTGTACGCGATAAAAGATGCCGATATGCGGGATGAGAAGGACTGTATGAACAATCTCCTATTGACTTCGTAATATACTATATAGTCAGGAGAAGATCTGCGCGGCAGAGATAACAGAATTTCTTCAATAATATGAATCGGAATAGAGTTCCTGGTTGGCTGGTCAAGGGCATCGGGCTCGTGGTATTGCTCCTGCTGTTCTACGCTTATTTCCCCTTGAATAACCTCAGAGGGCCGGTTCATTCGCTGGAATTGCCGGTAGACCGTCACATCTCTGCTATACCTGCGTTTGTCTTCCCCTACCTCTCGCTCTATTTGCTGCTGGTCATCTCACTGTGGCGTTTTCTACAAGTTGAGACAAAAGTATTCAGCATACTGGCACTGGCTATTGGCCTTGACCTCGCAATAAGCTATCTGGTTTTCCTCTTTTACCAGACCCAAGTGGAGCGCCCCACCATACTCGGCTCCGATGTGTCATCCGGCATCCTGAGATGGGTTTATTCAAATGACCAGCCGTTCAATGCTTTCCCCAGTTTGCATACCTCTCTCTCCGCGCTGATGGCGCTGCTCTGGGGCAGGGTGGGTTCTCGCTTTCAGCCAGTCATAGCATTATGGGCATTGTTGATAATCGCCTCCACTTTACTCACGAAGCAACATTATATTGCGGATGTTTTAGGAGGAATAGCTGTCGCCGTGGTGAGCTACTATAGCGCAGTCGGACTTGGCTCCTGTGCACCAGGTGAAGCAAACGAACGCCTTGTATTTTGGAGAAGGCGCCATCGGTAGCTTTCAATAAGCCCCGTCCATCACTGAACACGCTCAGTTTCCCTTCGTCCTGTATATGACCCAGGTTCCCAGAGCTTTGGCAACAAGCTGACCTCCGCTCTTTATCTCCGACTCCAGCACAGCGCTCTTGCTGCTCTTTTTAATAACAGTCGTATCGCAGATAAGCGTGCCGGATGTTATCGCCTTCAAATACACTATGCTGACCTCGATACTTGCACATCGCTCCCCCTCTTCTAAAATTGGAACGAGTGCAAAGCCCATGCCGGAGTCCGACATAGTGAAAAGGGCTCCGCCGTGCACAGTTCCGTAAGGGTTCAGCAGCGAATCGTTTACTTTTAACACACACCGGCTGCAACCCTTTTCCGACCTGGAATAGGTTAAACCCGCGCGCCTACCGAACCGGTCTAATCCTTTCAACTTTGAATTAATCTTCTTCGGCATTCTCACTCCTCTTTATTTTGCTATATTTTAGGGATACAGCCTGAATACTTCTTGCGGTAGTATAAATATCGCAGTAGAATACCGCAAGTGGTACGAAGCTTGTCAGTACTGAGGCCCATCTATGTTTGTGACCAAAAATGTCTATCAACTAAGCGGCATGAGAGGCTTTGGAATCTCGGGTTCAAATGTATTTCTGCTGCTCGATGATCGCATTACGGTGGTTGATGCCGGGCTCAGAGGCAGGTCTGCCAATATACTGAATCAGGTTAGACGGCTGGGCTACAAACCTTCCGACGTCGCCCATATCATCCTCACCCACCACCATGCTGACCACATCGGCAGCTTAGCCGAGTTGAAGAAGGCAACCGGAGCCAAAGTCATGGCACACCCCACTGATGCACCGTACATAGACGGGACCTTGCCTCAGCCAGGGCCGGCAAGGCCAAAATGGCTGAGTAAAATGCTGTCTCCTTTTGGCAGGATGTGGGCTACTACACCAGCAGAAGTGGACAAACTGATCGATGGCAGCGAGGAGCTTCCCATGCTTGGCGGCATCAAGATATTGCACACCCCGGGCCACACGCTGGGAAGCATCAGCCTGCTCTTACCGCAGGAGAGGCTGGTTATTGTCGGAGATTTGCTTACCCATAGATTCAGGCTGAGCATGCCCTCACGGCTGTTCACCGTCGACATAGGGCAAGAAACAAACTCAATAAAGAAGTTAGCAGGCCTCGACTTCAATATCATAGCCTTTGGTCACGGTCGGCCTATTTTGCGTGAAGCTCGTGATGCAGTCACCGGTTTTGCACAGAAACTTGAGACCAAGCATAAAGTACAAAGCAAGCCTCCCGCAAAGCCGAAGATATTTACTTGTTTGTCCACATAAACACCTCCTTCTGCCAAACCCCCAACCTGGCACACCTCTTTTGCTACGATGAAATTAGCCTGTCATGCCAGGCACAAAAAAGTCATAAAATGTGGGCAAAAATTGTGAAAATTTCTTACATTTTTAGTGGGGTTTCCGCGGTATCCTCATTCTTACCACGTTCCTGAATGGGTTCGATACCTCATAAGGCAATGCCCTGTAGTGCTTCATGCTGCCGGTTAGCTTGACGCTGAGAAGCAGATTGTCTAGAATGGGAAACATGAAAAAGTCGTTAGGTTTCTACGCCGTTGTTGTCGGCATATTAGTGGTGGTGGTCGGTTTATTAGTTGGCCTTGCGCTGGCTGGAAAATGGATTGCCTTCCTCACTATAGCCATCCTTGCTATCCTTATGTTCGTATTCCTCTCAGACCTACCAAGGGGGCAAAAAAGCTCAAGGTAACCTTGTCTGTGCTGCTCAATCGCCGCTAATATTAGTCAGCGACAGCTACCCCAGCAGGCCCTCTAAGGCTTCATACTGTCCTGGAACGTAATTCCGCATCGTTCACTTGTCGGCTCGACATTCTCTCACAAAGTTGACCATATTGCCCCTACGAAAATCCAGGATACTGAAGAATTTTCTCAGTTGCTCGTCATCTTCTCTCAACAGCACTTGTACATCAACTTTGTTTTGCTCACAGACCTCACAAAACGTTTCCACCAGCCTTCGGCCCGCACCCAAGTGTTGATATTTAGGGTGCACCCCCATCATGTCTATCCACCCTTTTATATCCTTTCCATATTCTACTCCCCGAATGTCTCCCAAAAGGAAGCCCACTGCCACTCCATCTGTCTCCGCTATAAAGCTTAGGGCCGGACGATATACTTCTGCCTCCACTTCAGCCGCTACCTGCCATGAGATAGCTCGTTGTGGGCCAGATAACGACCTATCTATTACTTTTACCTTGGGGATATCTTCGTCCATCATGCGACGAATCGTGATTTTAGTCTCATCTACGCCCATTGCTGACCTCCAACGCCTGCCTAAATACACCCACTGTCTAAATAGGTTACCACTATACCACAGAGCCAGTTCCTTGCGCTAGTATACATATCGCAAGAACAAGCTATCTGTCCAAAGGCGTGCTCGGAGTATCTGGAGCCGAAGTGAAAGGCAATGCCGGTGCCCGTCCCCAGCGGCGGCTCCTGGCGCAGCGAGCAGAGTGCAACAGAGGCAGGGAGGTAAGCGACAGCCGAGCGAGGCAGAATCCGTGAGAAGACGGGGGAAACGATGATATAATGACACCCAAGGAAAGGAGGAACATATGATTGAGGGTAAGTCTGAAGAAAATAAAGAGCAAACAGAGTTGGCTGATATCAAAAAAATGCTTAAAGGGATTGAGGATAGGCTTGAAAGGAGTGAGACTAGAATGAAACGTGAACGGGTGCTTCAACTTTCCTTTCCGATGATGATATTCATGGTCTCGACTCTTCTTGTATTCTTATCTGTGACGCTGACATCTGGTGAGGGGAAACAGGTCTATAGTGAGCGATGGTTTAGTTGGATCTTCACTTTCTTTGCGGCTGGGGGAATAGGCTTTGTGGGTTTTTGGTTCTGGATGTTAATAAAGGTAAATCGTGAGACTGATGATAACACGAGAGGGAACGAAACTACGTCCACACAACGATGACAACCGCATCGGAGAAGTTGCTGGGGTCTATGAAGAGGACGGCGACGTTGCGACCGGTGACCATGTCGGCGCTGGCGATCGCTCTTGAGGTGGGGACGTTATCAAGCCATACGCTGAGGCTTCCTATGAGCTGCACGGATGCTAGAAACGTGCCGAGGGTTCCGCAATCCATAACTTTGTTTAGGCCCCCCATTTTCTCAGAGTTTTTCAAAATCTCTGTCAAGAACCGTCGCTTGACCTCCTGTGCGACTGGTGGCACAATGTAAGGTGACCGACAGAAACAAGGAGGAACGCCATGCTATTCGTTACACTTCTGACCCCCAAAGGCAAAGGACGGGAGGCTGTCAACTATCTGAAGAAGCTCAAGGCTCCCAAAGGCATCAAGATCCTCAATATCTATTTCACCATGGGTCGTTACGATGGGGTAATTATCTTCGAGGCAGCCGATGCCAAAACGGCAATAAGGTTTGCTGCAGACGTGGGCTTTACCACCGACTACTCGGTGGAGACCTTAACTGCTATCCCGGCCAAAGACATGTAAGTCACGGTATGCTTGACGGCGTTACCTTCTCAATTTGGAGGCAGCAATGCCAAAGAAAACTCATGCTACCTGTTTGACCTGCGGCAAAAGTGCGGAATACGAAGCCTGCACTCAGAAATGTGCTCAGCCGGAGGATGCCCGCTGCATAGTGCTTGAGGGCTGGCTATCCGTCGCTCACTGGAAGGGCAGGATAGAAGCCGAACGCTACGATTTCTGCTCCTTTACTTGCCTTCAGAAGTGGGTAGAGGGAAAGGTGCCCAAAGTTCCCGAATCGTTCTTCAAGGCTTTCAATGAAGACTAAAACTAGCCAGCGGATTTGAAGCTGGCGATAGAGAATCAGAGCAACAAGATGGCAAAATATAAGTGCACCATTTGTGGCTACATTTACGATCCGGAGAAAGGAGACCCTAAGGGCAACATTCCGCCCGGAACCCCATTCGAGGAACTGCCCGATACCTGGGTCTGCCCCGTGTGCGGCTGGTTCAAGAACAAATTCAGACAGATATAGCTCTGAATTTGACCTGTTTTTTCCCTCATACAAAGTCCAGAGATAGATAGCCACCTGCACTTTTGGCTTTGTCGTAGACTAGCTTGGCCACAGCTATATCCTCGATAGCCAGCCCCGTGGAATCGAAAATGGTGATGGCCTCGTAGAGCACAAAACGTTATAAAGTGTGGTATATTGATGGAGTGAGTGAGCATTACGGATATGCCGGCAAAATCCTGAGGGTCGACTTATCCTCAGGAAACACGAGACTTATGTCAACTATGGACTACGCCCAGAGGTTTCTGGGCGGCAGGGGCATCGCCGCCAAAATCTACTGGGATGAGGTACCTCCTGAGGTCAAGGCCTTCGATCCCGAAAACCGGCTGATATTTGCTACCGGGCCTCTGGCAGGGCTCAAAGGCGTGAGCGGCTCCAGATGGCAAATCTGCGGCAAATCCGCACTCACCAACCCTGAATACTTCAACTACTGCAATCTGGGTGGAAATTGGGGCGCTCAGCTCAAGCTTGCAGGCTACGATGCACTTGTCATTCAGGGCAAATCTGACAAACCTGTCTATATCCGCATAGAAGACGAAAAGGTTCAACTCAGTGATGCCTCCGCTCTCTGGGGGAAAAGCACGATTGAGACTCGGGAGATAGTTAAAGAGCAGTTAGGAAACTCGGTGAGCGTTGTGACCATCGGCCCCGCCGGGGAGAATCTGGTCACATTCGCCTCTGTCCTCGCCGATAACGATGCCAGCGGCTCCAGCGGCCTGGGAGCAGTGATGGGCTCCAAGAGACTCAAAGCTGTGGTGGTGAGAGGCAGTGGCAAGGTGAATGTTAAAGACCCGCAACGATACCGAGAGCTGGCACAATATGCCCGCAGATTGAGGCAGGGAATCAGCATGGGCATAACGCCCGGCACCGACCAGAGCATGAAGCTAAAGAAAGACTATTGCTGGGGCTGCACCGGCGGCTTCTGCTTCAGGGGAATTTACAAAGCATCCGATGGCAAAGCGGGCAAATACATGTGCGGCTCAGCGACCTTCTATATACTGCGGGCACGTAATTACTACGGCGAATGGAATGAGGTGCCTTTCCTCGCCAGCAGGCTCTGCAACGAATACGGCGTCGACACTCACCAGATAGACACCATGATGCAGTGGCTCTCTAAATGCCATCAGGCGGGCATTCTCACCGATAAGAACACTGGTATCCCCCTTTCCAGGCAGGGTAGCCTGGAGTTCATCGAGACCCTGGTCAGGAAGATTGCGCTTCGGGATGGCATCGGAGATATCTTAGCTCGGGGACACTGGAGGGCTGCCGATGCCGTAGGACAAGGGGCAAAGGAGTTACTCACTGACTATATCACAGATACCGGTCACTTCGCCTTGATAGAGAACCCCAGGATGTATATCACTACGGGGCTGCTTTACGCTATGGAGCCCAGGCAGCCCATGAACCAGTTGAATGAGATGGGTTCTCTGAATTTGTGGCTGATGTGGGTATATAAACAAGATGGAGCATTCGTTTCCAATGACGTATTCCGCGCCATCGCTAAGAGATTGATGGGGAGCGAGGCTGCGGTAGATTTTACAACTTACAAGGGGAAGGCGCTGGCAGCGAAGATGATACAGGACCGCGAATGCGCCAAGGAGAGCCTGATTCTGTGCAGCTATCTCTTCCCCATCATGTTCTCCAGGCAAACCGATGACCATGTAGGCGACCCTAGCCTGGAAAGCAAGATACTCTCCACCGTTACCGGGAATGAGATAGATGAGGATGGACTTTACAGGATAGGCGAGCGCATATTCAATCTACAGAGGGCGATACTTGCCAGGGAAGGCCATAGAGGGAGAGACAGCGATAGGATTTCCGAGTACAACTTCACCAAGCCCCTCAAGTTCGATTTACACAATCCCGAATTGCTGGCCCCGGGTAAAGGCAACGAGGTGGTAAACAAGAAAGGCGCCGTGCTCAACAGGGATAAGTTCGAGAGGTTGAAGGACGAATACTATGGCCTGAGAGGCTGGGACATCAGCACAGGCCTGCAGACACGAGCTAAGCTTGGGGAACTCGGGCTGGGCGATATGGTGCCGGACTTAGAGCGAAGAGGACTCATAGTATAACGCTTGGCAAACAGCAACTCTGAAGATTTAAGGAGGCATGAGATGGAGAGATGGTTTCTCACCGTGGAGAGCAACTGCTTTGACCCGTCACGGGAGAAGGAGTTCAACAACTGGTATAACGACATTCACCTGCCGGACATCCTCGAGATCCCTGGGTTTATGCGCGCTGTATTCTGCGAAAACACCAACCCGGCAGAAGGGCAGGGTAAGTTCCTGGCCATGTACGAGATTGAAACTGACGACCTGGCTGGGACTCTGGCTAAATTTGACGAAATCGTCAATAAGAGGGCAAAGCAAGGGCGCATGAGCGAACTTGGTGTAGCTGTTGGGGGAGGGCTCTATCGGCAGGTAAGCGCCCCCCTAAAAAAGAAGGAAAAAAAGAAATAGAGGCTTTGGCCTCAATACCTGAATCTTGCGCTAGTGGGCTGTATCCAGAATACAATGGAGAGGCTGAACGATGAAAGTAATTTATCCTGAGCAGACATACAGGGAAATCCCCGAGTCTATGATGATCAAACCCATAGACGATGCCTGGCATCCATTGAAGGACCGCAACTATATCGAATGGTGGTACTTCGATGTGATGAACGGGGATGGAGGTATCGTGAGGGGCCAATTTTATATCTCTGGCGATATTTCCCACCCCCGCAGGGTGCTAACTGGCATAAGGGCTACATATGTTGCGCCCGATGGAACAGAGATCACTCTGGATAAGAAATTCCCCTACGCCTCCTTTAAAGCGTCCACCGAATCCTGCGACGTGCAGATCGGTAAGAACTTCATTAAAGGAGACCTTTCGCATTACACTCTTCATATGGAGGATAGCGAGAAGTCACTCGACCTGGAGCTTGACTCCAAGATGGGAGGCTTCACCAGCTATGCCAGCTTTGGAGATGAGACAAAGCGCATGTATTGGGTTGTCCCCCAGCCGCGCGGCCATGCCCGGGGAACCTTCAAGACTAAGGAAAAGGCTTTCAGCATAGACGGACTGGGCTACCGCGACCACAACTGGCTGAATTTCTTTCCCATGAACGCCATACAGTATTGGGATTGGGGCAGAGTCTATGATAAAGAGTTCACCTTTATCTTTGCGGACATCGTTACCACCAGGAGACTGGGGAACGCCCACATAAAACCTCTGGTGATTCATGATTCATCCAAGCTAATCTACGTCACCAACGAATCAAGTAAGTGGAGCCTTGACAAGGCAGATATCAAGCTTGACCCTGACACAAAGCTGGCACTTCCTGGGAGACATCTGGTAAAGGCCCAGGATGGAGATTTATCCCTCGAGTTGAATTTGCACCTGGAGAAAGTCTTTCAGAGAATAGACCTGCTGGCTGACTACAATCCGGTGGTGAGATGGTTAATCCGAACCTTCAAGGCAAAACCATCGGTAACATCCTACTTCTCCACGGGCTCAGGAAAATTGAGCCTTGCTGGACGGCAAAGCTCCTTGACCTGTACCGCAGTGCATGAGCTTGTCCGAAACATCTGAGCGCTCAAGCTTGCGATTCTACTTTTCATATCAGCTTGCGACCCATGAAGTTACCCCACTTCTATGAAGAAGAAGTCATTTAGCAGCTGGGGAGTGCAGAGGGTCAAAGCCCCTCTGCCAGTCCTTCCGCGGAAGGATGGGGGTGTCCCCCAAGGCTGGGGGACACAGGGGGTTGAAAAATGGTTATGCAGATATCCACAAGTAACAGATATTGACACCTGGGCCATAATTCCGTAGATTATCTGCGAAAGAAACCCCTCAAGAAACACACGGCGAGAGAGCCCTGCGTTTATATCTTACAAATCAAAGGAGGCAATAAATGACCATCCCCAACTTTTCCTTAAAGGGCAAAATAGCTGTCATCACGGGAGGGGGGAGAGGCATCGGTAAGGCGATCGCCCTGGGATTCGCTGAAGCCGGCGCTGACGTGATGATCGCGGATATCAACATGGAGGAAGCAAACAAGACCGTTGGGGAGATCAAAGCGCTACACCGCCGTGCTCTGGCAGTTGAAACCAATATCTCTATCAAGAGCCAGGTGGACAATATGGTAGCGAAAACGCTCGAGGAGTTTGGCTCGATCGATATCCTGGTGAATGATGCCGCTATTAACATCATGCGTCCTCTTGTTGACCTTCGAGAGGATGGTTGGGATAGGGTAATGAACGTCGATCTCAAAGGATATTTCCTGTGCAGTCAGGCAGCAGCGAAGGTGATGATGGGGAAACAGAAAGGCAATATAA
>Ga0315281_10013589_pt1 | contig 11010 bp, 11 predicted proteins | sample YL17G07_0_MG_FD_204540 | JGI IMG/M metagenome (GOLD analysis project Ga0315281, IMG submission 204540) | Sediment microbial communities from Yellowstone Lake, YNP, Wyoming, USA - YL17G07_0 | ecosystem: Environmental > Aquatic > Freshwater > Lake > Sediment | place: USA: Wyoming | collected... | reverse complement strand
GGCGATGCGGGCGATGAACGGCAGGCGGGCGGCGGCTGCCGCGGCGCAGCGGCTGACGCTGCCGCTGGCGGAGACGGCCCGGGAACGCGTGCGGCGCGCCTTGGCGGCCGGCGAGGCGCTGACCTTTCCCACCGAGACGTCTTATGCGCTGGGCGGCAATGCGCTCAGCGCCGCCCTCGTGGCCACCATCTACCGGCTCAAGGGCCGGGAGCGCGGCAAGCCGCTGCTGCTGCTCGTGGACGGCGGCGCGGGCCTGGAACGCTGGGCGCGCGACGTTCCCGCCGCGGCGCGGGCGCTCGTCGCGCGCTTCTGGCCGGGGCCGCTCACGCTCGTGCTGCGCGCCGCATCCGCCCTGCCCGCCCATCTCGGGGACGAGCGCGGCACGGTCGCGTTGCGCTGGTCGCCTCACCCGGCGGTCGCGGAGCTGCTCGCGCTGGGCGGCGTTCCCCTCATCGGCAGCAGCGCCAATCGCAGCGGGACGCCGCCCCTGCATTCCGTGGCGGCGGTGCTGGGCGCCTTTCCGGGCGAGCCGCTGCTGGCCCTGGACGGCGGACCGACGGCGGGCGGTCCGCCTTCGACGGTGCTGGACGCGACGGTCATGCCTTTCACGGTCGTGCGGGAGGGCGCGATCTCCGTCGCGGAGATCCGGGCGGCGCTGGCCGGCGCGTATCCGGAAGCGGCCCCGGCATGAGCGTCTTTCGCCCCGGCGCTCCGCCTGCCGCCTCCGGCGCAGCGGGCGCGGAATGCACGCTTCACCTCGCCTCCGCCGCCGCGACGCGTGCCGCGGGCTTGGCGCTGGGGCGGGCGCTGCCGGCGCGCGCGCTCGTGCTGGTGCGCGGCGAGCTGGGCGCGGGCAAGACCACGCTCATCAAGGCGGCCTGCGAGGCGCTCGGCATCGACCCCGCGGCCGTCATCTCGCCGACGTACACGCTGGTCAACATTTACCCCGGCTCGCCCACCGTCTATCATGTGGACCTCTTCCGGCTGGAGCGGCCCGAAGCCCTGCTGGAGCTGGACGAGCGGGACTGGCTCCAGCCCGACGGCCCAACCTTCATCGAGTGGCCGGAGATCGCGGAGCCCCTCTTGGCCGGCCGGCCCGCCCTGACCGTACACCTGTTTCACGACGGCGCCGCCCGGCGCATGAGGGTCCGCTCCGGCGCGCCGGAGTACGCGCCCGTGTTCGCGGCCCTGGCCGCTCTTGCGCCTGATGCCTGACGACCCAGGCCTGACGCCCCGGCGCGGGGCGCGCACCGCCGGCTTCCGCTGAGCGCCTTCCGACCATGACCCACGCCCTCGCGATCGACACCACCTCGGACTATCTGAGCCTGGCCGTGCTGCGGGCGGGAGAGCCCGCCGGGAGCCACTACGCCCTCTGCGGCACGGCCATCGCCCGCACCATCGTGCAGCAGATCGGGGCGCTGCTGGACGGGGCGGGGCTCGCGCCGGAGGCGCTGGACGTGCTGTTCGTCGGCTGCGGGCCCGGCTCGTTCACCGGCACGCGCATCGGCATGAGCGTGGCGCTGACGCTGGGCCGCGTGCTGGGCCGCCCGGTGCTCGGCGTGGACGCGCTCAGCATTATCGCCGCGCAAACCGACCCGGGCCTGGGCGGGACGTTCCACGTTCTGTTGAATTGCGTGCGCGACGAGGTGTACCACGCCCCCTTCCGCTGGCGGGGAGGCGAGGTCGAGGCGCTCGCGCCCATTCGCCTGACCACGGCCGCCCGCGCGGCGGCGGAGATCGGGCGGGCGCCGTGCCTGGTGCACCGGTTCGGGTCCGTCCAACCCGAACCGGCGGCCCCGCCCGAAATTGCAGTGCAGTCCGCATCCGAAGCGCCGACCGGGACGGCGGTTCCGCCCGAAATTGCAGTGCAATCGAGAACGGCAGTGCAATCGAGAACGGCCGTGCAGCCTGAGACAGCGTGGCGGCCTGGGCTCGCGGCGCTTTTGGCCGGGCTGACCTCCGCGCCCCTGCGCCATGCGCAGCCCGATGCGCTGCGCCTGCTGGCCGTGGGCCTGCCGCGCTACCTGGCCCGGCCGGGCGGGCCGTTCGAGCCGCCCGCACCCGTGTACCTGAAGTCGGAGGCGTTCCGCACATGGCGTCCGCAGTCCGAGGCGCAGCCATGAGCGCGCCCCCCTCCGCCCGCGCCGCCGTCCCGTCCGCGCGCGCATCCGCCCGTCCGGCCATCGGCCTGGCGATCGACACTACCTTCGACGACACCTCGGTGGCCCTCATCCGCGGCCGGCGCGAGGTGCTGGCCGACCTGACTCTCTCCCAGGTCGCCGCGCACGCGGAATTCGGGGGGATCGTGCCCGAGCGCGCGTCGCGCAAGCACCTGGAGGCGATCCACCCGCTCCTGGACCATGCGCTGGCGCAGGCGCGCATCGGCTGGCGGGAGCTGGACTACGTGGCGGTGTCGAACCTGCCGGGCCTGCTGGGCAGCATCCTCGTCGGGACGACGGTGGCCAAGACGCTCGCCTGGGTGCTGCGCCGGCCGCTGATCGGCGTCAATCACATCGAGGCGCATCCCTACGCGAATTTCCTCGTGCACGGGGAGCTGCCGTTCCCGCTGCTGCATCTGGTGGCCGCGGGCGGGCACACGCTCCTCATCCACCAGCGCGCGCACTTCGAGGGGGAGATCGTCGGACGCAGCGTGGACGACGCGGCCGGGGAGTGCGTGGACAAGGTGGCGAAGATGTTCGGCTACCCGTTTCCCGGCGGGCCGGAGGTGGACCGGCTGGCGCTGGCGCACGCGCCCGGGCCCTATTCCTTTCCGCGCCCGATGCTCCACGACGGCTCGCTCGACTTCTCCTTCAGCGGGCTGAAGACGGCGCTGCTGTACTTCCTCAAGCAGCAGGCGGGGCGGCCGGTCGCGGAGGGGCCGGTGATCGCGGCGTTCTTCGAGGCGGTGATGGACGTGCTGGTGACCAAGACGCTGCGGGCGGCGCGGCGCTTCCGGACGGCGGCCGTCACCGTCTCGGGCGGGTTGGCCGCCAGCCGCAAGCTGCGCGAGCGGTTCGAGGAACGGGCGCGGGAGGCGGGGATCGCCCTATACTATCCCCCGGCGCGGCTGTGCACCGACAACGCGGCGATGGTGGCCTGTCTCGCCGCCTACCGCTACGAGGCGGGGCGCTGCGACGGGCTGGACCTGGAGGCTTACGCCAACCTGCCCCCCTAGGGCGCGGGCGGCCCCTCATTCGCCGCACCGTATAGCGCCGGAAATGCCCGGCCGCCGCGTGCGTCCGCCCCAGGATGGGCGAACGCCATCCAGTCCTGTCCCGCCGCTCTGGGTCCTCACCCCGCCCGCTTCGCAGGCAGTTCCCCTCTCCAACTGCGTGGAGAGGGGAACTGCCTGCGGCGCCAAGCGGTTGTCCTTCTCCGCGTAGTCGGAGAAGGACCGCGCCGGCAGGTTCGGCGCGAGGATGAGGACCCGTTGGCAGCGGGGCGTTTCGGCCTGGCCAGGGGAATGAGGCGGTCCGCGCCCGCGTCCTAGGACGGTTCGGGCCGGATGTGGAACAGCGCCAGGAAGGCCGTGCGGTAGAAGTAGGCGAGGCCGAGCTCCAGGGCGAGCGGGCCGAGACTCAGCGCCAGCCCGATCCAGCCCGGATTGAGGAACACCTGGTAGAGCACGATGTTGACGATGACCGGGGCGAGCAGCAGCAGCGCGAGGGGCACGAAGAAGCCGAGCACGAGCAGCACCCCGCACAGGGTCTGGACGGCCATCACGAACGGGAACAGGTAGCCGGTCTGGACCAGGGCGCGGATGAAGCCCGCGGCCTGGGCCGTGGGCGCGGGGAAGTCCGCCAGCTTGAGCAGGCCGATGATGCCCGACACGAAGAAGGTCAGCCCCAGCAGGACGCGGGCGCCCAGGACGATTTTCTGCAGCAGCGTCATGCGCGGCTCCTTCGCGGTGCGTGGGGAACGGGAAGCCGCTCCAGCGGTGGCCGCGCCGGCGCGCCTGGGGTGCGCGGGAGGGCCGGTGCGCGGGAGGGCCGGTGCGCGGAAGGGCCGAAGCGCCGGATGGGAGGCAACCCGCCGCCGGCTCCTCGCGGGGCCTCGCCCGGCCGCCGCGGGTCAGGGTTTCGCGTTGAGGAAGGTCTCGTAGGCCGCGGCGTCCAGCAGCTTGGACAGGTCCGGATTGCCCACCTTCAGCTTCAAGATCCAGCCTTCTTCATAGGGCGATTCGTTGACCTTCTCGGGGTGCTGCACGAGCTCCTCGTTGACCGCCGTTACCGTGCCGGTCACGGGACAGTTCACGCCCGTCGTCTTGCCGACCGTCTCGAGCGTGGCGACCCCCTCGCCGGACTTCACCTTGCGCTCCAGGTCGGGCAGGTCCACGAACAGGACGTCGCCCAGCTGTTCCTGGGCGTGGTGGGTGATGCCGAGCGTGACGGCATTCTTCTCCACCCGCACCCAGACGTGCTCGCGCGTGTACTTTAGTCCGGCTGGAATCATGGTCGGGGCTGCTCTGCGCCACAGGCGCCTGCTCGCGGTCCTGCCGGGCGGTCCTCGGGAGGCCGAGGCCGGCGGAGGATCCGCCCTTCACGGGCCGGAGCCCGGCCGCTGCTTACGTGCGCCGGGCGACCGGCGGCCCTGGCCGCGGCAATCCGGCTGGCCGGTTCGGCACACGGCCGGAGGCGCTCTGCTCTCCTTTTTTGTGGCACGCCGCCTCGCGTTGCGCAACGGGATCGTGCATCCCGGCTAGACCGCCTTGAACACCAGCATGGCATTCGTACCGCCGAAGCCGAAGGAGTTGGACATCGCCACGCGCACCTTGCGCTCCTTCGCCTGGTTCGGCGTCACGTCCAGGTCGCATTCCGGGTCGAGCGTCTCGATGTTGATCGTCGGCGGGACGATGCTGTGCTCCATGGCCTTGATCGTGGCAATCGCCTCGATCGCGCCCGCCGCGCCGAGCAGGTGTCCCACCATGGACTTGCTGGAGCTGAGCGAGATCTTGTAGGCGGCGTCGCCCAGCGCCTTCTTCACCGCGTTGATCTCGTTGATGTCGCCCGCGGGGGTCGACGTGCCGTGGGTGTTGATGTAGTCGATCTGCTCCGGATTGATGCCGGCGTCCTTGACCGCCATCTTGATCCCGCGCGTCGGGCCGTCCACGTTGGGCGCGGTGATATGGCCGGCGTCGGAGCTGAAGCCGTAGCCGGCCAGCTCGCAATAGATCTTCGCCCCGCGCGCCTTGGCGTGCTCGTACTCCTCCAGGATCAGGATGCCCGCGCCTTCGCCCATCACGAAGCCGTCGCGCGTCGCGTCGTAGGGGCGCGAGGCGTGCGTGGGGTCGTCGTTGCGCGTGGACATGGCGTGCATGGCGGCGAACCCCCCGATCCCCAGCGGCGTGATGACCGCCTCGGAGCCGCCGGCCACCATCACCGTCGCGTCGCCGCGCTCGATGATGCGGGCGGCGTCGCCGATCGAATGGTTCGACGTCGAGCAGGCCGAGACGGTGGACGCGCTGTAGCTTTTGCAGTGGAAGTAGATCGAGATGTAGCCGGAGGCCATGTTGCTGATGACCATCGGGATGAAGAACGGCGAGATGCGCCGCGGCCCCTTCTCCAGGTAGATCTCGTGGTACTTCTCGATCGAGGTCAGCCCGCCCAGGCCGATGCCGACCGAGACCCCCGTCTGCTCCTGCAGCTCCTCCCGGCTCAAGTCCAGGCCCGACTCCTTCAGCGCCTCGGCGGCGGCGACGAGGGCGTACTGGATGAAGATGTCCATCTTCTTCAGCTCGGACTCCTCGATCACGCCGGAGGGGTCGAAGCCCTTGATCTCCGCCGCGATCTGCGTGCGGAACGCGGCGGGGTCGAACTTGGTGATGCGGGCCACGGCGGAGCGGCCATGCACCAGGCCGTCCCAGGTCGTGGCCACGTTGGGCCCCAGCGGGGAAATGCAGCCCAGACCGGTTATCACGATTCTCCGCTTCATGTTCGATCCTCGGATGGGGACGGCGCGCGCTCCGGCGGCGCGCCTCCGCCCCCCAGCCCCGGACGGGGGCGGGCGGCGATTCGTTGCGATGCTATGGCGCGATCAAGATGCGGGAACGGAATGGCGCTGGGATGAGGTCAAGTGGCCGGGGCCGTTAGCGGTTCTCCACAATATAGTCGATCGCGGACTGCACGGTCGTGATCTTCTCGGCTTCCTCGTCGGGAATTTCGATCCCGAACTCTTCCTCGAAGGCCATCACCAGCTCCACCGTGTCGAGGGAATCGGCTCCCAGGTCGTCCACGAAATGGGACTCGGGCTTGACCTCCGCCTCCTCGACCCCAAGCTGCTCGGCAATGATCTGCTTGACCTTGGAAGGCACGTCCATTCCAGTCTCCTCTGGCAGTATCGTAGGCGCAACGCCCCGGGCCGGCCCAGCCCCGTCATGGCGCATGCGAAACCTGATCCCCGAAAGGGGGAAAGCATGGTCCCCTCAAGGGGGTAGCAAAGTCTTGCGTTGGAGGCCAGCTAGCCAAAAGCCCCCCCGAAAGTCAATAGCGCCGCCCAACCAGGCCCCTGCGTACGGGCGTCGCGGTCAATACATGCCCCCGTTGACGTGCAGCACCGTGCCGGTGATGTAGGCCGCATCCTCGCTGGCCAGGAAGCGCACCGCCCGGGCCACGTCCTCGGGCGTGCCCATCCGCCCCAGGGGAACCTGGTCCAGGATCGCCTTCTGCTGGGCCTCGTCGAGCTTTCCCGTCATGTCCGTCGCGATAAAGCCGGGGGCGACGATGTTGCAGGTGATGTTGCGCGAACCGAGCTCCCGCGCCACGGACTTGCTGAAGCCCACGATGGCGGCCTTGCTGCTGGCGTAGTTGACCTGGCCTGGATTGCCGGTGAAGCCCACGACGGAGGAGAGATTGACGATCTTCCCGGAGCGCTGGCGCACCATCGTGCGGATGACCGCGCGCGTCATGTAGAACATGCCGTCGAGATTGACGGCCATCACCGAGCGCCAGTCCTCCGGCGTCATGCGCAGCAGCAGCGTGTCCTTGGTGATGCCGGCGTTGTTGACGAGAATGTCGATCCGTTCGAAGCGCTCCAGCGCCGCCTTGACCAGACCGTCCGCCGCCGCCGGATCGGACGCTTCGGCCTGGACGGCCAGGCACTTGCGCCCGAGCGCCTCGATGGCGGCCTGGGTCTGGTCGGCCAGGGCCTTGGTGCGGTTGGTGAACACGATGTCGCAGCCGGCCGCGGCCAGGTCGAGCGCAATGGCCTTGCCGATGCCGCGTCCGGCGCCCGTGACGATGGCGATCTTGCCCGCGAAGCTCAAGGGGTCACTCCCGAAGGATGGCGATGGGGACAGGTGGGGCGGGCACTGAGTCGGACGCGGCGCCGGGCCGCGCGATCGCTCCCCGCGCGCCGGCCGCCGCGTCAGGCGCCGAGCTCGGCCAGCGCCGCCCGCAGCGACTCGTCGTCCTGCACGCCCGCGCTGGGGACGGACTTGTCGATGCGCCGCAGCAGGCCGGAGAGCACCTTGCCGTGCCCCACCTCGACGAAGCGCGTCGCGCCGGCCTTGATCATGGCCTGGCAGCCCGAATCCCAGCGCACCGGCGCGGTCACCTGCTGCACCAGCAGGGGCGCGAAGTCCGCCGCCCGCGTGACGAAGGCGTTGTTCACGTTCGCCACCACCGGCACGGCCGCGTCGGCGAAGGGGATGCCCGCCAGCACGGCGCGCATGCGCTCCGCGGCGGGCTGCATCAGGGCGCAGTGGAAGGGCGCGCTCACGACGAGCAGCTTGCCCTTGCAGCGCGCCAGCACGCGCTTGACCGCCTCCGCATTTCCGGAGATCGCGATCTGGCCGGGGGCGTTGAAGTTCGCGGGCGAGACGACCTCGCCCTTGGCCTCTTCCCGGCACAGCCGCTCCAGCTCCTCCGGCGCCGTGCCGAGGATCGCGGCCATCGCGCCCACGCCGACCGGCGTCGCCTCCTGCATGAACTTGCCGCGCTGATAGACGGCCTTGACCGCGTCGCGGAAGCCCAGCACGCCCGCCGCGACAAGGGCCGAGTACTCGCCCAGGCTGTGGCCGGCCAGGCTCACCGGCGCGAGCGGCGCGCGCGCCTTGAGCACGCGGTGCGCCAGCGTTGAGACCGTGAGGATCGCGGCCTGCGCGTTGAAGGTGAGCGTCAGCTCGTCCTCCGGTCCCTCCAGGCAGAGCTTCTTCAGGTCGAAGCCCAGGGCGTCGTTCGCCTCCTGAAACACCTGCCGCGCCTCCGCGTGGGCCTCCGCGAAGGCCCTGCCCATGCCCACCTGCTGCGAGCCCTGTCCGGGGAATACCAGTGCCAGTCCGCCCATAGAAGTTTCGCCCGCCTCCGCGCTAAATAGGTCCAAACGGCTCGTGTCGCCACGGTATTGTGGAAACGCCGAGGCTTGTCAACTGCCGCGCGCTGCCGCGAGCGGGTCGGGTTGAAGCTTGGATGCACGCAACATCACCTCACCTCCGGCCTTCGGCCACCTCCTCTCCTTATGGAGAGGAGGGACCAGAAGACGGCGTGTTCTCCGAACATCCGCATCCTGAGCCGGTTGGAGGCCCTCTCCATACGGAGAGGGCGGCGCAGCGAAGCGGCGCGGGTGAGGTGCAGTTCCGGCCACGGTTCGCGCACAAAGTCAAACTGAACCACTATCGCGGCGCTCGGGTGCGCCTTTGTGTCGTCGCTCTATGGCGCCCGCGGACGGGCGGTGACGGCCAGCGAGACGCCGTACACCAGGTGCACGGCGAGGCTGGGAGCGACGGTGGCGACGCCCAGCTCCCACGGCGTCGGCATCCCGAAGAGCCAGGGAAGGGCGAGGCTGTTCACGGCCACGTAGAACCCCGCCCCGTACGCGGCTCCCGCGGCTAGCCGGGCGGCCCTGCCGCGGAGGGAGAGCAGGGACACAAGCAGCGGGATGGACGCCAGCCAGGCGATCAAAAAGTGCTGCGCCAGCAGGAGGGCGAGCTGGGGTGCGCGGGGCAAGTCCCCGAACGCCGCGCGAATCACGCGGGGGCCGTACTCGTTGACGCGCAGGCCCAGCGCGGAAAACAGCAAGCCGAACGGAATCATGGCCACGGCGGCGATGGAGCCGCTCCGCAGCGCCTCCCGCGCGAGCGCCGCCAGGCCCGTCCGGCTCCGGACGCGGGACATGGTCTTCTCCTGGAGGCCGGCGGATGGAAAGGCCCGCACGGATGGGCGGGTGGATCGCGCCAGGGCGCACGGCAAGGGCCGTGCGGCAGGTTCTGACTGAAGTTGGAAAGCGAGGGGCTTCACCCCTCGCGCACCCCAGCAGGGAACTCGGTTCCCTGCACCCTGGTTGAGCGCTGGAAGCCGCGCTATTGCCTAGGCGCCCGTGCGCGAATTCCAGCGCAATGGATGGGGTACAGGGGCCTGCGGCTCCTGCCGGTTTCCGCGATGACGGCTTGCCGGAAGCGCCGGCCAGCAGCCGGCGGCGCCCCTTGCTCGCCTTTCTCAAACAGGGCTTATCCGATCATCCTGCGCACGATGGAAAAGCCGTCGGCGATGACGAGGCCGGTCTTCGCCGCCTCGGATTCCCCGAACTTGACGCGGCGCTCGCTCCCCCGCAACTGCTCGCCGGTGGCCAGCGCGAACGGCACGGGGTCGCGGCTGTGGGTCTTGAGCGACACGGGCGTCGCGTGGTCGGAGATGATGAGGAGCTTGAACGGGCCGAGGCCGGGCAGGCCCTTGAGCAGCGGGCCGACGATCTTCTCGTCCACCTGCTCGATCGCCTTGACCTTCTCGGCCTGGCTGCCCTGGTGGCCCGCCTCGTCCGGCGCCTCGATGTGCAGGAACAGCAAGTCGCAGTGCGCCAGCTCGCGCAGGCCGTAGGCGCCCAGCGCCGCGTAGTCCGTGTCCAGGTAGCCCGTCGCGCCCGGCACCTCGACCAGCTTGAAGCCCGCGTAGCGGGCGACGCCGCGCACCAGGTCCACCTCGGTGATGCACGAGCCGTTCAGCCCGTAGCGCGACTTGAAGCTCGGCAGCGACGGCGCGGTGCCCTGGCCCCAGAGCCAGACCTGGCTGATCGGCGGGTGGCCCTGGGCCGCGCGCTCGCGGTTGACCGGGTGCCGCGCCATCACCTCGCGCGAGGCGCGCATGATGCGCGTCAGCTCCGCCGCGCCCTCGCCCTGGGGCCAATACTCCGCGATGGGCTTGTCGCTGATGTCGTGGGGCTGCGTGCACTGCATCCCCTTCAGCCCGCCCCGCCACACCAGCAGGTGCCGGTAGCTCACGCCCGGATAGAACTGGAACGTCTCGTCGCCGCACGCCTCGTTCATCGCCGCGACCAGCTTCGCCGCGGAGGCGGAGTCGATGTGCCCGCCGGCGAAGTCGGCCATCACCTCCTGCCCCGGCGCGCCGGACAGGCAGACCAGGTTCATGCGGAACGCGATGTCGTTCGGCCCGAGCTTGACGCCCATCGCCGCCGCCTCCAAGGGCGAGCGGCCCGTGTAGCACTCGCGCGGGTCGTAGCCGAACAGGGCGAGGTTGCCCACGTCCGAGCCGGGCGGCAGTCCCTCGGGGATGGTGTGGATCAGGCCGAACTCGCCGGCGCCCGCCACGCGATCGAAGTTGGGCGTGCGGGCGGCTTCCAGGGCGCTCGGGCCCGGCGTGGGGCGGCGCAGCAGGTCGCCCATCCCATCGCCCTGAATGATGACGTATTTCACGATCGGCTCGACGCTGACGCGGCTGTGCCCATGCCTTGTGACACGAGGCGGAAGCGTAGGGGTAGCATTGGGCGGGCACGGCTGACAAGGCGAGGTGCTGGCCGCGGGTGCGAATCCGGAGGCGGGCGGTTTGTGCCCAAATTGGGCACATGCTAGGCTGCCTCGATGAGGATTATCGCGCGGAGCACGCTGCGGGAGTTCGTGGAGTCCCTGGCCGGGCACAAAGATCAGCTCGCCGTGAAGTCCGCTCTGGAGGCATGGTTTCACGAGGTCCGGCGCGCGCGATGGCGCAGCAGCGCCGACGTCAAACGCCTGTACGCGACCGCCAGCATCGTGTCCGCCGAGCGCATCGTGTTCAACATCAAGGG
>Ga0315281_10013588_pt1 | contig 11011 bp, 8 predicted proteins | sample YL17G07_0_MG_FD_204540 | JGI IMG/M metagenome (GOLD analysis project Ga0315281, IMG submission 204540) | Sediment microbial communities from Yellowstone Lake, YNP, Wyoming, USA - YL17G07_0 | ecosystem: Environmental > Aquatic > Freshwater > Lake > Sediment | place: USA: Wyoming | collected... | reverse complement strand
TCCGGAAATTACCCGGGATACAATGCCGACTCTCCGCATCGGCAACTCGATGCATACCGATGTCACCGGTGGAATGAGAGGCAAGATCAATGAACTGCTCGAACTCAGCGACGCGGGGATCGGGTCAGATATCTTTCATGTCTCGCGGGTAGCCGACTTCCTAGCAGGAGCCGGTCACGGCGGGACAACAGTTAAGGGGGTTAAAAAATGAGTGACAAGAAACGGTTTACGTCCTCGCGCAAGCTTGACCACCTGCGCATCTGTGCAGAAGAAGCAGTTGAGAGCGGGGATGCCGGGTTTGGGAGCATCAGGTTTGTGCACAATGCACTGCCGGAATGTGACATGGGAGCTATCGATCTCTCGACCCGGTTCCTGAATCACACGTTCTCATCCCCCCTGTTCATCTCGGCAATGACCGGTGGTCACCCGGGAACAAAGGACGTAAATGCCCGGCTTGCTCGGGCAGCAGAGCGCTACGGGGCCGGCATGGGTGTCGGCTCCCAGCGTGCGGCGCTTGAGGATCCCAAACTCGACGATACATTCTCGGTTGTGCGGGATGAGGCGCCTCATGCATTCCTGGTTGCAAACCTCGGGGCCGTCCAGCTCCGTGACCACGGGATTGAATGGGCAGAGCGTGCCGTTTCGATGATTGAGGCGGATGCACTGGCGATACACCTCAATTTCCTGCAGGAAGCGATCCAGCCGGAAGGCGATCACAACGCAATCGGCTGCTTTGCGGCAATCGAGGCACTCTGCCGGGAATTCAGGACGCCGGTCATAGTAAAAGAGACCGGGTGCGGTATCTCTGCAGCAACCGCCCGGCAGTGCTGGGGTGCAGGTGTCAGTGCGATCGATATAGGTGGCTGGGGCGGTACGTCCTGGGCTGCTGTCGAGAGCGTACGGGCAGACGAGAGTAACAACGCAAAAGACCGGGCCCTTAAGGCACTGGGACAGGACTTCTCCTGCTGGGGCATTCCCACGGTAGTCAGTCTTGCAGAAGTGCTTGCTACCGGCAGCCCGGTGATCGCTTCCGGAGGAATAAGGAGCGGTCTTGATATGGCAAAGGCGCTTGCACTCGGGGCAGATCTCTGTGGTATGGCACTTCCCCTGCTCAAGCCTGCGATGGAAAGCGACGAGGCACTCGGTAACGCAATCGATGTGATACACCAGCAGCTTATGGTCACGATGTTTTTGACCGGCTCTGCGCGGGTATCCGATATCAGGAAGGCCCCGATGTATCTTACCGGCATGACGCGCCAGATGATCGATAAAGACAATCCGGCACGTATCAAGCGATAACACATCAAACCGGGGAATTATTCAGGCAGAATATTCATACAGAACAGTAAGGAGATAAAAAAAATGGATATAGAAATTATTGCAGTGGGCGGATACGACGAGGTCGGGCGGAATATGACCGCCGTCCGCTGCGGAAAGGAAATTGTCATTTTTGACATGGGACTCCGGCTGGATCAGATAATGATCCACGAGGACGCAGAAATTGAGAATATGCACTCCCTTGACTTAATCAAGATCAAGGCGATACCGGATGATACCCTGATGAACGGGATCGAAGGGTCGGTCAAAGCGATCGTCTGCTCGCACGGGCACCTCGACCACATCGGGGCAATCCCCAAACTGGCACACCGGTACAATGCACCCATCATTGCAACCCCCTACGCGACAGAGCTGATCCGGCAGCAGATCTCCGGTGAGCAGAAGTTCGGCGTGAACAACAAGCTCTTCGCGCTCAAGTCCGGGCAGCGCTACACGCTCTCCCAGAGCCTTGTGCTCGAGTTCGTCCGCACGCAGCACTCGATCATCGACACCGTCACCCCGGTACTTCACACACCTCACGGTGCGATCGTCTATGCGTGTGATTTCAAACTCGACCGGACGCCGGTCATTGGTGAACCGCCGGACTTTGCACGGTTCCGCCAGATCGGTAAGGAGGGCGTGCTCGCACTCATCGTAGAGAGTACCTATATCGACCGGCCGGGCAGGTGCCCGAGCGAACGCATTGCACGCGATCTCGTCAGGAACGTCATCACCAGTTACGAGGATGACAAGAGCGCGATTATCGTCTCTACCTTCTCCTCGCACATTGCCCGTGTCAAAACGATCGCGGAGTGTGCACACGAGATTGGCAGGAAACCGGTGCTTCTCGGCAGGTCCATGGAAAAGTACTCGGTCACTGCAGAACAGATGAAACTCTGCTCGTTTCCCGAGACCACCAGTGTCTTTGGGAACCGGCGAACCGTTGACCGGACCATGCGGCGAATGATGAAGATGGGCAAGGAACAGTTCCTGCCGATCGTGACCGGGCACCAGGGTGAACCGGGATCCATTCTCACCCGCTTGGCTGTCGGGGATACTCCCTACCAGTTGTCCAAGGGTGACAAGATCGTCTTCTCGGCAAATGTGATCCCCAACCCCATGAACTTCGGCCAGCGCTATATGGTTGAGCAACATCTCCGGCATGCCGGTGCACGCATCTTTGAAGACCTGCACGTATCCGGTCATGCCTACCGCGAGGATCACTACGAGTTCATCCAGCTCCTCAACCCCCAGCATATCATTCCTGCCCACGGGCACCTGAAGATGACGGCCGGGTATACGGACTTTGCCACAGAAATGGGGTACACTGCCCAGTCCACGGTCCACATGCTGAAGAACGGGCAGCGGGTCAAGCTCAATTAAAAAGAGGGATCATACATGTCGGAACTTTCCCCGTACCTGGAATCGGTTGCAGCACATATTGACCGCATGATCGACCGGTATTTCGTTGACACAGTGGGTGAACTGAACAAGGCTTCAGCCCATCTTCTCGCTGCAGGCGGGAAACGACTCCGCCCCGCCGTCGTCATGCTGGCGGCAGATGCAGTAAAACGAGGAAGTTCTGACGACCTCATGCACGCGGCACTCGCGCTGGAAATCACGCACACGTTCACGCTCATCCACGATGATATCATGGATGACGACAACCTGCGCCGGGGAGTCCAGACGGTTCATACAAAGTGGGACATGCCAACCGGTATCCTTGCCGGGGATGTGCTCTATGCCCGGGCGTTTGAGTATATCTGCATGGCAAAAGCCAGGGATGAGGCAAAAGTCCGTTCGGTAACCATGCTCGCCCGTGCCTGTGCCGACATCTGCGCAGGACAGCACATGGACATGTTCTTTGAGCACCGCAATGATGTGGACGAGTACGAGTACATCGAGATGGTCAGGAAAAAGACAGGCGTGCTCTACGCGGCTGCGGCCGGTATAGGCGGCATTCTTGCCGGGGGCACTGCCCCGCAGGTAAAAGCCCTCTATAACTTCGGGCTTAATACCGGTATTGCGTTCCAGATACAGGATGACTTAATTGACCTGCTCACTCCTGCCGAGAAGAGTGGCAAAGACCGGGCTTCGGATCTCCGGGAAGGCAAGCAGACGATCATCATGATCAAGGCACGGGAGAAGGGGGTTGACCTGCAGAAATACCGGCGCAATCTTACGGATGCCGATATCGATGCGGCAATAAAAGAGCTGACCGATGCGGGAGTGATTGATGAGGTCAAACAAATGGCAGCAGATCTTGTAACTGCCAGCAATAAGCATCTCTCCTTACTCCCCCCCTCAAAAGAACGCCAGCTCTTAATGGACATCGGCGAATTTTTTGTCACCCGGAGTTATTAACCATGGCAGGGGACGATCCAAAAGAGCTCCTCTTTTTGTGCGCACTCCAGAACGCAGTGAAGCACGGCGGTATACCCCAGAGTGGCGCGGTTATCGGTATGGTGATGGGTGCGCACCCGGAACTGCGGAGCCGGGCCAAGGAAGTATCTGCCTTTGCTAAGGAAGCGATCGCTGATGTGGCGGCGCTCTCTCCTGAAGAGCGGGTGGCCACCCTGCAAACCCGTGCGCCAGAAATGTTTGCGTCACTCTCCGAAAAGCACGAGCATAAGAAGGTGCTGCCTGATCTTGAGGGAGCCGAAATGGGCGTAGTGATGCGTTTTGCCCCCAATCCTTCCGGCCCGCTCCATATCGGGCATGCCCGGGCTGCGGCACTCAATGATGCGTACGTCAGACAGTACGGCGGGCGGTATATCCTGCGCATCGAGGATACCGATCCCAAGCGGGTCGATCCTGAAGCCTACGAGATGGTGGTCGAGGACCTCAAATGGCTGGGTCTTGGCATCACCGACACCGTGACCCAGAGCGATCGCCTCCACCTGTACTATGAGCTCTGCACGCAGCTGATCGGGCGGGGCGGGGCCTATGTCTGCACCTGCGACAACGAGCAGTTCAAGGAGCTCAAGAATAAAAAGATCGCCTGCCCGTGCCGGGACCAGTCCGTGGAAACGAACCTTATGCTCTGGGATAAGATGCTCATCCACGGGTTTAAGGAAGGCGAAGCATCGGTCAGGATCAGGACCGATCTCAATCATCCCGATCCGGCAATGCGGGACTTCCCTGCATTCCGTATCCTTGACGTCCCGTCCCACCCGAAAGTAATAGCGCATGTCTACCCGCTGATGAACTTCTCGGTGGTGGCCGACGATCACCTGCTCGGTGTCACCCATGTGATCCGGGGCAAGGATCATATCGCCAACACGAGGCGCCAGCGTTACATCTACGATCATTTCGGCTGGAAGGTGCCGGTGTACCGGCACTATGGCCGGATGGGTATCGAGGGCGTTGTGCTCTCGACTTCCCAGATGCGGCTGGGCATCAATGACGGCACGTATACCGGCTGGGATGATATCCGGCTCGGAACGCTCCGGGCGCTTGCCCGCCGGGGGATCAGTCCCGAAGCGGTCAGGAATGCAATGCTCGCGATTGGCATCGGGGATACGGATATCTCGTTCTCGTGGGACAATCTCTATGCCGAGAACAAGAAGATTGTTGATCCGACCGCAAACCGGTACTTCTTTGTCCCTGACCCGGTGACTGCACAGATTGAGGGTGCACAACCTCATACTGCGCATGCGATGCTCCACCCGAGTGATGCGTCACGCGGCACCCGGACACTTGAGTTTACCGGAACGGTCCTCATTCCGAAGAGCGAGGTCTCACCGGATGTAACGATGCTCCGGCTTAAGGATCTCTTCAATGTGAAGATCAGCTGGGACAACGGCAAACCCACCTTTACCTATGCGGGAGATTCGCTTGCGGATGCCCGGGCGGCGAAGGCGCATATCGTCCAGTGGCTGCCGGCACAGGCTACCGTTCCCTGCACGATTCTTACGCAGGAAGGCGAGATAATCGGGGCCTGCGAACCGGCGGTCCGGTCGGAACTCGGGAAGGTTATCCAGTTTGAGCGGGTCGGGTTTGTGAAGATCGATGCGACCTGGGATGATGGGGTTGTGGCGTATTATACACATAAGTAAATTTTGTCCGGTCCACGTTCTTTTTTCTCATCGCAGTATTGAATCCAAAGTTCGCCAAGTTAAAAAGCCTCGATCCGGTGAACCAGATATACTTCGAAGGCTACCTCCGGATTCTCACACTAAAACAGCTTCGCCCCAAGAGTATCAGGGAAAAACTCTGGCGGGTGTACACATTTCTTATCTATACCGAATTCAAAGAAACCTCACAGGAATCAATACGGTGTCACCGGTGCGGGACTATCAATGCACACGATTCAATGTTCTGTAAGACCTGCTTTCAAACAATGACAGATCTGGCTGCCAAACAGATCAATACGATGCACCAGACCGTTATCAACAATCTCGATGCCATTACTTCATTGACGGAGAAGGAGAAGGCCAAGATAGCAGCCGATGCAAGTGAAGCAAAATCATAATTATCTTTTCTTACGCTCAACGGGGCCCAAGCCCCTCACCGTGTGGGGTTATCATTAGTTGTTCAGGATTTAATAGACAGAATTAAGCGCAATGCGGATTGAGGGGAATATAATGACTAAATCAAAAAAGTGGAGTATTTTCATTCTTATCAGTTGATGTAAAAACTGGGGGGAAAATATTGCAAATCACTGTTGAGCACAAGGTAAGCAGTTTAACGCATCAAATACGGGAACTTCTGATAAATGAAGACTGGCAAAATGCGATTATTCTTGGAGACTATTTAATTTCACTCACTCCAGAGGATCCTGTAGTTCATTATCACATGGGTCTCGCGTGGTTATACTTATACGATATCGACCAGAGTGAAAAGTTTTTGCAGCAAGCTCTGGAATTGGGAGATGATAGTGCAGAAATTTTATTATTATTGGGGGAGATTTGTGCTTATCGTGGAGACCTAAACGGAGAATTTTTCTGGGCTAAAAAGGCCCTTGAATTAGATCCTGATAATTTGAATGTACATTTTGTCATTGCATATGCCTACCTTAACATCGGGCATTTAGAGGAAGCAGAATCCGCATTCAAAAGTATATTAGAGCGCGATCCCGATAACATTCAAGCTCGCAGTGCTTTGGCAGATCTCTTCCTATCAACACAAAGATTGGACGAAAGTGAAGAACAACTGCGTGAAGCTATTAAACTCCAACCTGATGAGGGTTATCTGTATGCCGATCTCGGACACGTACTGACTCGAATGAAAAAAGAGGAGGAAGCCCTTACTGTTTTTTTAACAGCATTAGATCTGGAATCCAATATTCCCGAACGATATTATAATGTCGGTGATACCTATCTGGCATTGGAAAATGTAGAGAAAGCTGTTTTATATCTCAGAAAAGCCAGTCAAATGGCTCCGGATAACTCACTATATCACTATGATCTTGGTCTAGCGTGTTTTACCTTAAAAAAGTATGAAGAATGTGCACGAGAGAGTGAGGCTGCTCTTCGAAATGATCCAGAGATGAGGTTTGCGCGTACCAATCTTGGCCTGAGCGCAATGGAAAATCTTGGATTAGCGTATATGCATCTCGAAAAGTATGAGGATGCGGAAGCGTGTTTTCAACAGATTTTACATCATGTTGCATCAACGTATTTTAATCTTGGATTAACACTTTTCAGACAGAAAAAGTTTGAAGACGCGCTCATAAATTTCAAACGTGCCACTGAACTGGTTCCCGATGATGCTGAATACTGGGATCTTATTGGCAGCTCATATATCCGATTAAATCGCTTTGACGAGGCAAAAGAAGCGCTAGAGAAAGCAATCCAGATTGATGATACCTATGCGTTGGCTCATCACGATATGGGGATTGTTATTGCCCAACAGCCCGGGCAGGAGGAAGAGGCAATAAAATCGTATAACCGGGCCCTTGAATTGGATAAAAATAATCCGTACACATATTATGATCTTTGTTGTCTTTACGTCAGACAGAATAAGAAAAAAACGGCATTCAAATACCTCAACATGGCAATTCAAAAAGGATTCAATGATTTGGAATTGATTGAAAACGACCGTGATTTAGACCCGATTAGAGATGATGAAGCATTCAAAATAATTATTAAAAAAAACAGGAGATCATAAATTTGATGTTAATGGGAGATTTCGGAGGAAAAACGATGATTGAAGAATTAATTCAACAGATTGATGAAAAACAAAAAGATATTTTGTCAAATCTGGAATTTGAAAGCATTGAGGTTTACTCTTTTATACAGACGAAGTATGCTCAAGGGAATATTCAGAAAAATTTCGTATTTCAATTTGTTTTTAGAAGATTTTACGGCATGGATAATGCAGGACTATCGGATGATATGAAAAAATGCTTTTTTGAATTACTTGCAAAAAAAGAAACAGATCTAAAAACTATTTTATCAGAGCTATATGAGATTCCTCGGAAAAAAGGCGATAAGTCGATGCAATTCAGTTTTGCAACGAAATTATTGCACACAATTGATAACGATAAGCCAATTTACGATACAGAAATTGGATCTCTCACATATTCAAAACCAAAACATTCTGATGATAAGGACACTACGATTCGATCTTACATTAACTTGTACAATAATCTCGAAAGTTTGAATGCTGAATTATTGAAAAACGATAAAATACAAAAGGTCATTTCAGAATTCAGATTACAGTTTGATGTTGATAAGGAGAAAGTATCAGATGTTAAAGCATTAGATTTCATTATGTGGTCTTTAGGAAAAATCAAGGGAAATGAGATTTAAAATTTTAAAAATTCTTCTATAAAAAAAGGTGCCTCAGCAGCTGAATCAAAGAGCCGGTCCGCGGAGCACATGCGAGTGCGCCGAAGGTGCACGAAGCGTGTGGAGCGGGGCGGCGATAGACAAGCAAACACAATGCATACATATCGCAGCAGTCCTTTGCTGACATGAAGATCGGTCGAGACTGTTCGTCTCCGCTGCAATCCGTTCCGTTCCGCTCACAGACTCTCCCTTGCTTTTTCGGAGTTGCCCTGTTAATAGGATGACGCCCCTGGCTTGTCGCGTTGCTCCGGTGCCAGCGGCTGCTCCGGCTCGCTCCTCACATACCGCTTTGCGGAATGTTCGTCGCTGTTGATACGACAGACGCTTATTGTTGATTAAGAGTATGTTAAAATAGTTCTTTTCACCCTCATATACCATATTCTTAAATTGTTACCGATGCTAAACACGTTTCAGTGAGATAACATGCTTTATAATTATCCATTGGACATCAGCACGGAATTATGGATCAAATTACTTGAAGACCCGGAGGTAACTTACGAAAAAGACAAGGAGGTCTTATCTCTTGTATATCAAAGTAAAAACCATGAGATGCGGGCATCTGATATCGCGTCAATGATAAAAGTACGCCACTATGGAGCGATCAATTTACAAATTTACAATTTCAGTAAACGAGTGCTTGAAAAAACACGTGTCAAACCTTCCTGGATGAAAGAAGAGCAATACAACTGGTGGCATGTTCCGTTCTTGGGTTATGACGATAAAGATGGGAGCCATTTTCCATGGATAATGCGGTCTGAACTAGTAACGGCGTTTGACAATATTACCGGTTCTGTGGAAACTGAAATACCCTCTCCAGAAGAATTGATAACGAAAAATATTGTCCCTCTGCCTGAAGGAGCAACACGTACGGTTTCAGTAAATCGATATGAACGAAATAAAAAAGCCCGGGATGCTTGTGTTGCTCATTATGGAAATCGTTGCATAATATGTGGTTTCAATTTTGAGCAGGTGTATGGAGCGATAGGAAAAAATAAGATTATTGTTCATCATCTCACACCCCTATCCAATATACAGAAAGAATATGTCGTTGATCCGGTTCATGATTTATGTCCCGTATGCCCAAATTGTCATCTAATTATTCATAGTAAAATTGAACCTTTCATGATAGAAGAGGTAAAAAAAATGATTATGAGTTGTCAAAAGAAGAAATAACAAAATAAACCCTCATTATTGGGATCCGATTACGCTGGTGAATTTTTAATTTTTAACGCTCAGTGACTCGCTCGCACGATGCATCAGGGGCTCGGATTCACCGCGGATGTCCCCATCCGCCCGGATGCGATGAACGCCGCCGCCCCCGAAGGGACGCCCCCGCGGCGGTTCAGGAACGGGTTATCCGGTTAAACCGATTTGCCCAGCGAGGCCCCGACGAGGCGGCCGAGCGACCCCCGCAGGGGGTGGGATTGCTCATTTTTTTAAACCCACTTGGTAACCATACTTCGCTCCTATCGTCAGCGCCCCCCTCTTCCGCGAAATCACCACCGCCTCATATCAATTGCGAAAACGGGTTTGCGGTATTGCATGACGTAAGGGGAACCATTGAATGAAGTACAAAGATGGGGGCTGATTCCCCCAAACCCCCAGAAGCGATGAAAGCCGCAGCTCCCCACCGGACGCCCCCCCAACCGTTAAGGAAACCGGTATACCCAAAAACCCACTTGCCCGGAGAGGCCCCGAAGAGGCGACCGAGCGACCCCCGCAGACCATGTCCCTGCTCGCACCAGGCTCCGCAAACGGCTTCACAGTTTCCAGCAATTATGCATAAATCAATAACACACTAACCCGTATCTTTAAAAACAGGATTTTAAACGGGAGTACCTGCCCAATGGACAATCTCACTGCACTTATCCGGCACGGCGAAAGCGAAAACGTGGAATTCAAGGAGCAATGGAACGACCACGGCCTTGAAGCGCTCGCCTCATTCGTCAATACCAAGGGCGGGACGCTCCTCATCGGAGTAAGGGATAACGGAACGGTCATCGGCTGGACCGGTGATGACCGGGCACAGCAGACCATTATCAACCAGATTGTCGAAATTCTCCGGGTCCAGCCATCGGTGTCTGTCCAGCAGGAAAAGAAAAAACCCGTGCTTGTTATCGAAGTGAGGCCCGGCACCACCCTTGCCACATGCCGGGGTAGATATTTTCAGCGCGTAGGCAACACAACCCGCGAGATCCCGGCAGAGCAGCTTGGGCGTTACTTCATCGCAAAACTTGGTGTTCAGTGGGACAGCATTGCTGACAACTATATCCTTGAGCAGATCGACCCCGCAGCGATCAAGCGCTTTCTCGAACTTGCAAAAAACCGGCTCCCCTTTGCCAGGGATGATGAATCTGTTGAGAGCCTCCTGCAAAAACTGGAATTAATCCGTGACGGAAAAATCACCCGTGGTGCGATCCTGCTGTTTGGGAAAAATCCACAGGCTTCATTCACTTCTGCCCAGATACACATGGGTCGGTTCAGGGATGCCATTACCATCATCGATGACAAAATCCTGAAAGGCAATCTCTTCTCGCAGGTGGATGCAGCGGTGCAACTGTTCCAGCAATATATGCAGGTCCGGTATGAATTCGGTGAAAAACCGGCCATAATGGAGCCGCTGTCTGCAATGCAACGAACCGAGATCTGGGATTACCCGATCAAAGCCCTGCGTGAAGCGGTGATCAATGCGCTTATTCACAGGGATTATTTCCAGACCGGCGCCGAGATCCAGATCCGCGTCTACGATGACCGCGTGGTGATCACGAACCCCGGTGGGCTAACGGGAGGGATGACGGTCGATGAACTCCGGCAGGAGGGACATCGTTCATTGCCGCGAAATACATTGCTCGCTCAGGTCTTTTATTACGGGGAATTGCTGGAGAAGTGGGGCACGGGCA
>Ga0315281_10013587_pt1 | contig 11012 bp, 9 predicted proteins | sample YL17G07_0_MG_FD_204540 | JGI IMG/M metagenome (GOLD analysis project Ga0315281, IMG submission 204540) | Sediment microbial communities from Yellowstone Lake, YNP, Wyoming, USA - YL17G07_0 | ecosystem: Environmental > Aquatic > Freshwater > Lake > Sediment | place: USA: Wyoming | collected... | reverse complement strand
CGTATGGAGCATGCCGCCACCGAAACCGACATCACCGCCATCATCACCGAATTTTCCGAGGTCGTGAATGTCGCGCAGGTGGTACGCCGCGCCCCGCTCCACGCGGGTTCCGACGCAGTTAATGTCAACGTACCGCGCATTCAGGATGTATTGATTCAATTCATGGACGAATTGGCCATACCGGCCGAGTTCGTCGGCGAGTCGATCCGCATCAAGGACTGCCTGGAACACGACTCCGCCGGAGCCGATTTCGCCGCCGCATTCAAAGCGATCGTTGATCTCGTGGTCAACATGCGCAAGACGCTGATGCAGGAAAAGCAGGAGCTGGAGGAATTTTTGCGCCAACTGACCGAACGCCTGCAGGACATGGATCAACACCTGGGCGGCACGCAGTCACATCAACAGTCGTGGGCCGAACAAGGGCGCAAATTGGAAGCGGTGGTGCAAACCCAGGTGCGCGATATCAAATCCACGGTGCACGAAGCGTCCGACCTGCAACATCTGAAAACCACCATCAGTGAGCGCCTGGACGTATTGCAAACGCACCTGAGCGAATACCAGCACAACGAGGAGCAGCGCCAGGTCCAGTTGGCGAGCGAGCTTACGCAGGCCAAATCGCGCCTGGATAATGTCGAGCACGAAGCCGACTCACTGCGCACGCGCCTGAAAGACACGCATCAACAAGCGATCATCGATCCGCTCACCGGCACGTTCAATCGCCTGGCCTACGAAGAACGTGTCACGCAAGAAGCGGCGCGCTGGAAACGCTACAACACACCGATCACGCTGATGGTGCTGGACGTGGATCACTTCAAGAACATTAACGATCACTACGGACACAAGGCCGGCGACAAAGCGTTAAAGCTGATTGCCGACGCCCTAAAACAAACGCTGCGCGAAACCGATTTTCTGGCGCGCTACGGCGGGGAAGAATTCGTCGCGCTGGTTACGGACACCCCGGCGGACAAAATTGAAGGCGTCGCCGAAAAACTACGCGCGGCGATCGAGGCCTGCAAATTTCACTACGCCGGCAAAGATGTGCCGATCACGATTTCCTGCGGTTACGCGGCGTTTCGCGCCAACGACAGCGCCGAAAGCGCCTTCAACCGCGCCGATGCCGCGCTGTACCGCGCCAAGGAGCGCGGGCGCAATCAATGCTGCAACGCGGATGCCGCAACATCATAGTTCGTGTTCCAGCGACACGGCTTTCACGTACGCATACACGCGCTGCCCGACCGTCAGATTCAACAGCGCAAGTGACTTGCGGGTAATGCTCGCCAGCAGCGGCGCACCCACATCGAGCTTGACTTGCACCGCCGCGCCGTCGGCTAACGGCTCACCGATCTCCAGCACGGTCGCCGCCAGCACGTTCAGCACGCTGAACGGCACCGCCACCGGCTGCAACGCGATGCTGACATTGCGCGCCGATATGAACACGCGCTGCAACTGATCGATGGCCACATCGCGCTGCGGCACCCACAGTGCCTGTCCGTGACATTCCAGACGCGTCAAGCCGTGCTCGACTTCATGTGCGGCCACACGCGCGTCCAACACGCAGCCGGCGGTGTCGCCAAAATAGCCCAGCAGCGGTAATTGGGTCAGCACGTTATTGATCGCGCCGGCGGCGATGACGCGACCGTGATCCAGCAACACCAAAGCGTCCGCCACCTGCAGCAGCTCCTGCAGGCTGTGACTGACCAACACCACCGGAATGCCGAACTCCACGGCGACCCGGCGGATAAACGGCAGAATCTCGCGCTTGCGTTTCACGTCCAGCGCGGCCAACGGCTCGTCCATTAGCAACAGTCTGGGACTCGACAATAACGCGCGCCCGAGCGCGATGCGTTGTTGTTCACCGGCGGACAAGCCGGGCACGCGCCGATCCAACAATCCGGCTAACCCCAATACCTCGATCGCATGCTCCCACTGCACCTGCCGCGCGCCCGGTGGTGTGCGCGTGTAGCCGTAGTGCAAGTTCGCGCGCACCGACAGGTGCGGAAACAGGCGCGGCGTTTGAAACACAAATCCCACACCGCGTTGTTGCACGCTGCAAAACACGCCGCGCGCGTCGTCTTGCCATAACGCATCACCCAACCGGACCTGCCCGCGCGCCCGCTCCAGCCCGGCCAGGCAACGCAGCAGTGTTGTTTTCCCGGAACCGGAGTGACCGAACACACCGATCACCCCGTGCGCGGGCGATTCGCAGCGCGCGGCCAGCGCGAACGGCGTACGTTGCAGCTGCAAATCAAAACTGAGTGTGTTCATAACATGCGCAGACCGGCACGGCGATTCAACCCATACACCGCCGTCAAAACAATAAATGAAAACACCAGCAACCCGAGCGACAGGGTATGCGCGGTGGCGTAGTCGAGCGCTTCCACGTGATCGTAGATGACAATTGACAACACCTGCGTTTGACCGGGAATGTTACCGCCGACCATCAATACCACGCCGAATTCACCCAAGGTGTGCGTGAATCCCAAAATCGCGGCGGTGAGATAGCCGCGTGCCGCCAACGGCAGCAATACGCTGCGAAACGCATCGAACGGGCTGGCCCGCAAGCACCACGCCGCTTCCAGCACGTCACGGCCCACAGCGGCAAACGCGGTTTGCAGCGGCTGCACCACAAACGGCAGCGAATAAATCACCGACGCAATCAGCAAGCCAGTGAACGTAAAACTCAACGCCGCGCCGCTGAGCTGTTGCCAGCCCATACCGATCCAACCATGTGGGCCAAACGCCAGCAGCAAGTAAAACCCGAGCACGGTCGGCGGCAACACCAACGGCAATGCGACCAGCGCCTCGATCACCGGCTTGGCGCGCGTGCGCGTGCGCGCCAACCACCACGCCAGCGGCGTGCCGATGACGATCAACACGGCGGTAGTCGCACTCGCGAGTTGCAGGGTTAGCCAGAGGGGCGAGAGGTCCACGTCACTCGTACCCGTCGCGTTGGATTAATTCGCGCGCCGCCGCGCTGCGCAGGTAGGTTAGAAATTCTTGCGCGGCCTGGTTGTCACGACCGTGCACCAACAGCACTGCGTCCTGCGTGATTGGATCGTACAGCTCGCGCGGCACGTCCCAGTAGCCACCGCGCCGTTCCGGCGGCAGATTAAGTACTTGTGCCAGCCCGATCAACGCCCACCTGGCATTGCCGGTTGCCGCGAATTGCAGCGTTTGATTCACGTTCTCGCCCAACACCACGCAGCTTTGCACCGTATCCCAGAGCCGCAATGCGCGCAGCGCCTGTTGCGCGGCGCGACCATACGGCGCGAGCTTCGGATTGGCCAGTGCGACCCGCTGCGTACCCACGCGCACCGACTGCGCGCCATCGCGCACCGCCTCCGCTTGCGCACTCCATAACACCAGGCGACCGCCTGCATAGGTGAACTGACTCTGCGCCACCGCCTGCCCCGATGCCGCCAGCCGCGTCGGCGCCTCGGTATCGGCGGACAGAAATACGTCGAAGGGCGCACCGTTGGTAATTTGCGCAAACAATTTGCCGGTGGAACCACTGATGATGGACACGCGATGCGGCGTCGCTGTTTCAAACCGGGCTTGCAATTGCTCCAGTGTGTGCGTGAAATTAGCCGCAACCGCGACACGCACCTCGGCCGCGCTCGCGCTCAAGCTGAAACACAACGCCATGCTTCCAACGATTAGATGACCGCCCATCACAATCTCCGTTATTCTGCGCGTGCGCGAATGGCGCACCGTGCAATTTAGCGACGGACAGCACACGCGCGCAAGCACCTGCGAACGGAGAAGACCCGCTGATGTCAGCCAATGTTGTCGAACACCTGTACCAAGTGATGCAAAGATCGGACACCCGGCTCAGCAAAACCCTGGCGCAACGCACCGGCTATGCCGCGCCCAGCCTGCGCCAGTTGCGCCAATGGCGCACTGGCGATGCACCGGTGCCGCTGTGGGTCGAACGCACGTGCGTGACGTGGCTGGTGGAATTATGGCAGACGGAACGTAAAGCATGCACCGCACAGCAACTGTGGCCGGTGGACCAAAAATATCTGCGCATGCTGGAGGGATTTACCGTTGCGGATTTGATGCAACTGGGTCAGAAGCCACCAACTTTAGAACCACCGCGACGTGTCGAACCGCAGGAATAGTCGCGCCGTTGACTTTAAGCGACGTTGCGCTGCCCAAGCTCCCCGCGCCTGACGTCAGCTTCGTCGTTAATTTTCAGCGGCAAGGTGATGGTAAATGTCGCGCCCTGACCAGGAGCACTCTTGACGCTAATGTCTCCGCCCATCAAATTGATATAGTGCCGGCTGATAGCCAAGCCCAAGCCGGTGCCACCGTACTTGCTCACGATTGAGCCATCACCTTGGGCGAAAGGCTTAAATACCGTACGCAACTGTTGATCCGACATGCCGATGCCGGTATCGCTGACCACAAATCGAATATGCTCGGAGTCAATTTCTGGGTCATGCTCCACCCGTAAGATCAACACTCCGCGTTTGGTAAATTTTGCCGCGTTACTCAGCAAATTGAGCAAGGCCTGACGCAATTTGGTGACATCGGAGTGCAGCGTGCCCACGTGCGTGCTGATGTCGACACGCAGCAAATTGTTGTTGACGTCGACCAGCGGCTGCACGGTGGCGACAACGTCTTGAATCATGCCGTTCACGTCGATGGCTTCGACGTATAACTCCATTTTACCGGCCTCGATTTTGGAGATATCCAGAATGTTGTTGATCAAGTCGAGCAAGTGTTTGCCGGCCGTTTTGATTTTATATAAATCGGGAATTGCCGCCTGTTGTCCCAGATCCTCTGCTTCTTCCGCCAGCATGTCGCTGTAACCGATGATGGCGTTGAGCGGCGTGCGCAGCTCATGGGACATGTTGGCTAAAAAAACCGATTTCGCGCGCGTGGCGCTTTCAGCATCGGCCAGCGCGTTTTCTACTTTCCTTTGCTGCACCATCAATACGTCGAGCATCCTGTTGAAGAAGCGCCCCAAGGTACCGAATTCATCCATGCTGCTTGCGTCCAACCGCAACGCGGTGTTGCCTTCGGACACTTGCCGTGTCGCGTCGACCAGCGCGCGCAGCGGCCGGTGCACGATGGAGCGTATCGCCCAGATCAGGAAGAACGCGAACCCGGTCAACATCACCAGAATTGCGACCAGCGTATTTTCGCGTTGCTTCTGCACCAGCACGCGAAACGGCACATGGTATCCGGTTACTTTTACCGTGGCCGCGACGCCGGGATTATTTGGCAATACCGCAGGTACGCCGCGCGCCAGCGACTCCAATTCCGGAGACAACGTTCCGACCACGAAATCATCATCGTTAATGGAAATACGCACCGCGCGAAAACCCAGCTCTTGCGCAAGCGTCTGCAGGCTGTCGCGAAAGCGCTGCTGCTCCAGAGACGGCGTCGCCAGCAACGCATTGCCGGCGCGGAATGCGAGCAGATCTATTTTGTCGTTAAACTGATTGCGTAAGTTCTGTTCGGCACTGCTGAGGTTAATGATGGTGGCAAGAATGACGATGGGCACCGTGATCCACAGCACCAGCGCTGAAATACGGACCGCAATGCTTTCCTGCCAATTCCGTTTCCAGTCATCGGCCGCCATGATCTTGTCGGAACTGCTTAGCGGAATCCGATCCATCGCAACAACGCCACCATGGGACAGAAGTTCACAAGACCGGACAGGAACAACATGGTCGCAACTAGCCAACTGATGAACCAGTAGTCAGTTGGAATCACAAAAAAGGCCGCGATCATCACCGCCGCAAACACCACCCGCATGCCGCGTTCCGCCTCAAATGCATATCGGTACGTGGCTGGATCGCGTTGTGCTTCGCGGAAGGTGGTGCCCATACGCCAGCGCGAGACCATCAGCGGCACGCGAAACCCGGTTAGTGCTTCCCACAACAACACACCAACATACACGTATTGCAGCGATTCAATATGGAAGTACAACAGCAGTGTTAGCGCTGCGCCCAATACAAAACGGTAAGTGCGTTCAGTCATCGGCAAGCCCGTAAGAGTCGCGCACGCGCGCAACGTTGTGCGCAGCACGTCTACTGTAGATTGTCGGCCACAGGAGGAAATGCTTGATTACAAGGACGAATGTTGCCGGCAAATGGCCAGGCAGGATATGGAGTGCGGCGGCTTGCCGCCGCTTTCAAAGCCGGGGCAAGCCCCGGAAAATCAAAACAGGAGCAAGCTCCCGCGCTCCACGCTAAACGCTCCCGGCCAACGCCGGAATGTTCGGCAACATCAGCACACTCGTTTCAGCTGCGGCGGGGCGCAGCACGCCGTTGGCCTTTTGCCGTGAAATCGACGGCACTTCTTGTTTCTTGAAATCCAGGCGGCGCACGAACTCTTCCATGACGATGCTGTACAGCTCGTCGCCGAGCTTGACATCTTCGTAGCCTTTGTCGATGTTCGGGTTGTCGTTGACTTCGATCACGTAGATACCGCGCTCGGTTTGTTTGAGATCGACACCGTACAAACCGTTGCCGATTAAATTAGCCGCCTTCATCGCGACATCAACGACTTCCTTCGGCGCTTCGTCGATCAGCCAGGTCTTGCCCTGACCCTCTTCGATATTGCCGGACGGATTGTGCTTCACAATCTGCCAATGGCTCTTGGACATGAAGTACTGGCACACGTAAATCGGTTTGCGATTCAGCACGCCCACGCGCCAGTCGAACGGCGTGTACAGATATTCCTGCGCCAAAATCAAATCGGTGTCTTTGAAGCTGCGCGCGACAATCTCCTGCAACTCTTTTTCGTTCGCGGCTTTGAACACGCCCAACGAAAACGAACCGTCGGGAATCTTCAGCACCACCGGATACTGCAGCGTCTCTTCCAGCGCCTTGAGATTGCTCTTGTGCAAAATCACTGTCTTGGGCACCGGCACCTTGTTGGCGCTGAGCAGCTCGGCCAGATAAACCTTGTTGGTGCACTTCACGATTGAGTCGGGATCGTCGATCACCACCATGCCTTCACTCTCGGCCTTTTTGGCGAAGCGGTAGGTGTAGTGGTCGATCTTGGTGGTCTCGCGAATGAACAACGCGTCGTATTCCGCCAGCCGCGAAAAATCCTTGCGTTCGATCAACTCGACGTCGAGCCCCAGCTTCTTCCCGGCCTTGATAAATTTTTGCAGCGAATAAGGACACGACGGCGGCAACTTTTCGTCGGGGTTGTGCAAAATCGCCACGTCGTAACGCGACACGCTCTTGGTGCGATTGGTGCGCCACGGTTTGCTCAAGTAATGATTCAGCGCTTCGATGAACGCAGGCTGCTGCTCCGCGTTGATGGCGTTCAAATGGAACGGCTTGATCGACGCGATGTTCCACTTGCCCTGATAACGAAACTCAACCTTGAGCAACGGGCAACGAAAGGTATCAAAAATCTGCCGTGCCAGGTCTTGCAATTCTTTGTCGGCACAGCGCCCGAAGAAAATCTGCAATTCGAAGCGGTTTTGTTCCGGCGGCGGTACGCTGCGTTTTTGCAAACTCTTGTGCAGCAGCGTATCGAGATCGTCGAAGTTCAGACTGTAAATCGCCTTACTGGAAAGATCGGTAACGGTATGCACGGACGGGATCGACTTGTGCCGCCGCGCTTCACCCAGCAACGACACGTAGTAGCCGATCGACAGATAGCGATAGCTGCGGCACAGGTTTAAAACCTTGATGCCTTTGGTTTTTAGAAAGTCAGGTTGTGACAAATATTCTTTTGCGGTTACGACCACAGCCTCAGGATAATGCGGCTGCCAGTCACTGAGGTTTTCCACTACAACAATATGTGAAGTCATCCTAAACCTTTACTCCGGGATTGCGCTTAGCGTGTGACGACTTGCTGGTATTTGACCGCGCTTTCAAAACGATCACCGCCTTTTGCGCTGCCTTTCCATAGCGAGCCATCCGTTCGAAATCTTTTTTGAATATCGGCATGTTGATCGACTCCGTGAGCGTTTTTCCAAACTCGTAATCAACGAACGGATCATGCACATAAATGTACTTCTCATCAAAGCCCGTAACGACCACCCAATGAGGAAATTTCTCATGGTAGATGCGATACGAACTGATCAACACAATCGGGATGCCGCCTTCCTCAAACTTTTGCTGTATCTCGGCGACCTTCAACGCGCCGTACTGAAACTTGATCGGCAGCTTTTGCAATTCCTCCAGAAAATCTTCCTGCGCCAGACGCATCACTTCTTTTTTGTCAAGATCGCGCACCGTGCTGAGAAACATGGCGCCTTCGTCGTTCACGTACACTTCCACGTCGAAGCCGCGATGGTAAGCGGCGAGAGCCATTCCGTACGGACTGCAACCGCCATGTCCCGAAGTCATGAAAATCGTAGTGGACTCGCGCCAGATGCGCAATTCCATTTTTCTGTTGAGCACCAAGTCTGGGCGAAAAGCCTTCATGGCCATCATGATCGCGGCGGGACCGCAGGTGAAGTCTAAGGTCTGTTCGTAAAACGGCACGCGCACCATGTCCAGATCGAGCTGCGGCGCGAGCGATTTTTCGCAGCGCAGCGCGTCCATATGATCTTCGTAATAATCCGGAATCGACCCGAATTGTTTGTAGCCGCTTTTCTTGAACAGCGCGATGGATGCGCGGTTGTCGATGCGGATTTCCAGCCGCATGTGCACGCAGTCGTTGTCGATCGCCATATGCTCGGCGGCCTGCACCAGTGCCCGGCCCACGCCCTGCCCCTGCGCTTCCGGATCGACTGCGATCGAATACAAGCGTGCGATCGAGGTGCCTTCATTGAACAACACAATGCAGTAGCCGCGCAGCACACCGCTGGCCTCTTCGACCAGCGTTTCGGCGTTGCCTTTGGTGAGCAAATACCGAAAGCTGCGCTGCGACAACCGGTCGGTCACGAAGCAACGATTTTCCAGGCTCACCAACGCTGTCAAATCGTCGAGCCGCGCCGGCCGAATCACGCTGACATTGCGAGCTTTTCGTTTCAGAATGCCGGTGGATTTCATGGCGCACGATGCTTGGACAAATGACCGCGGCTGTCAATGACTCATGTGAAATTTAACCGGCGGTTGGGCGTGTTCGACGCGATTTGGTTTGCGCCGCGCTGACCCAGCCGGCCACGGGGCGCGCGCAACACGTATAGCCCGCACCTTGTACGGCATCGTTGCGCACCCACGTCCGCCGCCGGACGTGAATCACCCTGAAGACGACACTAAAATTAAAGCCCACGTAAGACAGCACGACTATGGTGGCGCCTCGGTACAGACATGGAGGTTCGATTCGTGAACGACACGCTGGACAAAAAGGCGGCACAACTGTGGGAACAACTCGAAGCTGCCGGTAAGCAATGGCAAAAACGCCTGGGGACCGGCAGCATGGTGATCCCGCTTTACGAGCTACGCCGACACTGGAACGGGCTGGCGGCGCTCTATCGCGACACGGAGCATCCGTTGGAAAAACAGGCGCGCGAATTTGAAATCGCACGGCTGCGCGCGGAAGTGGATTGGCTCCGCAAATCACTTGCGCACGCGGTGGCACACGGCCCCACACGTGTGACGGAGCTGTCGAGCGCACGCATGAAGAAGTCGAACTAGCCAACACCCAGTCGTCACACTGCCATCTCGGCGCCGGGTCGCGAGCGTAACCGCCGGATTCTTGCAGTGCCCCATCGCGGCGAGCACGGCGCCGAGTTTTGGTGCCTCTTAATTTTTTCGGACCGTCACGATCCGCATGCCGCTTAGTTATCCACTGATCCTGTGGATAACTGTGTGGGCAAGTTTTGATTGAAACCAAAACTACAGCCGTGTGACAGGACGCTTTTTAGATTGGCGAAGTTTTGCTCACCGGCGTAGTACGAATATTTTTCTGAGGGGCTCGCTCGCAGTTGATCCAATAAACGCGCGGATGATACAGCGGCCTGACTTGAGGTAGTTGGCGAAGTCATTCGCGAGTACTAAATTGAGCTGCGGTGATGATGAAGGCGTCATGATTAACCAACTGGAAACTATGCCGTCTGCAACAAGCAAGACGGGAAAGAACCGAAAGTGTTTATTGCATGTAGAGACCGTGAACAAGCAAAAGAAGTCTTGAGGAAGTTGAAGGGAAAAGACCACAACGGGGAAATATGGGTCTAATTCAAAAGAAACTTCCTAACCCCCGGTTCCACGGGACGTGGTCTTCATCGTGTTCGCGATCCCGAGCGCCGTAAGCCTGAAGATATATGAACTTCTGCACCCGAGTAACCCCAATTGCATTGCGTTACAATCAGCCCGGAACAATAATAAACCGTCTTTGGTAGGAGCGCCGCCCTCGGTGCGATTGGATTGGATTGCACGACCATCGCGCCGGGGGCTGCGCTCCTACAACAGAAAATTGATCTTTATCGGCACACCGAGCAGCAACCACGGACACCCACCCCATGACGAATCGCGCCTACTCGCCTTTCGATAACTTCATCATGCATCTCGACCAAGGTTTGCGCACGGTGTTCGGCGCGCCGCAAACCACGGGGCGCGCGAATCCCGCCGATGCAATTGCATCTAACGACTTGGCTGCCGCCGACAAAACCCTCGCGGGACGTTTGATGCGCGTGAATCACGCCGGTGAAGTCGCAGCGCAAGGTTTATATCAAGGTCAGGCACTGACGGCGCGCCTGCCGAACGTGCGTGAAAAAATGGAACACGCCGCGCAGGAAGAAAACGATCACCTCGTGTGGTGCGAGCAACGCTGCACGGAGTTGGGCACACACACCAGCGTGCTCGATCCGCTCTGGTACGCGGGTGCGATGGCCATTGGCGCGACGGCGGGCGCGATCGGCGACAAATGGTCGTTAGGCTTTCTGGCCGAAACCGAACAGCAGGTGGTGGAACATCTTTCCGGCCATCTGGAACGCCTGCCGCGGGACGACACCAAGAGCCGCGCGGTGCTGGAACAGATGCGCAGCGACGAAGGCCGGCACGCCACCACCGCGCTGCAAGCCGGCGGAGCGGAGCTTCCGTACCCGATAAAACAAGCCATGCGCGCCGCGTCGAAGGTGATGACGCGTT
>Ga0315281_10013586_pt1 | contig 11013 bp, 10 predicted proteins | sample YL17G07_0_MG_FD_204540 | JGI IMG/M metagenome (GOLD analysis project Ga0315281, IMG submission 204540) | Sediment microbial communities from Yellowstone Lake, YNP, Wyoming, USA - YL17G07_0 | ecosystem: Environmental > Aquatic > Freshwater > Lake > Sediment | place: USA: Wyoming | collected... | reverse complement strand
CGCATCCGCCATCTTTCCGAGAAGCTGCGCTGCCTCGTGTGCCAGAACCAGACGCTCGCGGACTCGAACGCCGAACTCGCTTCGGACCTGCGCCGGCAGCTGCGCGAGCAGGTCGCTGCGGGACGCAGCGACGACGAGATTCTCGATTTTCTGGTGCAGCGCTACGGCGACTTCGTCCTGTACGACCCCCCCTTCAAGGCCACTACCCTGCTGCTGTGGCTCGGGCCCTTCGTCCTCCTTGCCGCGGCGGCGCTGGTGCTCGTCACGACATTGAGGCGCCGGCGCCGCGCAGCCGAGGAGCCCGCGCTCGGTCAGGACGACAAGCGCCTGGTCGAGCGTGTGCTCGGACCGGCGACTCCGCCAGGCAAACAGGACGGGGGCGCGCGATGACGCTGTTCTGGGCGATCGCCGCCGCGCTGACCGTGGCGGCCCTGCTGTTCCTGCTGCCGCCGCTCGTCCGCCGGCGCACGACCGCACCGGACGCACGCGTTGCCGCCAACGCCGCCATTTACCGGGAGCAGCTCGAGGAACTCGCGGCCGAATTGCAGCGCGGCGCCCTCACGAAAGAGGAATTCGAGCGCGCCGGCCGCGAGGTCGAGCGCCGCATCGTCTCGGAGTACGGCAGACCGGCCGCCCCGCAGCCCGCAGGGTGGCGGCGAAACACGGCCGCGGCGCTCGCGGTCGGCCTGCTGCTGCCGCTCGCCGTCGTGCTCGGCTACCTTCAGCTCGGCAACCCCGGCGCAATCGGCAGTGCCGCGGTGGAGACTGGCCATACCATCAGTCCCGAACAGATGGAGTCCCTGGTGGAACGCCTCGCGGCCCGGCTGCAGCAGGCACCCGACGATGCGGAAGGATGGATGCTTCTCGGCCGTTCGCTCAGCGTGCTGCAAAAATACGATGGCGCCGCCGCGGCCTACGCGCGCGCTTCCGCGCTCGCGCCGCAGAACGCCGGATTGCTTGCCGATTACGCCGATACCCTCGCCATGGCGCGCGGGCGCAGCCTCGAGGGAGAGCCATTCGCGATCGTCAAGCGCGCGCTGGAGATCGACCCGCAGCATGTCAAGTCGCTCGCACTCGCGGGAACTGCCGAGTTCGAGCGCCGCAACTACGCCGCGGCGATCGGCTACTGGCAACGGATCCTCAAGGTCGTACCGCAGGAATCCGAATTCGCCCAATCGGTGGCCGGTAGCATCGAGGAAGCCCGCAAGCTTGGCGGCGATACACTGGCGCAGAAAAAAGCGCCGACTGTTAAGGGAAAGCAGTCTCTGCAGGGCGTTGTAAGCGTCGAACCGTCGCTCGCCGCAAGCCTTTCGCCCAGCGACACGGTCTTCGTCCTTGCGCGCCCCGTGAGCGGATCGCGCATGCCGCTCGCGGTGGCGCGCACCACGGTCGCGGCGCTTCCCTACCGTTTCACGCTGGACGACAGCATGGCAATGGCGCCCGGCGCCACGATCTCGAGCCATGCCAAAGTCGTGGTCGCGGCGCGGGTATCCAGGTCGGGCAACGCGATCAGCCAGAAGGGCGACATCGAAGGCACCAGCGCACCGGTCGCGCCGGGCGCAAGCGGCGTGAACGTCGTGCTGTCGCGCATCGTCGACTGACCCCCCGGGAGGGAAGACAGGGCCCCTCCCCCGTCTACAATCACCCCATGAACGGCGTGACCGGCGTGGTACTTGCAGGCGGCCAGGGGCGCCGCATGGGTGGCGTGGACAAGGGCTTGCAGTTGTTGCATGGCAGGCCGATGGTCGCGCATGTGCTCGCGCGCCTTGCGCCCCAGGTCGACGAAATCATTATCAATGCCAACCAGAATATCGAGGCCTATGAAGGCTTCGGCCACCGCGTGGTGCCGGACGCCATCGGCGGCTTCGCCGGCCCGCTGGCAGGCTTGCACGCGGGCCTTTGCGCCGCCAGCCGCCCTCTCGTGCTCACTGTGCCCTGCGATTCGCCCTTTCTGCCGCCGGATCTTTTCTCCAGGTTGCAACAAGAACTCCATGAAAATGACCTTGCGGTCGCGAAAACGGGAGACCAGCCGCATCCGGTATTTTCACTGGTGCGGATTTCGGTCCGTGATCATCTTTCAAGGTTTCTATCGGCTGGCGGCAGAAAAATCGATGCCTGGTACTCGACGCTGAAAGTGATCGAAGTTCCGTTCGACGACGAAGCCGACGCCTTCCGCAACATCAATACCCGGGAAGAGCTGAAAAGCGCATGAGCGCCGAGCGCGAACCTTCACGCACGATCGCGCAGGTGGTGAGTTGCCTGGACGGCTACGACCCGGAAGCGCTGCGCGTCGACAGGGCGGGCGCCGCGATCCGCGCCTGCCTGGCCCCGGTAACGGAAACCGAGACCGTCGCCATCCGCGATTCCCTGGGGCGGGTGCTGGCGCAGGAGATCGTGCCGCAGTCCAACGTCCCGGGGCATGACAATTCGGCGATGGATGGTTGGGCGGTTCGCAGCACCGACCTTTCTTCTTCCCTGGACGTTCTGTTGAAGGAAGTCGGAACTGCTTTTGCCGGCAGGGTCTTTCAGGGGAAAGTCCAGGCCGGAGAGTGCGTGCGCGTGATGACGGGCGCGGTCATGCCTCAGGGCGCGGATAGCGTGGTGGTGCAGGAAGTCTGCCGAGCCGACGGGGACAGGATCACGGTGCCCGCAGCCCAGAAGGCGGGCCAGAACGTGCGCGCCGCGGGCGAGGACCTGAAGGCGGGCGTGGCGGTGCTGCGCCCAGGGCAGCCGGTGCGCGCCGCGGACCTGGGGCTGATGGCCTCGCTCGGCATTGCAGAAGTAAAGGTCATGCGCAGGCTGCGGGTCGCGTTCTTCTCCACCGGTGACGAACTCGTGTCGATCGGCACGCCGCTCGCGCAAGGCCAGGTCTACGACTCCAACCGTTACACGCTGCACGGCATGCTCTGGGGCCTTGGGGTGGAGATCATCGACATGGGCGTGGTGCGCGACGACCCGCAGAAGCTGGAAGCGGCGTTTGCCGCGGCGGCGGCGAAAGCGGACGCCATCATCACCACCGGCGGCGTTTCGGTCGGTGAGGCCGATTTCGTCAAACAGCTGATGGCGAGGCTGGGCGAAGTGCTGTTCTGGAAAATCGCCATGCGCCCCGGCCGGCCGATGGCCTTCGGCAAGATCGGCAAAGCATATCTTTTCGGCCTGCCCGGCAATCCGGTCGCGGTAATGGTGACCTTCCACCAGTTCGTCCGCAATGCTTTGCTGGCGCTTGCAGGGCGGACCGATGCTTTCGAGATTCCCCTGCTGCAAGCCGTCAGCGCAACCGGCATCCGCAAGGTCGCCGGCAGAACCGAGTACCAGCGCGGCGTGCTGTTCGCGGAGAACGGCAGCTGGAAAGTCCGCACCACCGGCCAGCAGGGCTCGGGGGTGCTGCGCTCCATGTCGGAGGCGAATTGCTACATCGTGCTCGAGCACGAGCGCGGCAGGGTGGCGGCCGGTGAAATGGTGAGCGTGCAACTGCTGGACGCACTGGCGTAAATTCGGTGCCATGAATCCCATCCATCCCGATCTGGCGCCACTGGCCCGAGTTGCGAAAGCGTTCGGCAAGACGTTTCGCACTACAGGCAAGGTGAACGAGCCCGAACTGGCCGCGGTGCTGCGCGATGCGGTCGGCAAGCGCTCCGGCTGGCTCAGGCGGGAACACCGCGTCGGCGACCCGGCGCGCTACATGCGTCACCTCCTGTACGTGGATCCGGACGACGATTTCGTGATCACCGCGATCATCTGGCTGCCGGGCCAGCAAAGCCCGGTGCACGGCCACTACGTGTGGTGCGCATTTGGCGTCGTCGAAGGCGAACTGACGGAAGAGACTTTTCGCGCGCCGGGGAAATTGCTCGAGCAACTGGGAACCAGGGTAATCCGTGCCGGCGAACTGGCGGATATCGACCTGGGCGGGCCGCTGTACCACCGGGTATCAAACCGCACGCAAAAACCGCTGGTAACGCTGCACGTCTACGGCGTCGCCGCCGACCGCCTGACCACCGGTATCAACCGGATCTACGCCGAAGCATGAACGACAGGGATCGCCACGCGGTCGTTGCGTGGCTGTTCATCTGCGCCGCCTTCACCTTCGCCATGGTCGTGGTGGGCGGCATCACGCGCCTGACCGAATCGGGCCTGTCCATGGTCGAGTGGCAGCCCCTGATCGGCGCCGTCCCGCCGCTTTCGCAGGCCGACTGGGAAGCGCTGTTCGCGAAGTACCGGGAGACGCCGCAGTTCCAGCGCGTCTTCTCCGGCATGGACCTGGCGGGTTTCAAAAGCATTTTCTGGTGGGAGTACCTCCACCGCTTGCTTGGCCGCACGATCGGCTTGGTATTTCTCTTGCCGTTCCTGTTTTTTTATTTCAAGAACAAATTATCCAAATCCCTGACCTGGAAGCTTGCGGGCCTGTTCTTGCTGGGCGGGCTGCAAGGTGCGATGGGCTGGTACATGGTGAAAAGCGGCCTGGTGGACGACCCGCGCGTCAGCCACTTCCGCCTCACCGCCCACCTCGGCCTCGCGCTCCTGATCTTTGCCGCCGAATTCTGGCTTGCGCTCGGCCTGCTGCGCGTGCGCAACTGGATGCCGGTACCCGCCGGCCTCGCCCGCTACGCCGTCGCCGTCGCGGCGCTGGTGTTCGTGATGGCGCTCAGCGGCGGCTTTGTCGCCGGCCTGCGCGCCGGCCACGCCTACAACAGCTTTCCGCTCATGAACGGATTCCTGATTCCGCCTGAAACGTTCATGCTCGAGCCCTGGTGGCGCAATTTCTTCTGGAACGTCGCCACGGTGCAGTTCGTGCACCGCGCGATATTCTGGCTGCTGCTCGTCCTGATCCCGCTGCTGTGGTGGCGCGCGCGGCGCACGCTCGCGAAGTTGGCGACACACCATTTGCTCGGAATGTTCCTGCTCCAGGCTGCGCTCGGCATCTCTACGCTATTGCTCGTCGTCCCGATCCCTCTCGCTGCGGCGCATCAGGCGGGGGCCGTGCTGCTGCTTGCCGCGTCGCTCTGGACCGCCCACGCCCTGCGAGTCGGTGCGGGCACGCGGTAAGAGAAAACAAGAAGCGGGAATAAAACGACGCCTGCCGCAGTCTTGCATCCTGTACCCCTAATTGGAGGCAGCGATGACAAAGACGATCGATCGCAGGGAGTTTCTCAGGCTGGCAGGCGTCGGCGGCGCGGTTTTCGCCTCCGGACTCGCGGGCTGTGCCGGCATGGCCGGCGCCATGAAGGACGATTTCTACTTCGTACAGCTCTCGGACACGCACTGGGGCTTCAAGGGCGCCGCGCTCAACCCCGACGCAGGCGGCACGCTGCAGAAGGCAGTCGCCTCCGTGAACGCACTGTCCATCCAGCCCGATTTCATCGTCTTCACCGGCGATCTGACGCATACCACTGACGATCCGAAGGAGCGGCGCCGGCGCCTGGCGGAGTTCCGCGACATCGTTTCTGCTCTGAAGAACAAGAACGTGCGTTTCATGCCCGGCGAACACGATGCCTCGCTCGACAACGGTCAGGCCTGGAAGGAGTTCTTCGGGCAAAGCTACTACAGCTTCGACCACAAGGGCGTGCATTTCATCGCCGTCGACAACGTCTCCGACCCAGCGGCGCGCATCGGAGCGCCGCAGCTTGCCTGGATGAAGGCGGACCTCGACAAGCAGGCGAATGATGCGCCCATCGTCGTGCTCGCGCACCGGCCGCTGTTCGACCTGATGCCGCAGTGGGACTGGGCGACGAAAGATGGCGCCCAGGCGATCGAAATGCTCATGCCCTACCGCAACGTCACGGTGTTCTACGGCCACATCCATCAGGAGCACCACCACATGACCGGGCACATCGCGCACCACTCGGCCAAATCGCTGATCTTCCCGCTGGTCGCGCCGGGCTCGAAGCCCAAGCGAGAGCCGGTGCCCTGGGATGCCGCGCAGCCTTACAAGGGCCTGGGCTTCCGTTCAGTCGAGACGAATGCGGTCAAGCTCACCGAATACCCGGTGCTCAAGGCTTGAATCCGCAGCGCCGCCGCCTGATCGTCGCGGGTATCGCCTCGGGCTGCTTCGGCGCCGCCGCATTCGCGCAGCTGAAGGAGAAGGTGATCCGTATCGTCGCGAAGAAATTCGAGTACACGCCGGCGGAGATCACGCTCGAGAAGGGCGTGCCGGTGGTACTCGAACTCAGCACCGAAGACGTGGCGATGGGTTTCTACGCGCCAGCTTTCAAGATCGACGTGGAATTTGTCCCGGGAAAGGCGGTCCAAGTGCGGCTGGTGCCCGAAAAGACCGGCAGCTTCGATTTTTCCTGCAATGTCTTCTGCGGCGAAGGGCACGAGGACATGGGCGGCAAGATCCATGTCGCCTGAGCCCTTGCCGCCGGTTTATTATCGGCGCTTGGCCGACCGCCGCGCGAGATTCGAGCAACTGGTGCTTCCGCACATGGACGCCGCGTACAACCTCGCCCGCTGGCTGACGCGCAACGACCAGGACGCGCGCGACGTAGTCCAGGATGCGGTGCTACGAGCCTTCCGCTTCCTCGACGGCCTGCGCGGCGAAGCCAAGCCCTGGCTGCTTACCCTCGTGCGGAATTCGTGCATGTCCTGGCTCAAGGCAAATCGGCCGTCCGAACTCGTCGCAATGGATCCTGATTCTGCCGAGCTGCAGCGCGTCGAGCACCAGACCCCCGAGACGCTCGCGCTGAATGCGCTCGATCGCCGGTTGCTGAACGAAGCGCTGGCCGCACTGCCGGCGTGTTTCCGCGAGGCGCTGATCCTGCGCGAAATGGAAGACCTCGCCTACAAGGATATTGCCCGAATCACCGACGTGCCGATCGGCACGGTCATGTCCCGTCTGGCGCGAGGCCGGCGGCTCCTCGCGGACTCGATGCGCGCGATCTCCCGCGCCTCGACGGCCAGGGTGCGCGAATGAACCGCGACGAAGCCGATCGCGAAATTTCCGCCGCGATCCGCGATCACGCCGACTATCACGCGGCGCCAGCCTCGCTGGTATCGGACATCATGTCCGCGCTACCCGCCGTGCCGGAAGAAGCGCCGCGGCGTCCTCGCTGGCAGTATTGGCTCGCACAGACCGCAGCCATGGCCAGCGTCGCCGTCGTTACCTGGGCCGCGACCATGGGCTACCTGCGCCCGGGCGAGGACGATCGCCTTGCCACGGAGATACTCGCAAGCCATGTCCGCGCTACGCTCGGCAAGAGGCTGTACGACGTCGCTTCCTCGGACCAGCATACGGTCAAGCCGTGGCTCAGCGCGCGCCTCGCCTATTCGCCGCCGGTGTCCGACCTGTCCACGCAGGGTTTCGAATTGCTCGGCGCCAGGCTGGACCACGTCAGCGGCCAGCAGGTCGCCGTGCTTGTCTACAAGCGGCGCCAGCACATCGTCGAAACCTACGTCTGGCCGGCGCGCGCTCGCACGGCAGCCGTCTCACTGAAACGCGATGGCTTCAACATCGAGCACTTCGCCGCCGGCGAGATGGATTTCTGGCTGGTTTCCGACCTGAACCGCAACGAACTGGGCGATTTCGCGCGCCTGCTGGCGCAGCAAGCTACCTCGCTCTAAGCCTCGCAGCTCTCATTTAGCTAAGCTTCGGTGTCTCGTCATCTTCGTCATTTATTTCCCCTTCCAGCGCAGAATCGACCAACGCCTGCGGAAGCAATTTCGATGGCTTGAGACCGAGCTGACGAATTCTTTCGACTTGCCGAACAAGATTTCCCTTACCAGAACTGAGCTTTCCAAGTGCCGCATCAAAGCTTCCCTGCGCTGCATTTATCCACTTCCCGATGTCTTCGATATCGGCGATAAATCCGACAAACTTGTCATAAAGTGCAGTGCATTGGCGAGCTAGTTCCTGTGCGTTTCGGTTTTGGTATTCATAGCGCCAGATGCTGGCAATTGTCCTTAGAGAGACAAGAAGATTCCAAGGACCGACGATCATGATGTTTTTTCGAAATGAGTCTGTAAAAAGATTCTTATCTGATTCCATCGCGAGCTTGAACGCCGGCTCGATGGGCATAAACATCAGCACGTAGTCCAACGCCTTAACACCATAGAGGACTTGGTAATTTTTCCCTGAAAGGCTCGCCATATGCGCTCTAATAGAGGCAATGTGCCGAGAGAGGGCTTCGGCCTTTAGCTGATCGGAATCCGCAGAACAGTATTGATCGTAGGCCGTAAGCGATACCTTTGAATCAACAATGATATTTTTGCCTTCTGGCAACCTAACAATGACATCAGGCTGCGCCCGCCCTCCGTCCTCCAGATTTGCGCTTACTTGAACGTCATATTCCTTGCCCTTCCGCAATCCAGATTCTTCGAGAACCTTTTCGAGAATCAGCTCCCCCCAGTTTCCTTGCGTCTTGCTTTGACCTCTTAGCGCGTTCGTTAGATTTACGGCGTCTTCACTGATTTTGCTGTTCAGTTCGACAAGTCTCTTAATTTCGTTTTGAAGTGAAAACCGTTCTTTCGACTCCTTGTCGTACACCAATTCGACCTTCGCCTTGAATTCACCGAGCCTTTCCCGAAAAGGCGAAAGAATCACTTCCAGCGCCTCTTTGTTCTGCACGACAAATTTTGCACCCCTTTCCTCGAATATCTTATTTGCCACATTCTGAAACTGCTCAGCTAACGCTTCTTTGGCACCGAGCAAAAGCGCGACTTCATCCGTGGTCTTCTTCTCTGCAGCCGCGAGTTTCGCCGACACTTCAGCGTGCTTTGCCTTGAAATCTGATATCTCTACGTGCTGAACTCTGACTTGGTCTTCAAGGACGGGAACCCGGGCGGCGCGATCCTCCGCAACAGCTCTCGCTTTAGCTTCGCTCGCGAGTCGTTCGCCGGTTTCGCTCCGAATTCGCTGAATTTCGGAGGAGCCGCTTGATCTAGCGAATATCCACGCGACGGCCGCTCCGACACCTGCCGATACCAGCGCAACAATGATCGTAGTGGTCATGCCGTCGCCCATCGGTGATTCTAGACCGAGTCGCGCAGCGTGAGCGCTGGGGAAGCCGAGAGAACTTTCCTGGCCGAGAGCCAAGCATTCAGCGAGAGTAGCAGAATGCCCGCGAGCGGCCCCGCGATCCACAGCCCGGCGCTGGGAGGCAGATCGAGTTCGAACACGCGGCGCGCGAGCAGCTGCCCGATCGCCGCGGCGCCGGCGGTGGCGAGGATGCCGGCGAGCAGGCCCATTGAGAGGAATTCGACGCGCTGGCTGCCGGTGACCTGGGCGCGCGAGGCGCCGTAGACGCGCATCACCGCCGCCTCGCGGCGGCGCTCGTCTTCGGTCGCCACCAGCGCCGAGTACAGCACCAGCAGCCCTGCCCCGAGGGCGAATATGAACACCACCTGCACCGCGGTGATCACCGTGTCGATCACGCCCTGCGCCTGCCGCAGGGCCGCGCCGACATCCACGACCGTGAGGTTCGGAAAGCGCGCGGTCAGCTCGTTGATCTGCTGTTCGTCGCCGGCCGCGAGGCGAAACGCCGAGATGTAGCTGGCTGGAAAGCGCCCGACGAGGCTGGGCGGCCCGATGACGAAGAAATTCACTTTCATCGAATCCCAGCGCAGTTTGCGCATCGAGCTGATTCGCGCCGTGAACGATTCCCCGCCCACCGCGAACGTGAGTTCATCGCCCATCTTCCAACCCAGGGTCTTTGCGATGCCTTCTTCGACGGACAAGGCATTTTCATTCAAGGAAAACCATTTCCCCGCGACGATGGTGTTGTGCGCGGGCGGCTGCTCCGCGAACGAAAGGTTGAACTCGCGCTCCACCAGGCGGCGCGCGCGTTCCTCGGTGAAATCGGACTCCCCGACCTTCCTGCCGTTCACGGCGACAAGGCGGCCGCGCACCATCGGGTTCAGCTCCGGCACCGCGATGTGCCGGCTGGTGAAGAACGCCTGCACTTCAGCGAGCTGGTCGGGCTGCACGCCGAGCAGGAAACGATTGGGTGCATCCGGCGGTGCGCTGCGCCTCCAGGCGTCCACGAGGTCGTTGCGCGTGAATGTCAGGAGCAGCACCGCGGTCAGCCCGAGCGCGAGGCTCGCCACCTGGATCGCGTTGCCGCGTGCGTGCCGCCGCAGGTTGGCGAGGCCGTAGCGCAGCGCAATGCTGTTGGCGCCAAGCCGGCGTGCCACCGGGCCGCTCGCCGCGAAGCGCAGCGCCGCCCAGGCAACTACGGCGAATACCGCCACCGCGGCACCGAAGCCGCCCACGACGGTAACACCGAGGCCGACATCTCCGGCCTGCCAGATGAGCAATCCCGAGAGCGACACCAGGCCGGCGCCGTAGACCGCGAGGCTGCTGCCCGAAGTGGCGCCCGCTTCCCGCCGAATGACGCGCACCGCCGGCACGTTCTTCAATTGCACCAGCGGCGGCAGCGCGAAACCGAGCAGCAGCACCAGTCCGACCAGGAATCCCTGCAGCGCCGGCAGCATTGACACCGCCGGCAGGTCCGCGCGCAGCAGGCCGCCGAGAATCTCGGCGATGAAGAACTGGGCGACATAACCGATCAGCGTGCCGATGGCGCAGGCAACCAGGCCCAGCAGTACAAACTCGCAGCCGAACAGCATCAGCAGCCTGCCCTGCGTCGCGCCAAGGCAACGCATCACGGCGCAGCCGTCCAGGTGCCGCTCGACAAATCGGCGCGTGCCCAGCGCAATGGCGACGCCGGCGAGGATCGCGGCGAGGAGCGCCGTGAGGCCGAGGAAACGCTGCGCGCGCTCGATCGCACCGCGCACTTCGGGCCGGCCGCTTTCCAGGTTTTCGACGCGCTGGCCGCGTCCCATCCGGCCTTTCGCCCAGGTTTCGAACGCCGCCACGCGCTCGGTCGTGCCGGCGGCATAGAGGTAGTACCAGACACGGCTTCCGGTCTGCACCAGCCCGGTTCCCGGCACATCGGCGACGTTCATGAACAGCCGCGGCGCGATATTGAAGAAATTGGCGCCCCGTTCCGGCTCCAGCGTAAGGATCGCGGCCACTTCCAAGGTCGCCGCGCCGAGCTTGAGTTTCGATCCGACAGGCAC
>Ga0315281_10013584_pt1 | contig 11013 bp, 9 predicted proteins | sample YL17G07_0_MG_FD_204540 | JGI IMG/M metagenome (GOLD analysis project Ga0315281, IMG submission 204540) | Sediment microbial communities from Yellowstone Lake, YNP, Wyoming, USA - YL17G07_0 | ecosystem: Environmental > Aquatic > Freshwater > Lake > Sediment | place: USA: Wyoming | collected... | reverse complement strand
TCATGTTGAACTTCATAACGCCCCCGCCGTACGAACTGGCGCTCACACTTGATGAGAAGAGGGCTGTCGTGGACCTCGCCGTGAAGCTCAAGAAGGAAGGATATCCCGTTTTGAACACCAATAGGGCCCTGAAAGAACTCCTCGAGGAGGATTACAGCACGAAGTGCCCCTACTGGGTCTCGGCGTTCGTCCTTCCTGATGGCTCGGAATACACGGGTTGCCCGATGAAAGGGACCGAATCATGCAAGAAGTGCGGGTTCGACGCCGTGAGGGAGTACCGGTTGATCACCCGGGGCAACGTCGAGACCATCACAGGTATGTCAAAACGATTTGCGTTGACAAAGCCAGAATGACGAGAATCTCGGTCCCGATAGCCACCTTCAGGGTCTCGAACACGGGTCTGACGAACCTGAACCTGTCCTGCTTGTCCCCGAGGGACTTGACGATCTTGAATGCTGAAACCAGCGTCAGGAAGAGCATCAAGTAGGTCAAGTTGAAGAGCAAGAGTGAACCGACGACGACATAGAATGCGACAAGGACGTAGGATTCTAGTCTGACGGCCCCTTCCAGGCCGAGGAGGACGCAGAGGTCCTTCTCCTTTGCCGCCACATGCGCCTGATAGCCAGTCATCTCGTCCACCAATCGCATCATGAAAACGGATATCCCCACGGCCAAGGATATGATCAGCATCTCTAAATCGAACACCGGGTGGACGATGAAGTAGGAGAAGAACGACATGCAGGTGAAGGACGCGAGGACGTCAAGCTCCCCCAGCCCCCGAGCGCCCAAGTTCAGAGGAGGGGCCGTGTAGAAGTAGCTCAGGAAGAGCCCGATGAGCCCAAGGGGTATGACGATCCATCCTCCGAGGAGCATTATCGGCACGCCAATGCCGACAGCCACCGACGCCAGTAGCGCGAGAATTATCTTGCCGGTCCCCTCGGAAAGGTATCCTATGTCGAAGGAGTTCCCCTCCCAGTAGACCTTGTTCCCCATGATCTTCCAAGCAGCTTCCCGGAACTCGGGGTCGTCGTTCGAGAACCGGGTCTTGTCGGCTCCGCTCTTGTGATCGAAGTAATCGTTCGAGAGATTGGCGAAAAGGGACAGGACGAAGACATCAGAAACGATCAGGATGCCGAGGACGAGGTTGTCAGCCTTTGTGAGTCCGAAAGCGACCCCGGTGAGGGACGCGAGCACGAACGGCAGAGTGTAGCTGATTCTGAGCACTGTCTTCGCCTTTCTGAGGATCGGCATGTCCGATGCCTTGGCCGGTGAGTCAGAGCCTTGCGACATTGGGTGGTTCGTCCGCACAGGTTCTCACGCTATAAGCGTTTCTCAAAGCCTACCCACAGCAAGGGTTAATACTGCGCCGATTGTTCTCAAGGCGATGAAGATCTGTGTCATCGGGGCAGGCTATGTCGGACTCGCAACTGGCGTGATGTTTGGCAAGCTAGGACACGAAGTCGTGGTAGCGGACATCGACAAGATCAGAGTCAAGTCAGTCAACACAGGGCGCCTGCCGTTCTACGAGCCTCCGCTGGAGAGAGAGCTCCACAGACTCGTCGACTCCGACAAACTTGTTGCGACTACAGATGTGCAGGATGCAGCGGAGGACGCACAGGTGATCTTCATCTGTGTTCAGACCCCCTCGCTCCCCTCCGGCAGGATAGACATCGGGCCGGTCAAGGCTGCGAGCAAGACCATAGCGAAGGCACTCGGAAAGAGCGATCGTCGCAAGACGGTCGTCATGAAGAGCACGGTTGTGCCCTCGACCACTGACTCCGTCGTTAAGCCCATCCTCGAGAGATACTCAGGGAAGAAGGCGGGGAAGGATTTTGGCCTGTGCATGAACCCGGAATTCCTACAGGAGGGCAGCGCGCTCAAGGACAGCATGGAGCCATCGAGGATAGTGGTCGGTTCGGAGGACAAGCGCGCATCCAGAGAGCTCATGGACCTTTACAGACCCATCAAGTCCAAGAAGATCCAGACCGACCTTCGGTCGGCAGAGATGATAAAGTACGCCTCGAACACCTTCCTCGCGACGAAGGTTTCCTACTCGAACGAGATTGCCAACATGTGCGTCAGGTTCGGCATAGATTCGCAGAGCGTCCTGGAGGCTGTTGGGATGGATCCGAGGATTGGTCCGCTCTTCCTGAATCCCGGACTAGGCTTCGGTGGCTCCTGCTTGCCCAAGGACGTCAAAGCCCTGAAGGACAAGGCGAGCCAGGAAGGATACGCATCAAAGATGTTGGCTGCACTGCTCGCTATCAACAACCAGCAGCCATCCGAAGGTGTTCGGCTCCTGGAGAAAGCCCTTGGGAACCTGGCGGGGAAGAGGGTTGCGGTGCTCGGCCTGGCCTTCAAGGGCGGCGTCGACGACACCAGGGAGACAAGGGCCCTGCCGCTCGTGATCGAGCTATTGGGAAAACGGGCACAGGTCATCGCCTTCGATCCCATGGCCATGGCGAACTTCATCAAGTTGATGCCATCGATCCAATACGCCCAATCGATCACAGAGTGCCTCAGGGACGCCGACGGATGCATCATCCAGGCCGATTGGCCCGAGTTCAAGAAGCTCGGTAAGAAGGAGTTCTCGCTCATGAGGCGACCGATTGTGGTGGACGGACGGAGGTGCCTCGACCCGGAGAAGGTCAAGAGGGCGGGCGCGAGGTACTTCGGCATCGGATATGGCCTGGCCGAGCAATAGCGGGGCCACAATCCTCGGGGGTTCTGTCAATAGTCGAGTGGTGACCTAAGAGATCATCCCGATATGACTCGTTCCATTCGGCTCCGACCGTGCGGCCATCGCTGGCTCGTAGAGGGTCATCATCACGTCATGCTGGAACGCGCCGGGGCTGAACCATAAGCCCCCCGCCACCTCCAATCCCTTGGAGATGGCTGTCTGCAGCAGGTTCATGCTGGCATTTATGTGCCGATTCAAACGCCAGCCGCACTCACAGGCGAATTCAGTGCCCATTCGGGAATCAGGTATCCTCCCACATGCCGAGCACCTTCTGCTGCTATAACTTGGGTCAACCTTGATCACTGGAATGCCCTTCCAGGCGGCCTTGTACTCGATGATCTGGTGGAGCTTCCTCCTCGGCCACAGGCTGAGCCGCCTGTTGAGATCCTTGTTCTTGTTTGGCCTTATGCCTTTCAAGTCTTCGAGCACGATGGCGGATCTGTGATCCTCGGCGAACTCCAGAACCGCGTTCGCGACAGAGTGTAGCCTGTAATCGATCCTGCGATGTTCCCTCGTGCCTTCTCGGCCACACAAGACCTTGGTCAATCGTCTGTCATGGGCCTTCTTCTTCTGAAGCCTCCTCCGCCTTTCATGATGGCGCTGTTGTATCATGGCCACTTCTGGGAAGGCCGCCTTGACCTGAACGCATGTCGTGTCCCCCTTCCGACCTCCCTCGACGAATATGCCGTCGAGGCTACGTTCGTTCGTATCCAGCGAGAGCACCGAGCTGGCCGCAATCGGTCGAGGGGGTTCCTTCCTGAACGCGACGATCACCCTGTCCGGTAGGACTGTGAGTGAACCCAACGAGAGCGTTTCATCGTTCAAGTACCGGCGATGGTATCGACTCACGACCAGACTCAGTTTGACATGGCATCCCGCTCTTATGGGCAGATCGATTATGCCTTGGGTACGATCCAACTTGTACGCTTGATTCTCTGCCTTCATCATCAGGCGCTTGACGAAAGGGGTTCCGCAGCTCCTCCCGTGTCGGAGCCGCTTCCTGTAGTTCTTGAGGATCCCAGCAGCAACCTCAAACGAGGACACAAGGTGTTTGGCGTACATGCCAGGATGCTCTTCTCGGAACGCCCTGTAGAGTAGCTTGGTAATCCCATACCTCGACGAAACGCGTGCATCGAGGGATGCGCGAACCGCCTTGTTCACTGCCAACCTGAAATCCAGGAGAAGCGAGAGCGCCTCCGGGGGGAGGTCCGAAGCGAGCGAGAAGACGACGCCCTTGACCAGCATCCAGGTGTCAGCCGTGGACCAGGTACTTATCATGACGATTACATGTAGCCTGCGTCATCCAGAAGGAGCCACCACCCGATGACTTGACAGAACCATTCTCGGGAAACCATAATATGGTGTATATGTTCTCTGAAGGGCTCACTACCATGAAGATAAGCATCGTCCTCAATCTGCTCAACGAGGAGCACCACATCAGGGACCTCCTCGACAGCCTCGTCACGCAGGAAGGCCCGATAGAGGTCATCATCGTCGACGCGGGTAGCTGGGACGACACCGTTCCGATCATCAAGAGATACATGCAGAGCCATCCGGAGATCAAGCTTTTCCACCATCCTGGAAGCAGGGGGGAGAGCACCAATTACGGGCTGCTGCAGGTCAAAGGGGATGCGATCGCCACGATTGGGGGCGACTGCATCGCAAACCCTTTCTGGTTGAAGGAGCTGAGAAAGACCCTGCAGGAGTTCGACATCGCCGCTGGCAGGACGATAAACATCGGCTATCACGCGTTCGAGGACCTCGAAAGGGTCGAGTTGTATCACCGCGGGATGGACATCTCATACCCCAGCGGGAACATGGCTTGGAAGAAAGGGGTCATGGATGACATTGTCGGGTTCGATCCGTGGTTCGTCACCGCCGAGGACATCGATCTCAATTATCGCGCGGTCTCGAAGCGTTACACGCTCGGCTACAACGAGGATGCCCTCGTGTACCATCGCATGAAAGAGAGCTTCCGTGGGTTCTTCAAACAGGCATTCTGGAATGGCTGGGGCAGGAAACAGCTGACGATGAAGCACGGTCCACTCTGGGAGAGCTACAAGCCTCAGAAGCTTTTCGAGAACACGAAATCTTTCTGGGCCGTGGGAAGGCTCTTCTTTGCGGGCATGGGGTATCTGATGTGCAAGTTCTATGAACGGTCGCCGTACAAAGCTCCGGAACGCAAGACCAGGAGATTCAGGTTCTTGTTCCCAGACGGGTGATATCTTGCCCGTTCCGAAAGTGTCGGTAGTCATACCGACAATGAACGAGGAGGAAAGCATCGGCCTCGTGATCGACGAGGTCAAGCAGGCGCTCGGCCAGATGCCCTACGAGATCCTGGTCGTCGATACGAACTCCAAGGACAGGACCCGGGAAATAGCCTCGGAGAAGGGGGCGGTGGTCATCGACGAGCCCAGGCGAGGGTACGGGCGCGCGTACAAGACGGGCTTCGAGAGAGCTCAAGCGGACATCATCGCCACCCTCGATGCCGACCTCACGTACCCTGCGTCCATGATCCCGCAGCTTGTGGACATGCTCGATGACGAAGACCTCGACTTCATCACGACGAACAGGCTGAATATGATGGAAAAGGGTTCGATGAGCGCGAAGCACAGGTTCGGGAACTGGGTCCTGTCGATGACTTTCAGAATCCTTTTCCACGTCAAGGTCAAGGACTCGCAGAGCGGCATGTGGGTGTTCCACAAGTCCATCCTCAAGGACCTCGACATCCGAAGCGATGGGATGTCCATGTCGGAGGAGTTGAAGATCGAGGCTTTCAAGAAGTTCAAAGCCGCCGAGATACCGATCAACTACAGGCCGAGAGTCGGTGATGTGAAGCTCAGCAGTTGGAAGGACGGCCTCGGGAACCTCAAGTATCTTTTCAAGAAGAGGTTCTGAGCATCATCCAGCGGGTTTCCTTCCCTTCTTCTTGTCCCCGAGATAGAGCTGCAGGTCGAACAGCAGGATCAGCAATCCGGGCAGCAACGCGACGAGCAGGGTCGCCGATGTGGGTATCTCCTTCTGCGGGGCCTGGTGAACCTCGACCGTGATCGCAGTCTCATTCGCATCGATGACGGCCAGCGCATCCCCGAGCACCGCCCCGGATTTATGATCAACAACCTGCACATGTACAATGTCACCTATCACCACCTGGGAGGGGACGTCCAGGCTGAATCGGAGCGCTCCCGACACAGCTACATTGTCAAAAGTGGAGTTCTTCGTGGTGACCCTGACATCGAGATCTCGGGTCGAGTTCTTTCCGTTCTCGACAATCTGCACCTTGATATCGGTCCGCCCGAAAAGAGTCACTCTAATGGTCGCATGCGCCTGCGCAACCGACCCGTTGATTGCATTTGCGGAGACCGTCAGGTACCCCTCGCCGCTGATGGTCGTGTGATTGCCCAAACTTGAGGTCGAGCCCAGGTAGGACAATCCGCCATCCTCCTCCCTGAACACCGACGCATCGCTCGAATCGTACTGTCCGGGCCAGGTTAACGTGACCGAGTCCGACTGCCCGTCCCCATTGCCATCCTTGTACTCCAGCGCTGGGACCTGACTGCTGTAGTTCGTGGGTCCAGCGTGTCTTGCCAGCCTCGCGAACAGGTACCAAGGTCCAGTGGCAAGCTGGAGATTGACATATCTGACAGTCTCCTCAGGAAGTGCCGTGGTCGGAGCATAGATTACCGCCCCGGTCGCTCGAGCCACATGTTCGCCATCCAATGGATTCTCGAGGTCGATCTTCTTGAAATCTGATCGGACCTCGAGGTATGAGAGCATAGTGTCTATCACGGCCTTGTGTATGTCAGGTGGCAGCGGTTCCTGAAGCAACCTTCCCAAGAGGTCCCCGAGGTCGGCATTCCACGGTTCGCCGTAGTATTGGGCCGAAGCAAAGGCGTCGTTCAGCGCCTCGTGGAAGAGGCTGTCGTACTTCGCTCCTATTCTAGCCAGCTGATCCAGGTTGGTTCTCAGGTCGCCCATTCTCATGAGGTTGAACACCCCCATCGAAGCGGAGATGCTCGAATTGTATCTTGACCAATCGATATAATCTTGGACGATGCCTGATGCGAACTCCAAAGATGTCTGCCCGGGGTCTAATGACAGTCGGTTCAGTATCGGGGTGTACGGGAACCCTTCGTTCGGGATGTTCTTTTCAGAGGCTACTAGATAGTTGGCGTACGGATAGACTTCGTAGAGCATCTCGACTGTCGCCTCGCTGCAGGAGTCGATCCCGATCATGTCAAGGGTCCGGTCGATGTCGGATGTCGCTCCCGAAAGGGCCTCTCGAAACTCCGGCAGAGTAAGTATGTCCGATCCGTCTGGACAAAGGCCGAACCAGCCTCCAGCGTGACCCCACATGATGAGGACCAAGTGGTCGCTGCTGAAATTGGTCGCTGTGAATTTGATGAACGAACGCAGGGTGTCAGACGACCCCATATTGACCGTACCGTTCGAAGGTATGACTGCCCCTGAATCATTCACTCGCGGCGAGATGATATCGTCACCGTGCGTGCCATCGTCGTGCTCGATCTGAAGCAGCATGGAGCCATTAGATCCCAGGGGATCTACGAGCACGATGACCTTCGTCCCTGGGGCTTGGCGTGCAGCCTCCATCTGGTTTATGTTGTCGCGCCACGGTAGGTCGGGGAGAAAGTCGCCGGCCATGTAGACCATGATAGTCCAACTGCGTGGCGTCTTGAGGATCGATGCGTGCTGCTGCCCTAATGAAGCCCCGAATGGCGATAGGACAAGTACGAGAATCAATGCTATGACGATAGAGTACTGGCGAGGGCCCATCGCAACCATATTGGCGCTGGGTAGTACAATAAGATTTCATCTACCGCGAATGCGGCTATATCACTCCAGCGGCTCTCAGACACCTGCAGATGCTTCTTTCGAACGATGCTAGGTTCTTCCTTTGGTATAGGCAGGCAGCGGGATGGTACGCTACGAAGAACCTCACTTCGAGGCCGTCGAAGAGCATCTCGCTCTCCCCACCGACGCGATCCGACATCTTCTCGTTCGTGGGCAGGAAATGGTTGGCGGCGGTCTGCCCCAAGGCGCAAATCACCCTGGGCTTTACGGTGCTTATCTCAGACTCTAGGTACAGCGAGGTGCAGATATCGATCTCGTCCGACCTCGGTTTCCTGTTGTTCGGTGGGCGGCATTTCACGATGTTCCCGACGTAGACCTGGGACCGATTCGCTCCGGCCTTTTCAATGGTCTGATCCAAGACCCTGCCAGCCCGGCCGACGAACGGCTCGCCCCGGACATCCTCTTCTTTCCCTGGGGCCTCCCCGAAAAACATGACCCTCGATCTGCAGGGACCGTTCCCCGGAACAACGTGGAGCCTCTTGCCGGACAAGCGACACGCAGTGCAGGCGAGATCGATGTTCCCGCAGTTCATGCCAGGTCCTGGACCGTGAACAGGGAGACGAGCTCGATGCCGTGCTCCACGAGCATCTCCTTGGCTCCCTCCAGTCTGTCGACGACGACGATCGCCTTCGAAACGTTCGCACCCTTCTCCCTGAGAGCGCTGACGACCCGCAGGGTCGATCCGCCCGTCGTCGCCACATCCTCGACGATGACGAACTTGTCCCCGGGCGCCACTTCCCCTTCGACGAGTTCCTTGGTCCCGTGGTCTTTGGGCTCATTGCGAACCATCACGAAGGGCCGGTCGGTCTCGAGGGCGACTGCGACCGCGAGTGGGACCGCTCCGAGTGCCATCCCGGCGATCTTGCAATCGTTGACATACGGCGCCATGGCCTTGCCTATCTCCCGCAACACCTTCGGGTTCGTGCTCGCTCTCTTGATGTTCACGAAGTAGTTGCTCTTCTTGCCAGAAGTGAGGATGAACTCTCCCCTCTGGACGACCTTCATCTCCTTCAGCATGTCCTTCAGCATGGACTTCCTCCCCTACCAAGGCACATTCTTTCTTCCCAACTTATAACCTATGATGTTGACCCCTCTGTGAAGGATGGGGACGACCGCCAGGAACAGTATCAGCCCGAAGATGCCATTGTCGAAGATGTAGTGGCCGAGGAACCACTGGGGTCTGAGAATGAGCGCGAACGCCACCGCCCCAACGACGAAGTTGTACTGGTCCAATCCAGGGGCCTTCTCTCCTCTGCCTATTTCCAACCGCCTTTTGACGAACGAGCCCGCACTGTCACCGACCATCGAACCGAATGCGAGGGCGAACACAGTCACGATCGATTCTGGCCACTGTCCGAAACCCCAGGAGTCCAGGGCCGCTGAGTTCTGAGTGAGGACGACCTGCAGAATGCCGAAGGCCACGCCGGTCAGAGCTCCCCCGAAGAAACCGCGCCAGGTCTTCCCGTCTCCGAGTATCCTCTTCCCCCTCCAGCTCCGGCCGAAGTCCATCGGTAGGCCTCCGCCCCAGATGACGGCAGCCGTGTTTGGGATCAGCGCCGGCAGCATCAACCACAGACCGACGAGCGCAGCTTCCGCGGGTTGCATTGCCGGCGATATTGTGGAGGGCGGTTATAATGGGAGCGCATGGGGCTCAGAGCTCAAGGCCGCGCTTCACCCGGACCTTCTGAGCAAGGGCGATGGGCACGGGAGAGGGTCGCGTCTCGAAGAACTGTTCGATCTCCTTCGCCGCGTCCTGCGTCCGTCTCGCGGCGATCGTGTCCTGGAAATGCGCTGCTCTCTTATCCAGGATGACCGCGACGCCTCTGTCCGTCTCGCTCCGGATGAGCCGACCAATGGCCTGTTGGAGCTTCCTCCCAGTGGGCGCCTTCACCGCGTGATCCCACCCCTTTCCGAACCTGAGCTCGCAGAAGTGCTCGAGCGCTCGCTGCTTCGCCGTCGGTTTGGGATACGGGATTCCGGCCAGCACGGCGAGCTCCATCTCCTCGCCCGGGAAGTCGATCCCCTCGCTGACCCTCCCGCCCGCGATGGCGTGCAGGAGCGACTTGCCCTTGGAGAGCTTGAAGTCGCTCACGACCTTCATGAAATCCCCCTGGTCCATCGCTCTCTTCTCGAAGTAGACGTTCTTCCCGTCAGAAGCGGGACCTATGCGAGAGGATATCTTCTCCATCAAGGAGTACGAAGGATAGAACACGATGGTGCTCCTGTGAACCCGCGAGACTAGCTCGGAGATATGGTCCGCGATCCTCTCGACCATGGAGTCATCCCTCTCGATGTCGTCGTACTTCGTCGTCACGTCGTCGACGAACAGCACCAGCCTGTTCTCGGGAGGGAAAGGCGAGGGGATGTCCGCCAAGCGTGCGTCCTTCGGGAGGCCGATGGATTCCCTGTACTCCTGCAGAGGTTTCAGGGTGCCCGACATGTGGACGCTGGCGTGACACTCGGTTATCGGCCTGCATGCTATGGACGCATCTAGGCAGAACGCCTCGAAACCCCGCGAGTTGCCGTCCTCGACGATCAGCTTGACGTACTCGCCCTCGTCGAGTCCCTGCCAGAATGTCAGGAAGTTGGCGGTGCCGTGTACATAGGACCGTGGGAGCCTTCCCACGAGCTTCTTGTTGTCACGGACCATCTCCCCGAAGTTGGACATCTGCGTGAGCATGCCTTTGATGCCCCGGCTCGTCTGCTTCGTCCGGAACATAAGCTCCTCTTCAACCTGTGATTGGGGTATGATGCCGTCCTCGTCGATGAGGTACTCCTCGACGGTTCTGTCCAGGATCTCCTCGGTCATCATCAGCACATCCCGGAGACTAATGCCATCAGAGACCTCGGGGTCGCCGTACTCGTCCACCTCCTTCCCCGCCAGCCTCAAGGCTACGTTGCTGAGCTTCGCCGACTCCAGCTCCCTCGCATAACTCGGCAGGTTGTGTGCCTCGTCGATGATGAGGACGATGTCCGGCAGGGAGCAAGCCATCCAATCCATCAGGGCGTGCCTGATGAACCCGTCGAAGAACATTATGTAAGGGGCGGTGACGACATCCGCCGCTGGCATGTGCATCTTGCAGATTTCGTAGGGGCAGAGTGTCCGGTCGACGCAGTAATGGACGAACTCCTCGGCCGTGGGGAGCTCCTCCCTGGCGTATCGCATCACAGGCTGCAAGTCCTCGCTGATGGTAGTGGCGTAGTACTTGCACGCCTCCTCCTCACCTTTTATGACCTTGGCCTTCCTCTCGCTGCAGACCTTCGAGAGCTCCTCTGGCGAGCCCTCCGAGAGTTCGGAATCCGTCCTCACGAGCGGGCACATGTTCCTCCTGCCCTGGAGCGCCACCCCGAAGACTGGCGTTCGCTCTCGGATCTGCCTCAGCTCGAACATGACCTGTCGC
>Ga0315281_10013583_pt1 | contig 11015 bp, 12 predicted proteins | sample YL17G07_0_MG_FD_204540 | JGI IMG/M metagenome (GOLD analysis project Ga0315281, IMG submission 204540) | Sediment microbial communities from Yellowstone Lake, YNP, Wyoming, USA - YL17G07_0 | ecosystem: Environmental > Aquatic > Freshwater > Lake > Sediment | place: USA: Wyoming | collected... | reverse complement strand
ATGCGCGGCAGGACCTCGCGCGCGGCGAGCGCCGTGCCCCAGAACAGCAGGATGATCGAGAGGAAGTGCGCGAGGCCGGAGCGCGACTTCCACGAGCTGACCATCGTCCAGAACGAGGCGAGGATGACGGTCAGGACGCCGGCGAGGTAGCCGTAGAGCGGCAGACCGCACCCGTGCGTGTACGGCCACTGCGTCATGCCGATGCCGAGGCCGAGGGCGAGCACGAGCCGGACCCAGGTGAAGAACGGCGTATGCCGGAGCGCGGCCAGGCGTCCGCCGCCCGCCGCGGGTGGCTGCGCGGCCCCGCGGCCGCGGGCTGGCGCCGCCGCCGGCTTCGCGCCCGGAGAGGCCTGCGGCGCCGCGCCACCGCTCGCGATCAGCTTGTCGATGTCCGCGAGCTCCTTGTCCCAGTCCCGCGGTCCGTCCTTCGCTGGGCTCACGTTCCCCTCGCCAGTTTGAGCCGCTCGATCTTCTTGTACAGGTTCGAGCGCGGCATGTCGAGCCGTCGCGCGGTCTCGCTCACGTTCCAGTCGAACTCGTTCAGCTTCGCCATGAGGAACGCGCGCTCCGCGTTCTCCTTGAACGCCTCGTAGGTCTCGGCGCCGAGCAGGCCGTTCGCCCCGCCGCTGTCGCCCTGCTGCGGGCCGAGGAGCCGCGCCACATCGGTCTCGCCGACCTCCGGGCCGTTCGCCAGGATGAGCAGGCGCTCGACCGTGTTGCGCAGCTCGCGCACGTTGCCCGGCCAGTGGTGGCGGCGCAGCCGCTCGATCGCGGCGGGCGCGAAACGGCGGGCGGCCAGCCCCGGCGCGGAGGCGAGCTGCTGCACGAAGTGCTCGATCAGCTGGGGGATGTCCTCGCGACGCGCGCGCAGCGGCGGCACCTCGACCGGCACGACGTTGAGCCGGTACAGCAGGTCCTCGCGGAACCGGCCCGCGGCGATCTCGTCCTCGAGGCGCTTGTTCGTCGCCGCGAGGACCCGCACGTCCACCGTCACCGGACGCGCGCCGCCGACCGGCGTGACCACGCCCTCCTGGAGCGCGCGCAGGACCTTCGCCTGCGCCGCGGCGCTCATGTCGCCGACCTCGTCGAGGAAGAGCGTGCCGCCATCGGCCTGCTCGAAGCGGCCGGTGCGGTCCGCGAAGGCGCCGGTGAACGAGCCCTTCACGTGGCCGAACAGCTCCGACTCGATCAGCTCGGAGGGGATCGCGGCGCAGTTGACCTCGACGAACGGCTTCGCGGCGCGCGTCGAGATCTGGTGGATCGCGCGGGCGACGAGCTCCTTGCCGGTGCCGTTCTCGCCGGTGACCAGGACGCGCGAGAGCGTGGGGCCGACCTTCTCGATCCGCTCGAGCAGCTGGCGGATGGCGGACGAACTGCCCACGATCGCGTAGCGCTCGTCGATCTGCGCCTTGAGGGCGCGCACCTCGCGCTCGAGCACCACGTGGGCGAGGGCGTTGCGGATCGTGAGCAGGACGCGGTCGGTGTCAAGCGGCTTCTCGAGGAAGTCGTGCGCGCCGAGCTGGGTGGCCTCGACCGCGGTCTGGATCGAGCCGTGCCCCGAGATCATCACCACGATCGCGTGCGAGTCGCGCTCGCGCAGCGCCTTGAGCACCGCCAGCCCGTCCATCCCCGCCATCTTCACGTCGAGGAGGACGAGGTGCGGGCGCTGCTCGCCATAGCGCGTCAGCGCCTCGTCCCCCGAGGCCGCCTGCAGGACCGTGTAGCCCTCGTACTCCAGCAGCTGGCGCAGGGCGGCGCGGATGCCCGGCTCGTCGTCCACCACCAGGATGCGGTGACTCATCGCGGGCTGGCGCGGTAGAAGCGCACGCCGGCCGGGCTCACCCGCACGTCGCCCAGCCGCGCGGACACCGGCAGCGGCATGGTGGCCCCGTCCACGCCGGGCAGGTGCGCGGCGCCGAGGAGTCGCGGAATCGTGGCCCGCGGGAACGGGAAGTCGCGCAGGCGCAGGTAGGTCACCGTCAGCAGCAGCCGGCCGGCAGTGTCCACGCTCAGCGGACCGCCGATCGCCGCCGGCTCGTGGTCGCCCACCATCGAGGCGAGCGGGCCGAGCAGGTGGCGCGGCACCCCCGAGAGGTCGAGGATGCCGCGGACGCGGACCTCGTTCTCCAGCAGCGCCACCTGCACCGAGTCCATGGCGTGCCGGCCCTGGCGCTGGAGCGCCGCGGTCACGAGCGCCGCAAGGTCCGCCGCCGACAGGTCCTCGTAGGCCGGTCCGCCCCGCTGTTCGAGCCGCCGGAGGACCTCGTGCGCCCGCGACGCGTCGGCCGCGGGGGCGGTCCACGTCGCGCCGGCGCCGCCGCGCCACGCACGGTAGTAGTCCAGGACCTCGCGCCGGTACAAGAACCCCGCCACGAGCAGCGCCAGCAGGATGACCAGGCAGCCGATCCGGACGACCATGGCGCGCAGACAACCCATCGACTATCTCCCTGCGCCGAGGACGGCGCGGTGCACGAGCCGGTAGGACGGCCCGCCCTTCGCCAGCGTGCTCTCCATCAGGTCCACACTGCCCACCGCGATGACGCTCTCGTACATCACCCGAGCCGCCGCCGCGTCGGCGCCGCTCAGGTCCGCGGGCCGGGCGTCCTTCCGCGCGCGCCCCAGCGTCAGGTGCGGCTGGAACGGCTTCAGCTCCGCCTGGAACCCGAACGGCGCGAGCGCACGCTCCACGTCGTTCGCCAGCAGCTCGAGGGCCGGATGTCGTTCGACGCCGAACCAGAAGGTCCGCGGCCGTTCGAGGTCGGGGAAGGCACCCAACCCGCCGACGGCCAGGTCGAAGGGCCTCACCTCCCGCACCGCCGCTCCCAGCGCCGCGCCGATCGCGCCGGCCCGCGTGGCTTCGACTTCGCCGAGGAACTTCAGGGTCATGTGCAGCGCCTCCTCGGCCACCCACTTCACCGGAAGGTGCGCCTCACGCAGCGGCGCGGCAGCGGCATGGGCGGCCTTCCGCTCGGCAGCCGGCAGGTTGACGGCCACGAACAGGCGCATACTAGCGCGGTTCCCTCACGGCATCTAAGCTAACCCCGTTCGGCTTCGCGGCTGAAGCGCGGCCCGACTGCCGCAGCACGTTCCCGCCCGGTGCAAGCCGCGGCGCGGCCGTCGGTTGCCGCGGCGACGGAAACACGGGGAGCGCACGCTCGTAGGGTTCTCGACCCCCTTCTCCGGAGACTCACGCTCATGCGCGTTGTACCCGCCGTCCTGCGTTTCAGCCTGCTCACCACCCTGGCCGCGGCCTGCTCCGGCAACCCGTCGCCGAGCGCGTCCGCGCCGCAACCGGCGGTCGCGCCGCCAGCGCCCGCCCCCGCCCCCGCCGCGCGTCCCGCGGCGGCCCCGATGCCTGCGCCCACACCGGCGGCCGCGCCGGCGCCACCCGCCGCCCCGCAGCCCGCCGCCGCGCCCAGCGCGATCGACCTGTCTGGCAGCTGGTCCGCCACGGTCGACGTGCAGGGCCAGAGCATCCCGCTCGACATCGCACTGACGCGCGGCCCGAACGGCTACACGGGCAGCGCCGCACCGGAGGGTCAGCCTGGCGCGAGCCTGACCACCCTGCGCCTCGACGGCAACCACGTCGTGATGTCGTTCTCGGCGCCCGAGGGCGAAGCGATCCTCGACGGCCAGCTGAGCACCGACCGGCAGGCGATCACGGGGAATATCAGCTACAACGGGCAGTCCATCCCGTTCGTCGCGAGGAAGCGGCCCTGAGCAGGACGGCAGATGGTAGATAGACGTTTGAGGGGCGGTCGGAGTTCCGGCCGCCCCTCGCTTTCGCACGTCCGGGATCGCGCTTCAGGCGGCGACGATGCCCGCCACCGTGTAGGCCACCGGGAAGATCACCGGCGCGAGATCGTCGGCGTACGACGACAGGTCCATCCAGCGCGGATCGTGCCCGATCGCCTGGGCCAGCAGCGACCGCACGCACGCTTCGCCGACCTCGATCCGCTCCTCCGCGCACTCGATCGCGACGCCGAGGACGTCGGAGGCCCGCCCGGTGTCGGCCACGAGCCGCTCGTGGACATGCAGGCGCCAGCGCACGCGCTCCCGGCGGTCCGCGGACATCGGGCCGCGGCCTGGCGCGGTCAGCAACACGTTGCCCACGCCCACCCGCGCCACCCGCCCCTCGAGCGCCGGGTCGCCCGCCAGCGCGCGCCACACGCGTCCCTGCCAGTAGTCCTCGCGCACCTCGGCCAGCGTGCAGTGGAACCGCTCCAGCGTCGCCAGGAGCATCAGCGGGAACTCCGGATGCTCGGCGAGCGACGGGCAGGGCGCGCGGGAGGCGAGGAGCGGCATCAGGCGAAGGGGTCCGTGACCTTGAGCCCGCTGAAGCGGCGGAAGTCCTTGTCGGCGGTCAGGATCTCGCGCACGCCGTACTCCAGGCAGAGCGTCGCTATCTGGGCGTCGTAGACCAGAACGCCGGTCGCTCCGCTCTCCTCGAGTACCTCACGCAGGAGCGGCACGTGGCGGCTCGTGGGCGTCAGGAGCTGCACCGTGGGGGAGGCCAGCAGCAACTCGAGGAACCGAAAGGCCGTGGCCAGCGGCACGAGCGGCCGGAACGCCCGGTGCGTCACCACCCGCAGGAACTGGCCGATGCACGTGTGCGGAAGCCCCCAGGGCGCGTCGCCCATGGCCAGCGACCGCAATGCCGCCGCGGCCCGCCCGTGCCGGGGGGCGTCGCCGATGAACGCGTACACCAAGACGTTCGTGTCCACCGCGGTCATTGGTGCGGGCTCGCCCGCTCGGGATCCAGATAGCGCTCGATCGGGTCCAGCAGCTCGATGAGGGCGGCGTTGCTGTCGATCGGCAGGTCCGGGTTCCATCCACCCCGTACCGGCGTCCAGTCGAACTTGTAGGCCGTCGCATGCGGCGGGTCCAAGTACGCGATGAGCGCGCGCACCATGATGTCCCGCATGGCGATCCCCTCATCCGCCGCGGCCCTCTTGAGCCGGCGGAACAGCTCGTCGGGAAGGTCGATCGTGGTGCGCACACACAAAAGCATAGTGTTTCGCACCATATTTATGCAACCCCCTGAACGGCCAAGTTGCGGCTGGCTCGGTCCAGTCCGCGGTACTGCACGGCCTCGCTCACGTGAGCCGGCTCGATGGCTGTGGCCGCGGCCAGGTCGGCGATGGTGCGGGCGATCTTGAGCGTACGATGGTAGGCGCGCGCCGAGAGGCCGAGCCGCGCGATGGCGGTGCGCAGCAGCGCGTCCGCGGCGTCGGTGAGACGGCAGGAGGCGCGGATGTCGCGCGGGGCCATATGGGCGTTGGCGTGGATGCCGCGCCGGCGTGCGAAGCGCTCCTGCTGGACGGCGCGTGCCGTTCGGACCCGCGCCCGGATCGCCTCGCTCGGCTCCCCCGAGCGGTCGTCGGCCAGGTCGCGCAGCCGGACTGCCGGCACTTCGAGGTGGATGTCGATCCGATCGAGCAGCGGACCCGACACGCGGGACAGGTAGCGTTGGACGATGGCCGGCGTGCAGACGCAGGGGCGGTGGATGTCGCCGTGATAGCCGCAGGGACAGGGGTTCATCGCCGCGGCGAGCATGAAACGCGCCGGGAAGCTGAGCGACGTGATCGCGCGGCTCAGCGTCACCGTGCCGTCCTCCATCGGCTGGCGCAGGACCTCCAGCACGTTCTTGCGGAACTCGGGCAGCTCGTCGAGGAACAGCACGCCGCCGTGGGCGAGCGAGACCTCGCCGGGACGCGGGTAGCTGCCGCCGCCGATCAGCCCCGCGTCCGAGATCGTGTGATGCGGCGCGCGGAACGGGCGCACGGCGACGAGCGACTCCCCGCTCGGGAGCACGCCCGCGACCGAATGGATCTTCGTCGTCTCGAGCGCTTCGTCGAGGGACATCGCGGGCAGCACGCTCGGCAGGCGGCGCGCGAGCATCGTCTTGCCGCTCCCCGGCGGGCCGACCATCAGCACGTTGTGCCCGCCGGCGGCCGCCACCTCGAGGGCGCGCTTGGCGTGCTCCTGGCCCTTCACCTCGCCGAAGTCCACGTCGCCGGCCTCGTGTTGCGCGAACAGCTCGGCGACGTCCACCCGGGCGCGAGGCAGCACGTCGCCCTGGCGCAGGTGCCGCACCACATCCGCGAGCGCGCGGGCGCCGCGCACGTCGAGCCCTTCCACCACGCCGGCCTCGCGCACGTTGGCGGCCGGAAGGATGAGCCCCGCGCAGCCCGCCTGCTGGGCCGCGATCGCCATCGAGAGGGCGCCGCGCACCGGGCGGATCTCGCCGTCCAGGCCCAGCTCGCCGAGCACCACCCAGCGACGCAGCGACTCGAGGCTCACCTGCCCCGACGCACCGAGGATGCCCAGCGCGATCGGCAGGTCGAAGCCCGAGCCCTCCTTGCGCACGTCGGCGGGGGCGAGGTTCACCGTGATGCGCGCCAGGGGGAAGGAGTAGCCGGCGTTCTGGATGGCGGAGTTGACCCGCTCGCGGCCTTCCTTCACCGCCCCGTGCGGGAGGCCGACCGTGGCGAACGATGGGAGCCCGCCGGCGATATCGGTCTCGACGTCCACCAGGTAGGCGTCGATCCCGAGGACCGCGGCGGAAACGATGCGCGCGAGCACGGAGGACGGTAAGGCGGCGTGGAGCGGGTGCGGTAACCCGGAATCACATCGGCGTGGCCACGATTACGCGGCCACGGCGTCCCGCTGCGTTCGAGCGGCCAGAGGCTCCGGGCCCGGGGGGCAGGGGTCAGGGATCAGGGATCAGTCCCCAATCCCCAATCCCCAACCCCCTCGTCACTTCCAGCAGCGCACCGCGAGCGTATTGCCCTCCGTGTCCCAGAAGCTCGCCATCCAGAGCTCCTTCCCCTCCTGCCGGTGCAGGACGTGCGGGTCCTCGCGGAACCGGACGCCGCGGTCCTTCAGCACCTGCCACGTGGCGGCGACGTCGGCCACGTCGAAGTAGAGGATGGAGGACGGATGGTCGAACTCGGGCGCGCTCGCCTCGCCGATCAGGAGCCACGTCCCGCCGACGTCGAAGAACGCCATCTTGGGGGGCGCCGCGAACAGGAACCGCATCTCCAGCACGTCGCGGTAGAAGGCGGTCGCCCGCTCGACGTCCTTCGCGTTGATCGCGATCTGCCCGACCTTCTGCAGCATGATGCCTCCGTGCACGGACCTGCGTAGATTGGACCCGACTGAAATAGTCGGCATTGCTTGCCGGACGTGCAAGACTGCCCTCTCAGCCACTCAAGCCGAGCCATGTCACGACTCCAGACGCTCCGCGAAGCCATCCGCGGCTCCCGCCAGGACTTCACGGAAGGCCCCATCGGCCGCGCCCTCTTCCTGCTGGCCGTGCCGATGGTGCTCGAGACCGTCCTCGAGTCGCTGTTCGCCGTCGTGGACATCTTCTTCGTCGCCCACCTCGGCGCCGACGCGATCGCGACCGTCGGACTCACCGAGTCCATGATGTCGATCATCTATGCGGTGGCGATCGGACTCGGGATCGGTGCTTCGGCCATCGTCGCTGCGGCGCATCGGCGAGCACGACCCGGAGCGCGCGGCGCGTGCCGGCGCCCAGGCCATCCTGCTCGGCGTCGTGGTCGCGGCGCCCATCGCGGTCATCGGGCTCACCCTGGCGCCGCAGCTGCTCGCGCTCCTCGGGGCGAGCCCCGACGTGCGGCGCACCGGCGCGGGGTTCACCCGCGTGCTGCTCGGCGGGAACGCCGCGGTGCTGCTGCTGTTCCTCATCAACGCCGTGTTCCGCGGCGCGGGGGACGCCGCCATCGCGATGCGGTCGCTGTGGCTGGCGAGCGCGGCGAACATGATCCTGGGCCCGCTGTTCATCTTCGGCGTGGGGCCCTTCCCCCGGCTCGGCGTCACCGGCGCAGCGGTGGGCACGACCATCGGCCGCAGCCTTGGCGTGCTGTACCAGCTCACGCAGCTGCGCCGGCGCGACGGGCGCCTCGTCATCCGCCGCGCGCACCTGGTGCCCGACCCGCGCGAGATGTGGCGCGTGCTGCGGCTGTCGGCGGCGGGGGTCTTCCAGGTGCTCATCGGCTCAGCGAGCTGGATCGCCCTGATCCGGGTGCTGGCGGTGTTCGGGAGCACGGTGCTCGCCGGCTACACGATCGCCATCCGCGTGATCATCTTCGCGCTCCTGCCCTCGTGGGGGCTCAGCAACGCGGCCGCGACGATGGTCGGCCAGAACCTGGGCGCGAAGCAGCCCGAGCGCGCCGAGCGGGCGGTGTGGCTGGCCGCCTTCTACAACATGTGGGTGCTGGGGGCAGTGGGGCTGGCGTTCATGGTCCTTGCCGGACCGATCATCCGCATCTTCACGGTGGACGCGGCGATCGTGCCGTGGGCCGTCTCGTGCCTGCGTATCGTCAGCGCGGGGTTCGTCTTCTTCGGCACCGGGATGGTCGTCAGCAACTCGTTCAACGGTGCGGGCGACACCTGGACGCCGACCTGGCTCAACCTCGTCTGCTTCTGGCTGTGGGAGGTGCCGCTCGCGGGGGCGCTCGCGCGCGTGCCGGCGTTCGGGCCGCGCGGCGTGTTCGTCGCCATCACCATCGCCTTCGCGACCATGGCCGTGGCGAGCGCGCTGATCTTCCGGCGCGGACGGTGGAAATCGCGGACGGTCTAAGCCCCCGCTTGCAGCTCCGCGCTCGCGCTTCCCCACACCTCGAACGCCCGGTCCAGCGCCGTCTTCGCCTCCTCGAGCGCGCGGCCGAGTTCCGCGCTGCGGCGCACGCCTTCGCTCGTGCCGTACAGGTCGGGGTCGGCCAGCTCCTGCTGGATCACGGCGACCCGCCGCTCGCACTCGGCGATCCGCGCTTCCGCGGCCTCCACGGCCTTGCGGGCCGCGCGCCGGGCCGCCTGCTCCTCCTTCTTGCCGTCCTGGGTGCGCCGCACCTTCTGGCGCTCCTTCATGTCGCGCATCTTGGCCTCTTCGGTGGCCGCGACCCGCGCCGCGTGCGCGCGCTCGGCGCTCACCGCCTCCCACTCGGCGAAGGTGCCCGGGTAGTCGGTGATGCGCCCCCCGTGCAGGATCCAGACGCGCGTCACCAGGGCGCGCAGCAGGGCGCGGTCGTGGCTCACCAGCAGGACGGTGCCGTCGAACTCGTCGATGGCGTCCTCGAGCTCCTCGATCGACTCGACGTCGAGATGGTTGGTCGGCTCGTCGAAGACCAGCAGGTTCGCGCGCTCCAGCTCGAGCATCGCGAGCGCCATGCGCGCCAGCTCGCCGCCCGACAGCGTCGCGGCCCGGCGCAGCACGCTGTCACCCGAGAACCCGAACTTGCCGAGGTGACCCTGGACCTGGCCGCGCGTCCACTGCGTGCGCAGGTCGTAGATGATGTCGAACACCGCCTTGTCGCGCGGCACCTCGCCCAGGTCCTGGCGGTAGTAGCCGGTCGTGATCGACTCCGGCACGCGCACCGAGCCCGCCTCGAGCGCCCGGGCGCCGGTGATCGCCGTCAGCAGCGTCGACTTCCCCGTGCCGTTGGCGCCCACCAGGCCGATGACCTCGCCGCGCCGGACGATGGAGGAGAAGCCCTCGAGCAGCACCCGCTCGCCGAACGCGATGCGCACGTCCTCCGCCACGATCACCTGGTCGCCGCCCCGCTCCCGCGCCTCGAAGCGGATCGCCATGGCGCCTTCGGTACCTGGCGGCGGCCCCAGTCGCGGCAGCCGGTTCAGCCGCTTGCGGCGGCCGACCGCCTGCTGCGCATGCCGGCCCGCGAGGTTGCGGCGGATGTACTCCTCCTCCTTGGCGATCGCCGTGGCCTGCTTGGCGAACGCGCGCTGCGCGGCGAGCCGCCGCTCGGCGCGCAGCTCCACGAACCGGGTGTAGCTCCCCTCGTACGGCACGGCGGTGCGGTCCTCGACGTGCAACATGTGATCGCAGACGTTCTCCAGCAGCGCGCGGTCGTGGCTGATGAGGACGACGGCGCAGTCGAGTCCGCGCAGGTAGTCCTCGAGCCAGCGCGTCGTGTCGAGGTCGAGGTGGTTCGTGGGCTCGTCGAGCAGCAGCAGGTCGGCGGGCGCCGCCAGCTGCTGCGCCAGTCCCACGCGGCCGCGCTCGCCGCCGCTCAGCGTGCTCACGAGCTGGGTGCGGGCCCGCTCGGGATCGAACTCGAGCCCGGCGAGCACGGCGTCCACCCGCGCCGCGATCGAGTAGCCGTCCTCGTGCTGGAAGCGCTCGAAGTCGCGGTCGTACTTCGCGAGCAGCGCGTCCGTGACCCCGTCGCCTGCCGCCGAGATGGCGTGCGCCTGTTCCTCCAGCGACCGCTCGAGCGCCAGCAGGTCGGCGAACGAGCCCGACGCCACTTCCCACACCGTGCGGGCGCCGCCGAACTCGCGGTGCTGGTCCATCATGGCCACGCGCAGGCCGCTCGCGCGCACCACCGTGCCCTCGTCGGGATCGAGGCGGCCCAGGAGGAGGTTCAGCAGCGTCGTCTTCCCCGAGCCGTTGCGGCCCACGATGCCCCAGCGCTCGCCGCGCTCGACCTGGAAGGAGACGTCCTCGAGCAGCACCCGCGCGCCGAAGCGCACCTGCGCGCCGGTGACGGAAACGATCGTCATGTCGCCGCCTCGATCCACCGCGTCCACGCCGGCTCGGCGAGGCCCATCGTCAATTGCTGCTGATGTCGCACCAGAGGCACCTTCAGGATGAGCGGCTCCTGCGCCAGGATGGCCAGCCAGCGTTCGTCGGTCCGCCGGGCCACGCCCAGCCCCAAGTCGCGGAAGCGCTTCGACTCCCGGTCGATCAGCGCCGCCACGCCGAACTGCTGCGCGAACCGCCGCAGCTCGCCCGGCGACGCGGCGCGCTCGTTCAGGTCCACGAAATGGGTTCGGATCCGCCGTTCGGCGAAGAACCGGAGTGCCGCGCGCGTCTCGGCGCTCTTCTTCACGCCGAATATCTGGACTTCCACGGCGGGGAATCTAGCTACTTCTTGACCTCGATCTTGAGCAGCCGCGACGCCACGACGTACACGACGATCGTGATGATGAGGAAGTCGAGCGCGGCGCCAAGGACGCTGCCGGCGAGG
>Ga0315281_10013582_pt1 | contig 11015 bp, 6 predicted proteins | sample YL17G07_0_MG_FD_204540 | JGI IMG/M metagenome (GOLD analysis project Ga0315281, IMG submission 204540) | Sediment microbial communities from Yellowstone Lake, YNP, Wyoming, USA - YL17G07_0 | ecosystem: Environmental > Aquatic > Freshwater > Lake > Sediment | place: USA: Wyoming | collected... | reverse complement strand
ATATATATCTCTTAAAGATGGAGTTGTAGTTGATTTTGAAATGAACAAGGCCTGTGCAGCCGGAACTGGTTCTTTCCTTGAAGAGCAGGCAGAAAAACTGAATATTTCAATAAAAGAAGAATTTTCTGGGTCTGCACTCTCTTCTAAAAATCCTTGCAGGCTCGGCGAAAGATGTACTGTCTTCATGGAGAACTCCCTGATGGCTAACCTTCAGAAAGGTATTGAGAAGAATGACCTGCTTGCAGGACTTGCGTACTCTATTGTCCAGAATTATATAAACAGGGTTGTTGTTGGAAAACTTATAGGTGAGAATATACAATTTTTAGGAGGAGTCGCCTTTAATAAGGCTGTTATTGCGGCATTCGAGAAATATCTTGGTAAAAGGATAACTGTTCCCCTGCACCATGAGGTTGCCGGTGCCATAGGTATGGCCCTCATTACAATGCGACACTTCTCCGTTTCACCGCATCACTGTGTCACTGCTTTCAAGGGGTTCGAGCTTTCAAAAACACCCTACGAGATATCCTCCTTTGAATGCAAGGGCTGCCCGAATACCTGCGAGATAAACAGGGTAAAGATCATAGGAGAAGAAGACTTTCTTTTCTATGGTGGAAGATGCGAAAAATATGATGTAAAGAGAAATAAAAAACAGCTTGATTCACAACCTATTATGGAAGACTTATTCTCATTCAGAGATGAGATGCTGTGGAAGGAACACAATAACCGTGATGCGTTAAGCGTTACGGGTAATGAGTTGAAAGATAAAGACTCCTTACCCTCCACACTTCACGCATCACGCATCACGCATCACGCTAAGATAGGTATTCCCTATACCTTCTTCTTTCATGATTTTCTACCGTTTTGGACCTCTCTCTTGTGGGAACTCGGCTTTGATGTAGAGCTATCGCCAAAGACTAACAGGCAGATAGTAAACTTAGGGCTCGAGAGTGTCCTTGCAGAAACATGCTTTCCTGTAAAAGTTGCTCATGGCCATATCAGATATTTGCTCGAAAAAAATGTTGATGCCATACTCCTGCCGAGTTTTATTAACCTCAATAGACCTGGGAATCCATTGGAGAGAGGATATGCCTGCCCCTATACACAGACAATTCCCTATATATCAAAGCTTGCCTTTGAAGGCATAAAACTATTAACCCCTGTCGTTAATCTGAATAGGGAGAGAGATTTTCTTGAAAAGGAGGTTAAAAGCATATTAAGGCCCTTCGGCATACATCCAAAAGACATATCAATAGCCTTAGAGGTAGCAGACAGAAAACAGAAAGAGTTTCTCAGTGGGATAAAATCAAAAGGGAAAGAAGTCCTTTCTTACATAAAGGACAGGACTATTGTAATAATCGGCAGGCCTTATAATGCCTTCGACAAAGGCATGAATCTTGAGATTCCAAAAAAACTTGCAGACCTCGGCATCCATTCTATGCCTATGGATTTACTCCCTATAGATGAAATAGGTATTCATAATGATTGGCCGAATATGTACTGGAGATCCGGTCAGAGAATACTCAAGGCTGCAAAGCTGATAAAAAACCACCCTGACCTCTATGCAATCTACATAGGAAATTTCTCATGTGGCCCTGATTCTTTTATCCTAAAATTCTTCGATACGGAGATGAAAGGGAAACCGTATCTCTTCATCGAGATAGATGAACACAGTGCCGCTGCAGGAGCTATAACAAGATGCGAGGCCTTTATAGACAGCATAAGTAATAAGGTTACAGGTTATAAGTTACAAGTTACAAGTAAAGACAAAAAAACAACATCTCATCAGTTGTTACCCATCACTCATTACTCAAAACGTACTATTTACATTCCCCGCATGGCGGACCATGCCTTTGCCCTCGCTGCTGCATTTGAGAACTGCGGTATAGAGTCTGAGGTTCTTCCCGAGTCTGATAAAAAATCTGCTGACCTTGGGAAGAAATATGTCTCCGGCAGAGAATGTTATCCATGCACTGTCACAACAGGCGATATGTTAAAAAAGATCATGGAACCTAATTTTGTGTCTTCCAAAAGTGCCTTCTTTATGCCTTCAGCTACAGGACCCTGCAGGTTCGGGCAGTATAACGTCTTTCACAGGCTTGTTCTCGACGAACTCGGTTATGAGGACGTCCCTATATTTGCACCAACACAGGATACTACTTTTTACAGTGATCTCGGAATCGTCGGCAGGAATTTCACAAAACGAGCATGGACAGGTATTATTACATATGAACTTCTGAATAAATGCCTCCATGAGACAAGGCCTTACGAAAGATACAAAGGGTCAGCTGATGAGTTATATGAAGAATATAAAAGAAGGTTATATTTCTCCCTGAGGAAAAGAAACGGTGATTTAGAGGATGTCCTTAGGAATATGAGGAAAGATTTTGAGAATCTCCCAGTCAATAGAGAGAGGAAACCTCTGATAGGAATTATTGGTGAGATATTTGTCAGGTCTCACCGATTTTCTAATGAGAATCTCATAAAAAATGTTGAGGCCCTTGGTGGCGAGGCATGGCTTGCACCTGTAGAGGAATGGATTTACTATGTAAATCTTATGGGGCTAAGAAAGGCATGGATAAAAAAGGAGAGATCAGCTATCATAAACTTCCTTTTAAAGAAGTTTTATCAAAAGAGGGTTGAACATAGACTCGCAAAGTATTTCAAGGGATTTCTGAAAACATTGAAGGAACCAAGCACTGAACAGATTCTCAAAAAGGCATCACCCTATCTACATAACTCCTTTGAGGGTGAAGCAATTTTAAGTATTGGGAAGGGTGTTGATCTCTTTGAGAGGGGGGCATCTGGTATTATAAATGCTATGCCTTTTGGCTGCATGCCGGGTACCATTGTTACTGCTTTACTAAGAGGAATCAGTAAAGATTATGGCATCCCCTGCATCAGTATCCCTTATGATGGGACAGAATCACCAACAATAGAGATACAGCTCGAGGCATTTATGGATCAGGCAAAAGATTATAAAACACATATTCCTTAAGAAAAATTGAATGTGAGGGGGTGATTTCGTGGGCAGTGTTGTAAAATGGCGGAAGAAAAAGATGAGCAAGCATAAGCACAGTAAGTTGAGGAAGAAAACAAAATTTCAGAGGAGGAAGTAAAGTATATTGCCTTTTTTAAGGCATAAAGCAAGGCTTTTTCATTTTTCAATACATATGTCAATAATCTCATTTTCAACCCTTCGTTAACCCTCCCTCTTATAAGAGAGGATTGGGTAGTTTTATTCAATGAAATAAGTATTATTTGAGAGTACTCATTGAGCCTTGCTATTGACTAACAAACTCATGTATAGATTATCATTTTAGAAATGTTTACACCTTTTTTAACAACAGGCATTGGAACTCTTCCACATAAAGATGCTGGGGAGGCCTGCAGACTTGTGCTTGATACATTTGATATACCCTTTTGGCCACAACTTCCTAACCTCTCTTTTCTCGAATCAATGATATCCCAGTTTTCAGAAGGCATTCCCTCAATAAGGATTGACGATCAAAGAGAAAGAATATGGGTTGAAAAAGGAAGAAGCGATGACCTTACAGATTTCTATAAAACTTATTCAGAAGACTGGAGGTCTTCTGTTTCTGAGGGGTATGCAAAGGGTCTTTATACATTTGTAGAACTTATAAAAGATAGAAAACTCTATGCACTAAAAGGACAGATTACAGGCCCCCTGACCTTTACCCTCGGATTAAGGGATTCAGAAGGAAGACCGATTTATTTCGATGAAGAGCTGCGTGAGATATCCCTTATGCTCCTTAAGGCAAAGATTAGATGGCAGATAGATTTCTTGAAGCCTTATGCTGAAAATATAATTCTCTTTGTTGATGAGCCTATTCTCTCAGCCTTAGGTAGTACAAGTTATATTGGCGTTAAACCTGAGGAAACAAAGAGACTGCTGAAAGAAGTAGCAGACGCAATTAGGTATGCAGGTGGCATTCCTGGTATCCATTGCTGCGGTAATGCTGATTGGCCAGTAGTAATAACAAGCAGTGTAAATATCATCAGCTTTGATGCCTATGGATATGTCGACACAGTTTCTATTTATCCATCAGAATTCACAGAGTTTCTCAGAGACGGTGGATACCTTGCCTTGGGTATCGTACCGACAACTGATTCTATAAAAGATGAAACTACTGATTCTTTAAAAAAGCGCTTTCAAGAAAGCATAGAGAGATTATCAAGGTTAATACCAGAAGATCTTCTGCTGTCGCGAATACTTCTGACTCCCTCATGCGGCACAGGATCAAGAAGTATTGAAGATACATTGAAGGTGTTTCGGTTGCTTAGGAGCCTCAAGGAGGCACTTTCATAATGAAAAACCGCATTACACATCACACATCACGCATAACGGCCTTTGAGAAGGGCATATTCATATCCTTTGAAGGGATTGAAGGGTCAGGCAAGACAAAACAATCGAGACTTCTTTATGAATATCTCAGAAAAAGTGGATATAAAGTCATACTCACAGGAGAGCCTGGAGGGACTCAGATCGGACTTAAAATCAGGGATTTACTCCTTTCTGTAGAAAACAGGAAAATGACCCCTGTTTCGGAACTTTTGCTCTACAATGCCTCGCGTGCACAGCATATAAAAGAAGTTATCCTTCCTGCATTGAAAAAGGGTTTCATAGTCATTACAGACAGGTTTATTGACTCAACTAAAGCTTACCAGGGTTATGGAAGGGGAATAGATTTAAAGCTAATAGAATTCTTCGAGAAAATAGTAACAGAGGATATAAGACCTGACCTTACTCTGCTCCTTGACCTGGATGTGAAAATCGGCCTGAAAAGAAACAGGGGTATTAATAAGACAGACAGATTAGAGCTTGAAGATGTAAAGTTCCATAAAAGGGTGAGGGAAGGTTATCTCAAGATTGCAGCAAAAGAACTGGAAAGAATAAAATTAATAGATGCCACTGAGAGTATCGAGGAGATACATCGAAAAATAATAGGCATTGTTACAGATGTGGTAATAACCAATAATCAATAACCAAGCTTATTTGGAATTTGGTCATTGGTAATTGAACATTATTTGAAATTTGGAATTTGATTATTGGAATTTAAGATAAAATGGCACTTAGAGACGTAATAGGGCAGGAAAAGGCAGTCAATATACTCCTCAGAACCATCCAGAGAAGAAGAATACCATCTGCTTATCTGTTTGCAGGAGAATCGGGCATAGGCAAGAAATTTACTGCTCTGAATCTTGCGAAGGCCATTAATTGCCTGCAACGAGTAACGAGTAACGAGTTACAAGTAACAGGCGAAACCCAAATTCTCGCCTCAGGCGAGTCGCCGAGGCGACCGAACTTAAATCCCCCCTCGCCCCCCCTTAGCAAAGGGGGGATGGGGGGATTTGACAAAGAGTGGCAAGGGTGGGGGGGAGACTGTTGTGACGAATGTTCTTCTTGTAAAAAAATAGACTCAGGGGTGCACCCTGATCTCTTGGTTATTTCTCCTGAGGGTGGTCAGATTAGAATAGAGGAGATACGCTCAATTAATGACACACTCTCTTTAAAACCATTTGAGGGCAGATGGAAGGTCGTGGTTGTAGATGAAGCCAGTACAATGAACCCTTATGCAGCGAATGCCTTCCTCAAAACACTTGAAGAACCTCCAAAAGATAGCCTCATAATCCTTGTCTCATCAAATCCGGAGCGTCTTCCAGATACAATACGTTCACGTTGTTCAAGAGTAAATTTTACCCCCCTCTCCTACGAGGCATGCAAAAAAGTCATAGAAAAATTCATCAGTCAGCAGGAGTCAAAAGTCCCCCCTACCCACCCCTCCCCCTCGAGGGGGGAGGGTAAGGGTGGGGGTGATTGGACTAAGGAGTCAAAAAATTCAAATGCCTCACGACTCGCAACCCTTGCCAGACTCTCCATGGGCAGGCCAGGCCTTGCAGTATCAGCAGACCTTCTCGATGAGAGGGAGTGGTTTTTGAGGCTTCTCCAGGAGATGATGAAAGCAGAAAAGGAGGGCTGGACTTCAAAAGAAGAGATGGAGAAGTGGTTCGAACTTATTTTAATCCTTCTCAGAGATATAGTTATCACAAAAATAACAAAAGATAGAAGAAATCTTATCTATATAGATCTAAAAGAGTATATAAAGGAGTTCAGCAGTGCCATGGATTTAAAAGTTATAATAGATTGTTATCAGAAACTCAATACCTTGAGGGGGTACTTGAACTTTAACCTGAACAGATCCCTAACATGGAATTATACAGGCTCTCTTTTAAGGATATTGAAAACAGAACATTAAAAACAATAAAGAACCCTATGGCAAGACTATAGGATATTAAGAATTGTGATTCTATGTTTTATGGAGTAGTTGTTGTCATTCCCGCTTGTCGGGAATCCTTCTTAAGAAAGATCCTGGACAAGCCAGAATGACAAAAATATGATAACCCTTTAGCAAGCTACAGGGAATATCAAGTTTAAAATTGTGTGAGGTAGATACATGCCAGAAGTAATAGGAATACGTTTCAAGCCATGCGGAAAAATATACGATTTTGAGGTTAATGGTGAAGAGGTTAACAAAGGTGACTTTGTGGTAGCAGAATCTGAATTCGGCATAAGCATAGGCAATGTCATCATAGAGCGTCATACCATAGATGTTCCTGAAAGGGAGCTGAAAAAAGTTATTCGCAGGGCTACAGAAGAAGATCTCCTGCAGAAACAAGAAAACAGTAAATTCGAAGTGGAAGCAAAAGATTACTGCCTCGAAAGGATAATGGCAAGGGGACTCACTATGAAGCTTGTGTCCACAGAGGCCACTCTCGACAGAAAACGTATTATTTTCTTCTTTACTTCTGAAAAGAGGATTGACTTCAGAGAACTTGTAAAAGACCTTGCAGCACGATTCAAGACGCGGATAGAAATGAGACAGATAGGTGTCAGGGATGAGGCAAAGATGTTAGGTGGTATAGGAATATGCGGTAAGGGACTCTGTTGTTCAAAATTCTTAACCTTTTTTGAGCCTATTTCTATCAAAATGGCAAAAAAGCAGGAGCTTATCCTTAACACTGGAAAGCTGTCTGGTCTATGCGGAAGGCTTATGTGCTGCCTTGGTTATGAATATGATGAAATACTCTCCGAAGGTATTACATTCACAGAAGAGGATTCTGTCTCTATCACAGAAGAGACAGAGGAGTTAGAGACGATCGTTGCTTCAGATGATTCTGCAGGGGAAACGAATGAACCCGAAACCCAACCAACTCCTCAAAAGTCCAAACAGGAAATGGAAACAGTACCGAAGCAAGAACAAAAAGAGGGTTTCAGGAATTTTGTGGGCCGCAGGCGAAGACGCAGAAAAAGGTCACATAAAAAGTGAGCGGTCAACACGACCCGATCCCGGACAAGTTTTACGTCACCACGCCAATCTATTATGTAAATGATATCCCCCATATCGGTCATGCATATACAACACTGGCAGCTGATATCCTTGCAAGGCATAACAGACTGAGAGGTCGGGAAGTATTTTTCTTAACAGGCACCGATGAGCATGGCCAGAAGGTAGAAAAGGCAGCACAGGAAAAAGGCAGGACACCAAAAGAGCACGCTGACCTGATGGTAGCAAATTTTAAAAGTCTCTGGTTGAAACTGAATATTAAACATGATGCCTTCATAAGAACTACTGATAGCGAACATGTAAAGACTGTTCAATCCTTGCTTCAGGATTTGTATGAAAAGGGTAAGATAGAAAAGAGGCTCTATTCAGGGTGGTACTGCATCCCTGATGAGCGTTTCTGGACAGAGAAAGAACTAATCAATGGCAATTGTCCAGAATGCAAAAGACCCGTTGAAAATATCTCTGAGGAGAATTACTTCTTTCTGATGTCGAAATATCAGGATAGACTCAAACAGTACATTGAAGAAAATCCAACTTACATAGTCCCTGAGACAAGAAGGAATGAAGTCCTCGGGTTTTTAAAAAACAACGTTCTCGGTGACCTCTGCATATCAAGACCTAAAGAAAGACTCTCCTGGGGGATACCTCTACCTTTTGATGAAAGATTCGTAACCTACGTTTGGTTTGATGCCCTCTTGAATTATTATTCGGCAACAAAGTACTTAGTACCACAAGCTAACAAGCTTGAAAGCTGGCAAGCTGACAGGCTTAACTGGTGGCCACCTGATCATCATCTGATAGGAAAAGACATTCTCACAACTCATGCAATCTACTGGTCAGCAATGCTCTTGGCGCTCGATATGCACTTGCCCAAAAATATCTTTGCCCATGGGTGGTGGACAGTTGAAGGAAGAAAGATGTCGAAATCCTTTGGAAATGTTGTTGACCCTAATGAGATGGTCGATAAATATGGTATCGATGCCTTCAGGTACTTTCTCTTCCGTGAAGTCCCTTTCGGACTCGACGGCGATTTTTCTGAACAGGCACTCATAAAACGCAGCAACACTGACCTTGCAAATGACCTTGGTAATCTTCTCAGCAGGACACTTACAATGATCGAAAAGTATTTTGAAGGAGAAATCCCACAGCCACCTTTTTATGATATCAACGGACCGATTGATATGCTTAGGGAAATCCAACTCAAAAATATCGTGGAAAATATCAACCCTGATTTTGACGTTTTAATGGAAAAATTATCTTTTGGCCATGCCCTGGATAGAATCTGGTCTGTAATTAGCGATGCAAACAAATTAATCGAAGACGAAGCTCCCTGGAATTTGTGGAAGACAAAAAAGATTGATAAGCTTTCCGGAGTACTCTATACACTTGCTGAAACACTGAGGATCATAGCAATCTATCTTTTTCCCTTCATACCATCTGCAGCAGAAGAAATGTGGAGACAGCTTAATGTGAGCGGAGAGTTATCGAAGATTAATTTTGAAAGCAAAGGCAAATGGGGGCTTCTAAAATCAGGGACAAAGATTAAAAAGGGCCCTGCACTATTTCCGAGAATAGAAACAGCAAGAAAATCCTAATTTCTTTATGAGATATCCGCGGGTGAAAACACTATCTCGTCCTTGAAAGACTTAACCAAGTATATGGCCTTCCTCAGTTCTTCATCAAGAACATCAACCATGGCAGCATCAAGTCCAGCACCCGAAAAATAACACAGGAATGCAGCTTCCACCTTCTTTCTCAGTGCTATTGGCATTCCAGCAGAAACATTCGAAATCCATGCAATAGTACTTATCGGAGGCTCCACTAAATCCTTCAGGATTTTTATGCAGTATGTAGAATTTGCAATATGCTTCTGACCTACCCCACCTCCAATGTGCACAAGAGAGGGGTCTGCAAACAGCCTCTCATTCGGGATATCTGCGAAATTTGACATTTCCAGAAGATCCTCAATGATTTGCAGTTTAGCCTCTAAAGAGATGGGTGGCGTTGCTTTGGTTGCCCTTATGATAAGGGAAGCCCCTGAGTCAGCCACAAGTAGGAGTAAATCCTCTTTTTCTTCGGGTTCTGTTGCAGAGATATAGTTAATGAGAGGTGGCTTTTTACAGAGGGGAATAGAATTTTTCAGGGCTGTGATATTTCTTGAATCCAGACAGACATCTTTCCCTGTTTCATCTATGACAATACCAATAACAAAAGGAAGGTTTTCCTCATCGCCTGAGCCATCTAAAGAACACTGCACATTAATCATATCTGCTTGTGAAAGCTTCTTAACAAATTCTGAGAGGGCCTTTTTATTTCTGCTCTTCACTGTTTCCATGTATGCCTTGTTCCGCGTATTTAGATTATCTGCAATAACTATCATCTATGCCTCCGTATAAAGTTAGTGAGAAATAAGTTGATAGATTATATCATTTTGAGGAGTGAAATAAAAAAATCCAGACAGGAAGAAAGGGGGGAGGGTTTTGGCAGGTCTTCCCGTCTGGAAGAAAATCAATCTTCAACTCTTCTACAATTCCATTCTAACCAGTGTAAGAACCCTACCTCCATAAAAAACAAAGTTCATGCCATTGATATTGGTTCAATAAGTTCTTAATGTTTCTTATTTTTTTTAAAATGTATGGCTTATTAATCATTCACGATTGACATTTTATGTTCCTATTCTGGGCTATTTTGCACACCTTTACATTTTTACCACCATTCTTTAGACAAACAGGGTATTTATTTATCGGGGGAAGGAAAGCTGGACTTGGGTAATGTGGTTTTCCAGAATTAAGCTGACGATAGAAAGAGGACTTACTTCAAAAGTCAGAAATTTTTTAATTCTGCGACAACTTTTCCGATTGGGACCTTTGTTTCAACCTTTACAGGCACTCTTTTTTCATCATCCGTAAGCCATATAAATATATCGCCTTTTCTGTGGAATAATCCCTCTGATTTCAGATCTGGCTTTACAACTACTGTATCAACTTCACCTATGCCAGAAACTTTGACTTTTTCTTTCCTCAGGATACTAACCTCAACCTTGAGAAACTTATTGCTATCAAAGACATCAATATAAATAACCTTCCCAATTACTAAGGGTTGTGTTCTCAGGTAGTAAAAACCGGAGATGACATCCCATATGATGCCATCAATACCATGTTCTTTCTTTTTACCCTTCAGGTAGTCAAAATATATTACCTTCCTGTTACTTATATCAAATATTGTCTCTTTATCGCTTCTGTATTTCCCCTCGCGCTGTTTAATCCTGAAATGGACAGCTTTTCCGTCTCTAACCAAACTTTCTGCGTAGTCCTCCACTGTGTAAAAGGCAGATATAAATGAAGCAGAATTGACTTTTGAAGATATTCGTAAAGTCTCTTTATCAAGAGAGGTTTCGATGGTTGCCTTTCCAGCATAGATCCCGAGCCAATATATATCATAGAAGAATTTTTCGTTATGAAATCTGCTTGCCTGGAAGGATGCTGCAGGCTCTTTTGAGGAACCTGCAAAGGCAAAACCTTTAAGCAGAGTAGTCTCAAAGAGAAAAATAATCAGGAGAATAAGAAAAAGAATAAAGAAAATGTACCACGTCTTGTATGAATGAGGATTTTTGCAAATTTCAAAAGTTTTATGGCTCATGATAATTTTTTC
>Ga0315281_10013581_pt1 | contig 11015 bp, 11 predicted proteins | sample YL17G07_0_MG_FD_204540 | JGI IMG/M metagenome (GOLD analysis project Ga0315281, IMG submission 204540) | Sediment microbial communities from Yellowstone Lake, YNP, Wyoming, USA - YL17G07_0 | ecosystem: Environmental > Aquatic > Freshwater > Lake > Sediment | place: USA: Wyoming | collected... | reverse complement strand
AAGCCATAGTGGCCTAATGCTTCGACGACCGCGTCCGTGAGCGTGTCGCCTTCCAGGACCAGTAGGTCCTTGAACCGTCTGTAAGGCTCCAGCCGTTCCGCCAACTTCAGCTTCTTCGCATCGAGAGCACCAATCTCTTGGCTAAGCTCGCGCTCCCGAGTGAACGTGAATTCGCTGAGCCAGGGCGGACGCTCGCGCTGATACGCACTCCTGTAGGCGAGCAACGCTGACGCCAACTCGCACAGCGCGGTCGTTTTTTGATCCGGAGGCGCGCTTCCGGGCACATAGGGCAGGAAAGTGACGATCCCGCGGCCCGCTCTTACCCCAATCCCGGCCGGATCGTTGCCGAGGCGGCAGAGCACGTCTCCCTGCCGCACTGGGTCTGAGTCAAACGGTTGCAGCGTAACACGCGTACTGCACCACTTCTCGACCCAGCGCGCGAACTCAGGGCGAACGGGATCTACCATCGTCCAGAGAACAGCCGACTCTTGGCTGGTCACATGCCCCGAAAGGTAGAGGTGATGGAAGCCCGGATAGGCCCGGAGCAGTATCCACTCGTTTCTTGTCGCCCAGCGCTCCAAAGTCTCATACCCGTAGTGCTGAGGGTAGACGGGAGTCCGGTTAACCAGCCAGCACACAAGCCCCCCCTTGCGGATCAGAACCTCAAGCTCCTTGTTGCGCCGATCCCTTTCGTCGTCGTAGGGGCCTGGATCGGCATACATGCCCTGCGGAACGAAGGCGTCGTACGGCAGGATGACGAGTTCGAATTGGTCGAAAGGGTCCGCCTGCTGGCCCTCGAATGTGACGGTGATCTCGCCTTCGCAGCCGAGGCTGCGAGTCCCTTTCAGATCCTCATACCCGTACACAAGGACCTTCATCGGGGGAGGCCTCTTGGCCTTCTCCGTCTTGGACTCCCCTGGGATTCTATCCTGGCCCCGCAAGTAGTTTCCCTCGCACGGCGGGCAGGAGCTGTCGCTCCCGCCCTACGCAGTCAGTCCAGGTCGGCGAGCTCGGGGTCGGCTGCCTCCTGGCCGTCGTAGTCCGGCCAGCCCGCGATCTGGTCGCAGTTGCGCTCGAGTTGGAGGCGCTCATAGGCCCGCGCGATGTGCTTGAGGTGCCTCTGGTAGTCAAAGCAGGCGCTTAGCTCATCCGCGGTCAGGCGCTCGCTAACCGACGGTTCCCGCGCGATCATCTGCCTGAAGTCGCCGCCTGTCTCCCACGCCTGCATGGCGACGGACTGCACGGCGCGGTAGGCGGCGTCCTTCTCCATTCCCTTGTCCACCAGGGCCAGCATCACGTGCTCGGAGCAGACCAGCCCCTTCAGGAGATCGAGGTTGGCGGCCATCCGCTCGGGGTAGACCACCAGGCCCTTCACCACCTCGGTGAACTTGCGCAGCATGTAGTCAACGAGAATGCTGCTGTCCGGCAGGATGATGCGCTCCACGCTGGAGTCGGTGAGGTCGCGCTCGTGCCACATCGCCATGTTCTCCAGCGCGGGCGTGACATAGGAGCGCACCACCCGCGCCAGCCCGGTGATCCGCTCGCAGGTCATGGGGTTGCGCTTGTGCGGCATGGAGGAGGAGCCGCGCTGCCCCTTCCGGAACGGCTCCTCGACTTCCAGGATCTCAGTGCGCTGGAGGTTGCGGACCTCCGTCGCGAACCGCTCCAGCGAGCCGGCGATGATGGCGAGGGTCGTGACGTAGTGCGCGTGCCGATCGCGCTGCACGATCTGGCTGGTCGCTTTCGGCAGGCTGAGGCCCACCTTCTGGCAGACGTACTCCTCGACCCGCGGGTCAACCGTGCCATAGCTGCCCACCGGCCCGGAGGCCATCCCCACGCTCACACTCTCCCGCGCCTGGCGCAACCGCACCACGCCGCGCTCCAGCTCCGCCAGCCAGACCGCCAGCTTCAGCCCGAAGGTGATCGGCTCCGCGTGCACGCCATGGGTGCGGCCGATCATCGGGGTCCACTGGTGCTCGCGAGCACGCTCGCGCAGGGCGTCGCAGAGCGCCCGCGCGTCTTGCTCGATCAGGTCGCACGACTGCCGGAGCAAGAGGCAGAGCGCGGTATCCTCGATGTCGTAGGAGGTCACCCCGAAATGCAGGTAGCGCTTCTCATCGCCGAGATGCTCGGAGACCGCAGTGAGGAACGCGATCAGGTCGTGCCTGATGGCTGGTCCGCCTGAGGCGGACTCGAAGCCGGGGACATCGCCCTCCAGTTCGAGGGAGCGCTGCACCAGCCCTGCGAAGTCGAAATCGGGGCCAAGCAGATGGTCACCGCGGGCGCGCAGCGCGGCCGCCGCCTCCTGCGGTATCCGGCCGATCTCGGCCCAACCCTCGGCCACCAGCAGCTCCACCTCCAGCCACTTGCGGTAGCGGTTCTCCGGCTCCCAGAGGGAGCGCATTTCAGGGTAGGAGTAGCGTGCGATCATGTGCCCTCTCCCAGCTTGGCGGAGGCCGCCTCGACCTGCTCGGCCATCTCTTGCCTCAGGCGAGCCAGGCGTTCGGCGATGTCGGCATCGGTGGTGCCGAGGATCTCCGCTGCCAGCAGCGCCGCGTTGCGCGCCCCGTTCACCGCCACCGTCCCCACGGGCACGCCACTCGGCATTTGTACCGTAGCCAGCAGCGCGTCCAACCCGCCGAGAGAGCCGCTGGCTATCGGTATCCCGATCACCGGCAGCGTGGTGTGCGCGGCGAGCACGCCGGCCAGGTGTGCCGCGCTGCCCGCGGCGGCGATGATCACGCGCAGGCCGCGCCCGCGCGCCTCCCGCGCCAGCACAATCGCCCGGTCAGGAGTGCGATGGGCCGAGGCGATGTGCAACTCGTAGGGGATGCACAGGTCCTGAAGCGTCTCCACTGCCTCCTTCACCAGCGGCAGGTCGGATTCGCTGCCCACTACGACAGCCACTAGGATTCCATCTTGCTCTGCCATCGGTCTCTCTCAGCCGGGGCTGCTATCCCCCAACGACTGCTGGGCCCCGGCCGACGCTGCCCCCGTCACGACTGGCCGGGGTGAGCCAAAGCGAGACGGGCCTCACTTCTTGATCGTTTGGAGCAGCTCCAGCGTCCTGCCAAGCGTTCCCCCGCACCTCGACAGCCAGCTTGGCGGCTCTGGAGCGCGAAATGACAACCAGAATGTGTCTCTGCCGGCCGCACCCCTGTGCTGTGGCGTGTGGCCAATAACGTGCTGCTTCAGGAGCGCTTTCGATACGAGCCAACTGCGGGCATCGTACGGAGCTAGGCCCAGGCAGATCAGGTAATCGTACCTCTGGTCGCGGATCTGCTGGAACGTATAGACGCCGCTCGCCCAGAGCGTGGAGAACTTCACCTCGATCCGCCACCCACCGATCACTCGGTCTGCCTCGGAATCGCCGCTTGCTGTGACATCCAGTCCCTTGGCGGCGCACCAGCCTGAGATCAGCTGTTCCCCGATCTTTCCTCTCTGGCGCGATGGTAGGGTCCGGATCCACTCGAACGGACTCCCTCGCCATAGGTCAGCTTGCCTAGTCGCAGTGTAGTCGCCGCGCAGTGTGGCGGCAATGCTCGCAAGCAGCCTAACCTCAGGGTCAGTGATCGCTTGCCCCATCAACGGGCCCCGCGTGTGGTCTGAACGTCCCGGTAAGAAGCGCGCCCTGGAAGGGACGCGGGTCAAAGCCTATCCACTCAATGTCTGCTATCCCGTCAAAGCGAGGCGCCATCACCGCGAGAGCTTGCTCATTGTTGTCGATCAGTATGAAATGCCTACCTAAAGCGAGACAGGCTGCACCCGTCGTCCCACTCCCAGCGAAGAAATCGAGAATCAGGTCGCCGCGGTTTGACGAGGCCTGCACGATCCTCTTCAGGATTCCCACTGGCTTCTGAGTCGGGTATCCAGTCTTGTCCTTGGCATTGGTGGGCACTATGGTATGCCACCAGGTATCGGTAGGAGTCTTGCCGACCGCTGCTTTCTCCGGCCCGGCAAGGCCGGGTGCCATGTACGGGATCCGTTCTATCTCCTCGTAGTTGAAGGTGTAGTTCTCCGGATCCCTGACGTAGACGAGGATGTTGTCATGCTTCGGGGGCCATCGCCTTCTTGTCCTGCCACCATAGTCGTACGCCCAGATGACCTCGTTGAGGAAGCACTCCCGACCGAAGATGGAATCAAGGAGGAGCTTGCAGTAATGGACCTCGCGGTAGTCCACATGTAGGTATAGGCTCCCGCTGGGCTTGAGCAGGCGGTAGGCCTCACGCAGCCTCGGCTCCAGGAAACCCAGGTAGTCGTCGAACAGATCGGCGAAACTGCGCGTGCCGACCTTCACCGTCTCATAACGGCGCCCCTGGAAACCCACTCTGTCGCCGCTGTCAGAACGGATCGCTCTGATCTGCGTGCGATCCTGGCGCTTGCCCGTGTTGAACGGCGGGTCGGCGTACACCAGATCCACTGACCAGGATGGCAGATCCCTCAGGATCGGCAGGTTGTCCCCGAAGTAGATCCGGCTCGTCATCAGGTTCTTCCAGACCTCATCTCACGGTACGACTCGCCTCGGCGCAGCTTCCGCCAGGCCGCAACGTCGGCCTCACTCGAAAATCGCGCTCACTGACTCGCCGGTGTGGATACGGCGGATTGCCTCCCCGAAAAGCGACGCCACCGAGAGCTGCACGATCTTCTCGCAGCGCTTCTCGGGAGGCAGGGGAATCGTGTCCGTTACCACCACCTGCTCGATCGGCAATCGCTTGATCCGGTGCACTGCATCCCCGGTGAACACCCCGTGCGTCGCGCCCACGTAGATAGCACCCACGCCCAGGGTCTGAAGCAGCTTCACCGTCTCGATCAGGGAGCTGCCGCGCGCGATCTCGTCGTCGAAGAAAAGGATCGTCTTGCCCTCTACCTCGCCGACGACGGCGCGCGCCTGGACATTCTCATCGCTCACCCTCCGCTTGTCTACGAAGGCCAGCGGGATCCCCAGTCGCGTCGCATAGCTGCCGGCCCGCCGCGCCGAGCCCGCGTCGGCGGCCAGCGCCACGCAGTTTCGCAGGTCGAGCGAGCGGAAGTAATCGGACAGGATCGGCGTGGCCGAAAGATGGTCCGCGGGGCAGCGGAAGAAGCCCTGCACCTGCTCCGAGTGCAGGGTCATGGTGAGGATGCGATTCGCGCCGGCGGTCACGAGCAGGTCGGCGATCAGCCGGGCCGTGATCGAGATGCGCGGCGCGTCCTTCTTGTCCGAGCGCGCGTAGGAGTAGTACGGGATGACCGCCGTGATGCGCCGAGCGGAAGCTCCCCGCAGCGCGTCCAGCATGATCAGGAGCTCGAGCAGGTTCTCGCTCACCGGCATGGAGAGCGGCTGCACCACGAACACGTCGCGCTCGCGCACGTTCTCCATGATCTGGACCGAGATGTTCTCGTTCGAGAAACGGGAGATCTGCGCGTTCCCGAGCGGAATCTCCAGGTGATCGCAGATCGCCTGCGCGAGAGCCGGATTCCCCCTCCCGGTGAAAACCTTCATCTGGTCCTGCAACCTCACCCCTCCTGGAGCGCGCGCTGGCCGATGTCATTGCGCCAGTGCGCGCCGTCGAACTTGATCTGGCCGACCGCCTGGTACGCTGTTTCGATGGCCTGGGGCAATCCTTCTCCCAGGCCGGTCACGCCGAGCACGCGGCCGCCCGCGGTTACCAGCCCCTCGTCGGTGCGCTTCGTGGCGGCATGGAAAACCACCACCTCCGGCCTCCCGGCGGCCAGGTCGAGACCGCGAATGGCCGTGCCGGTCTCGTACTCGCCGGGGTAGCCCCCCGAGGCCATCACCACGCAGACCGCGGCCGGGCCGCTACTGGGCCGGCATTCTTCCGGCAGGCTGCCCTCCGCCGCCGCCTCCAGTAGGTCCACCAGGTCCGCTTTCACCCGCGGCAGCATCACCTGGCTCTCCGGGTCGCCGAAGCGGCAGTTGAACTCGAGCGCCTTGAGCCCTTCACTGGTGAGGATCAGGCCGGCATAGAGGCACCCCACGTAGGGCCTGCCCTCGGCCGCCATCGCCCGGATGGTGGGCCGGAGTACGGTCTCCATCGCCTCTTCGTACAGCTCCTCCCCCATGAGAGGCACGGGCGAATAGGCCCCCATCCCTCCCGTGTTAGGCCCCTGGTCCTTGTCGAACACGCGCTTGTGATCCTGGGCCGGAGGGAGAGCGTAGAGACGCTGCCCATCGGAGATGGCCAGCACCGATACCTCAGGGCCTTGCAGGTACTCCTCGATCAGCACTCGCCGGCCGGCCTCACCGAAGGCGCCCCGGAGCATAGCCCCACGGATCGCCGTTTCGGCCTCCTCGTGGCTGTGCGCGATGGTCACGCCCTTGCCGGCCGCCAGGCCGTCGGCCTTGACCACGATCGGGAGGCTCTGATCCCGCGCGTAGGTGACCGCCTCCTCCGGCTCAGTGAAGGAGACGAAACAGCCGGACGGGATCTCGTACTTCGCCAGCAGTTCCTTGCACCAGATCTTGCTGCTCTCGATCAGCGCAGCTCTCCGGTCCGGCCCGAAGATTCGCAGCCCGCGCGCCCGGAACACGTCCACTATCCCATCGGCCAGGGGCTGCTCCGGCCCCACCACGGTGAGGTCCACGTGCTCCGCTTCGGCGAAGTCGGCGAGCGCCCCGAAATCGGACGCGGGGATCGGAAGACAGGTGGCCTGCTCGGCGATGCCCGCGTTCCCGGGCGCGCAGAAGACCCGGGCCGCGCGGGGGCTCTGGGCCAGCTTCCACACCAGCGCGTGCTCACGTCCCCCCGAACCGACCACCAGCAGGCGAAGCTGTTTGCTCATGGCGCGGGCGCTTCCCTTCGCTCACTCATTGCCCGTGGCGGACCCGCCGCCATCACCCTCTTGCGTCGTGCTCTGCTCCGCCTGGGCCTCCTTCTCCCGCGAGGCCTGGATCATCTCCAGCATCGCCTCCTCGGCCGCCTGGTGGCTTTCCCTGATCTCGCGCATGCGGCGTCCGGTCTCACGGGCGGCCGCGACGATCGCGACCACAAACGCGATCAGGCAGACCATCAGGAAGGCGCGGGCCGCCGCGACCGGGACGGAGTGGGGGAGGCCCAGTTCGTGCGCCTCACGGGCGCGGTCGCTCGCCAGCAGATACCCCGAGACCGCCAGGAAGGCCAGCCCCAGCCAGGCCAGGTAGCCCCGGTTCCGGAACGTGGTCAGCCATCCGGCCAGCAGGGAGAGGCCGATGAGAGTGGTCAGCGTCGAGAGCAGGCCGGCCGAGATCAACTCATTCCCCCTCCGGCGGAGCGAAGCGCTCCTCCAGGTTCTCGAAGCGCACGTACTCGTCCAGCCAAGATAGGCGAACGGTGCCCGTGGGACCGTTGCGCTGCTTGGCCACCAGGATCTCGGAAACATTGCGGTCGCTGTCCAGATAGCCGGCCGCGCGAAGCTCCTGATCCCCGTAGTAGGCGGGGCGGTAGATGAAGGCGACCACATCGGCCTCCTGCTCGATGGAGCCGCTCTCTCGCAGGTCCGAGAGCAGCGGCCTGCGGGGATGCCCCCGGGCCTCCACTGCCCGGCTGAGCTGCGAGAGCGCGACCACCGGGACCCTCAGCTCGCGGGCCAGCGCCTTCAGCGCGCGCGCCACCTGAGATATCTCCTGGTTGCGGTTCTCGAAGCGGCCGTACCCGGAGACCAACTGGAGGTAGTCCACGATGATGAGATCGAGGCCACGCTCGGCTCGCAGCCGGCGCGCCTTCCCCCGTATCTGGAGCACGGTCATAGTGGGAGTGTCGTCCAGGTACATGGGGGCCTTGTAAAGCTCGCTGGCCGCGATCGCGATCCGGTCCATGTCACCCCGCTCCAGATAGCCCTGGCGCACGTTCTGCTGGTTCACCCGCGCCTCCGAGCAGAGAAGACGCAGGGCCAACTGCTCCTTCGCCATCTCCAGGCTGAAGAGCGCGACGGTCTTGTTCTGGGTCTTGGCGATATGGCTGGCGATGTTGACCGCCAGCGCGGTCTTGCCCATGGAGGGGCGCGCCGCGATCACGATCAGGTCGGAGGCCTGCAGCCCGGAGGTGAGGCTGTCCAAGTCATCGTAGCCGGTGCTGAGGCCGGTGCCGGGGCGGTGGGTCTCCTGCATCTCGTCAATGCGATCGTAGGTCTCGCTGAGCAGATCCCGGATGGGGGTGAAGGCCTGGGTGATGGTGCGGTCGGCCACTTTGAAGATCTCCTGCTCGGCCCGGTCGACTGTGACCTCGACCTCCTCGTCAGCCAGTGATTGCACCAGGTGCTGAATCTCACCCGCCGCCCGCAGCAGGCCCCGGAGGGTGGCCTTCTCACGGACGATGCGCGCATAGTGTTGGACGGCAGCCGCGGTGGGCGCGGCCTCCTGAAGGGAGAGCAGGTACGAGGTCCCGCCCGCCTGCTCGAGCTGCCCCCGGTTCTGGAGTCGCGCCTGCAAGGTCACCAGGTCCACCGGCTCGCTGTCGTTGAACAGATCGAGCATGGCGCGGTAGAGCATCTGGTGCTGCGGGCTGTAGAAATCATCCGGCTCCAGCAGGTCCACCACCCGCGCGATCGCCTCTCGCTCCATCAACATCGAGCCTAAGGTCGCTTGTTCGGCTTCGAGGCTCTGCGGGGGAACACGCTCCAGCAGCGGCGCAGTCAAGGTCGGGCTCCTTTCTCTACGACTCGGCCTCTGCCTCGGGCTCGACCTCGATGTTCAGCGTCGCCTCGACATCCTTGTGGAGGTGGACGACCGCCTGGTGCGAGCCCAGCACTCGGATCGGGTGAGGGAAGCTGATCGCACGGCGATCCACTTCCACGCCGTGCTCGGCGGCCAGCGCTTCGGCCACCATGGTATTCGTGATCGAGCCGTAGAGACGGCCGGCCTCGCCCGCCTTGGCGCTTAGCTTCAGGGTGATCCCGGCCAGCCGCTCGGACATCGCCTCCGCGGTGCGCGCCTCGGTCACCTGTTGGCGTTTGATGATGACGCGGTGCTGCTCCAGGTTCTTGAGGTTGCCAGGGGTGGCCGAGATCGCCAGCTTGCGCGGCAACAGGAAGTTGCGGGCGTAGCCGTCCGCCACCGTGGCCACCGCGCCGGCATCACCGACGCCCCGCACGTCCTGCAAGAGGATGACCTTCATGGACATCGCCTCCGTATAGCACCCCTGGTCCCGAGTATTATAGCTCCTGAGAGGGCAGACTTGAAGCCGTCAGACTGGCACCAGGATGGCCTCGCCCTGATCAACCGCGGTTGAGGCGGCCCACGCTCTTCGCTCGCCCGGCGCAGTTCACCTTCCGGGAGCGGCCTGCTCGGGACCCGGTGCAGCCGGCGCCTCCCCTCCCTCCGGGTATGGGAAGGCCGGTACGCCGCCGATGAAGACGATCCTCCAGGCCCCGCCTTCGCTCACCGTGGTGAACCCCGCCGCCGCGGGGTCCTCGGCCAGGGGTACCGTCACGGTCACGCGGCCCTGCTCGCCGGGCTTCTCCTGCGCGGCCGACAGATCGTAGCTCGGCACCCCGCTCTTCTCGGCGAGGGCCGCGAACTCGTCGTAGGAGTGCGCGCCCCTCGAGTCTGCGGAAAGGAGCCCGTAGGCCGCCCGGAAGTCCTTGCGGTCGAGGGCTTCTAGATAGGAGGTGACCACTTGCCGCGGCGACTCTCCCTGCGGCCTCCGCGCGGGCTTGCCCGCCGGCGCGCTCGGCGGCGTAGGGCGGCGCAGGGGAAGCTTCACTATGGCCAGCACCACGATCGCAGCCGCGATCAGCAGGAGCAGCAAGCCGACCTTGACCTTCATCGCTCGCCTCCCGCAGGTCGCGGGCCCGCACTGAAGGCCGCCCTCGCGGCCTCGTAGATGACCTTGACCGGCGCCCCGGTCGCGCGGGCCAGCTCGCGGCAGTCCTCGTACTCGGGAGCCGCCGTCAGGATGTCCGGCCCCATCCGCCCCACCTTGACGCGGACCCGGCCGTAGTCCGTCGCCACCTCCCGCCATTCCCGCTCCAGACAGGAACGCGAGACCTCGTGCCAGCGGACCCCCAACGTGGTCGTCTCGCGGAAGATGATCTCCCTGAGCGCCGCCGCCTGCGCCGGCTCACAGAGCACAGACACGAGGGCCGCAGGCCGGGACTTCTTCATCACGATCGGCGTATAGAAGACATCCAGCGCCCCGGCCGCGAACAGCCGCTCCATCAGGTAGTCGTACAGCTCCGGGTTCATGTCGTCCAGGTTGGTCTCCAACATAACCAGCGCCTGGGCCTCCAGCTTCGGCTTCGCCTCTCCCAGGAAGAGACGCAGCAGGTTGGGATGCGTAAGATCGCCCCTGCCTGCACCCAGGCCGACCGCGCACACGGTCATGGCCGGCATCGGACCGAACGACCGGCAGACCGTGGTGAGGATGGCGGCTCCGGTGGGTGTCACCAGTTCCGCCTCCACTGGCCCCCCGTAAGTCGGCACCCCTTTCAGCAGCTCGACCGTGGCGGGCGCCGGCACTGGCAGCCGGCCGTGCTGCGTTTCGACCCAACCGCCGCCCAGAGGCAGGGGTGAGGCGTGCACCTCGGCGACACCCAGGCGATGGAGCCCGCAGCACGCGCCGACGACATCCACGATGGCATCCACCGCGCCGACCTCGTGGAAGTGGACCTCGTCCACGGCCCGGCCGTGAACCCGAGCCTCCGCCTCCGCCAAGCGGGTGAAGGCCTGCCGCGCCGGGGCTGCAGCCGCTTCAGGCAGACCGGCCCGGTCAATGATGGCGAGAATGTCCGACAGATTGCGGTGAGCCTGATCCCGGGCCACCTCTACTGACACCTGGGTGGCAGCGAGGCCACGTTTGGTGACCCGCTCGGCGCGCACTTCATAGCCGGTCAGGGGTAGGCAAGACAGGTCGGCCCGCAGGTCCTCCAGTGAGAGTCCCGCGTCAACCAGCGCGCCGAGCAGCATGTCGCCGCTGATGCCGGAGAAGCAATCCAGGTACGCGATCACCGCCGCCGCTCCTGTCGCGCCAGCAGCGCGGCGAAGTATCCCGCGCCGAAGCCGTTGTCAATATTCACCACGGCCACACCGGCCGCGCAGG
>Ga0315281_10013580_pt1 | contig 11015 bp, 10 predicted proteins | sample YL17G07_0_MG_FD_204540 | JGI IMG/M metagenome (GOLD analysis project Ga0315281, IMG submission 204540) | Sediment microbial communities from Yellowstone Lake, YNP, Wyoming, USA - YL17G07_0 | ecosystem: Environmental > Aquatic > Freshwater > Lake > Sediment | place: USA: Wyoming | collected... | reverse complement strand
CTGAACGGATTTCATAAAATAAAAAATTCTATAAGGGATTCTATTACATCACCATTCAAACGAATGCTTCTCAGGGAAGAAGAAAACATAAGATTAAAAACAGATCTTTCAAAGATGCTGGAAGAACAACAGACCTGTCGAGAGGTTTTTCTTGAAAATAAAAGACTGAGGGAACTACTTTCACTTAAGGAAAGAGAACACAAATACGTTACTGCTGCACATGTTATTGCAAGAAGTCCTGACCAGTGGTCAAATACACTTATACTCGACAAAGGTCTCTTGGACGGTATCACGAAAAACATGATAGCTATAACATATAGGGGCTTGGTAGGAAAAATTTCAGGTGTATCTGATTCCTATTCGTACTTACTTCTTTTAAGTGATATAAATTTCTCAGCTGCAGCGAGGCTTCAGGAAAACAGAACCGAAGGCGTAATATCTGGGACAGGATTCAGAAAATGTCAACTCAAATATATCCCTTATGAAGAAGAGGTGAAGAAGGGAGATATTGTAATAACATCAGGACTTGACTCGCTTTTCCCCCAGGGAATCCCTGTAGGATATATATCAAATGTGAACAAAAAAGGCACTGGAATTTTCCAGGACATAGAAGTCCTTCCATTCGTAGACAGTACAAAGATTGAAGAGGTGGTAATAATAAAAAAAGGATGATATATCTCCTCTGGGCAGTTATTACCTTTTTCATACTTATAATCCAGAGCAGTGTATCTTTATTCGATGTTGCGCCAAACCTCACCGTTGTTTTAGCCAGCTATGCAGGCATAAGAAAAGGAGAAGTCAAAGGCATGTTTTTTGCTTCTCTGATTGGAATAATAGAAGACAGCCTCTCCGGTGCGTTCCTTGGCCCTCATCTCCTCAGTAAAGGTCTTATAGGTTATCTTTCTTCTTTCATTTATAGGAACCTTTTCATATGGACCCCTATGTTAGGCATTATATCTATTTCAGTCCTCACCTTAATGGACGGCTTTGTTGTTTTTATATTAAGAAGCATCTTTGATAAAATGCCAGTTAGCTTCGGGGCTGCTGCCTTTATCATTACTATCCAATCACTTTTCAATGCACCCTTAGGCATATTACTGAGGCCGAAGAAGCACAATAGGGAAGGAACTGTAAAAGCTCAATGAAAGTGAAAGATGCAACTGGAAAAATTTTAATAATAAGCTATATGGTAGTTGTAGCCTTCCTTCTGCTTATCATGAGACTTTGGCAGTTGCAAATTTTACAAGGTAGCGAATACAGGAAACTCTCTGAGGCTAACAGGCTTAGGATAACAAGCATACCGGCTCCACGTGGAATAATTTTCGATAGAAATGGTATCCCCCTTGTAAAAAATTCCCCCTATTATTGTGCCTCCTTGATCCCCAGTGAATTCGATAAAAGCAAAATCAGTTCTCTTTCAAATGTCCTCACCATGCCTGTTGAAGAAATACTCGGAAAGATACATAAAGATGGTCTGAGCCCATTTGTTCCTATAAAGCTGAAACAGGGACTATCTTTTCCTGAGGTCGCACGTATAGAAGCGAGGCGATCTGACTTTCAAGGTTTGATCATAGAAATAGAGGTTAGCAGGGAATACATCTATGGTAAAATTGGTTCACATCTCATTGGATATCTTGGAAAACTTAACCCATCCCAATCAAAAGATCCTGCATTAAAGGATGTACCACCTGATGCATATATCGGGCAATGGGGCGTTGAGAGACTCTTTGATAACGTACTCAGGGGTACACCTGGCAAGAGGGTTATCGAGGTCAATGCACTCGGCAGGGAAATAAGATTACTGCAGGAAACCCCTCCGATAAAGGGGAAGGATATCACATTGAGCATAGACATTAATCTCGAGAAAGAGGCTGAGAAGGCATTTGGAGAAAGGGCTGGCGCCCTTGTAGCAATTAAACCTGACACGGGAGAGATACTCGGTATGCTAAGTAAACCTTGTTTTGACCCAAACTTCTTCACAAAAGGGATAAGCTATGACGAATGGATAGCCCTTACTCATGATAAAAAAAATCCTCTGCTAAACAGGGCGTTACAAAGCGGGTATCCACCTGGCTCGACATTCAAGATTGTTACTGCAATCGCTGCACTTGAACAAAGGGTTATCTCACCTGAAACTAAAGTAGATTGTAGAGGTGGAATAGATTATGGGAGGTGGCATTTTGGATGCTGGCGTAAACACGGCCACGGCGTGCTCTCACTGCACAGGGCGATAGTAGAATCATGTGATGTATATTTCTACGAAGCTGGAAAACGTCTCGGTATAGACAAAATTTATGATTATGCTGTTAGCCTCGGTTTAGGAAAAAAGACAGGCATTGAACTTGGAGAAGAGCGGCAGGGGTTAATACCAAACACAAAATGGAAGTTTGAAAATAAAAAACTTCCATGGTTCCTCGGCGAAACCTTTAATGCAGCAATAGGTCAAGGGTATATCTCTGTAACACCAATACAGTTAGCGGTTATGATAAGCACAATAGCAAACGGCGGGAATCTCTATAAGCCAACACTAATTAAAGACACCAAACCAATACTCTTGGGAAAGGTAAGTATAAGACCTGATACCCTAAATATCGTTAAAAGCTCTCTTTCTGGTGTTGTGAATGAACCTGCTGGGACTGGATGGGCTGCAAAATCACAGCTCATAAATATAGGCGGCAAGACAGGGACAGCCCAGGTCGTTGCAATAAAGAAAGGCTCTCAATACCTCTCTGAAAAGTTTAGAGACCATGCATGGTTTGTTGCCTTTGCACCTGTTGAAAAACCAGAGATAGCACTTGCAGTATTGGTAGAACACGGCGGTCACGGTGGAGTAACTGCGGCACCAATCGCAAAGAGGGCTATAGAGGAGTATTTGAAATCTATAAGTCTCCTTGACCATTAAATATGAATTTATTCTATAATGAAGAATGGGAATTATTCATTGCATAGGGAATACGCCAGTTGCCAGTATAGATTTAAACCCCAATCCCAGGGTGAAACTCTTTGCAAAGCTCGAGGGCAATAATCCTGGCGGCTCTGTCAAAGACCGAATTGCCCTTTACATGATAGAGGCAGCAGAGAGAAATGGAAGGCTTAATAAAGATAAAATAATACTTGAAGCTACATCGGGAAACACCGGGATAGGGCTTGCTATGGTTGCATCAGCCAAGAAATACAGGGTTAAACTTACTATGCCTGCATGCGTTAGCATTGAAAGAAGAAGAATTCTTGAGGCATTCGGAGCAGAACTGATACTAACTCCGTCAGATGAGGGTACAGACGGAGCAATAAAATTAGCACAAAAAATACATTCTGAGGAGCCAGATAAGTATTACATGCCAAACCAGTTTGACAACGAAGCCAACGTCTTAGCGCACTATGAGACCACAGGGAAAGAAATAATAGAGCAAACAGAAGGACGTATTACCCATTTTGTTGCCGGCATGGGAACTACAGGTACAGTTATGGGCGCAGGGAAGAGACTCAAAGAGTTCAACAAGGATATAAAGATAATAGGGGTAGAGCCTGTTATAAACCATAGGATACAAGGTCTTAAGAACATGTCAGAGTCCATCACTCCAAAGATATTCGACCCCCAAAAACTCGATGAACGATATTTAGTGAACGATGAAGAGGCATTTGATACTACGCGAATGCTTGCAGTGAAAGAGGGAATATTTGTAGGGATGTCGAGCGGCGCTGCAATGCACATAGCCCTCAGGAAGTCCAGTGAGCTTAAAGAAGGCGTCATAGTAGTCATCCTCCCTGATAGGGGAGACAGGTATCTGTCTACTGCTCTTTTTACATCTGTCTGCGCCAAGTGCCCGCCATAAAGTTTTGAACATGCTTTGTTCTTTTTTTTTTACTTTTCCTATCAAAAATATAAATGCTGCGAATAGACCGTAGGTTGATTAAAAATTTTGATTGGCTGATGCTTTCGATCACCATCGTATTAGCCCTTGTTGGAATTATGACCATATACAGCGCTACACGTCCTCTCGCAGCAGAAGAACATTCAGGATTTTATATAAAGCAGGCCCTCTGGCTCATACTCGGAATTATCGCTTTGTTCTTGATCGTCAGCTTTGACTATGTATGGCTCAACAGATTTTCAATCCATCTTTATATCACAGGTATTGTCCTATTACTGGGGGTGTTTGTTATAGGGAAAACAGGTATGGGTGCACAAAGATGGCTAAGTTTCGGCACAATCTCTTTTCAGCCATCAGAATTCTTCAAGCTTATTTACATAATAATGCTCTCGAACTACTTAAGCATAACAAAATGTCCTATTGATGCAAACTCATTTTTTCGAGCATTCTTTCTAATCGCATTTCTTCCCTTTATCCTCCTCATTAAACAGCCCGATCTCGGAACAGCATTAATAGTCCTGGCAATTTTTGTCTCCTTAGTACTCACAAAAGGGCTCAACAAAAAAGTTTTAATACTATTTGTTATCATCGGGTTAATATCTTTGCCTTTCCTCGGCAACATACTCTGGGGAGGACTCAAAGATTACCAGAAGAGCAGGCTCGTTGCCTTTATAGAACCGGAAGTAGATCCCACAGGTATTGGCTATCACTTAAATCAATCAAAGATTACAGTAGGCTCAGGTAAATTTTTCGGAAAGGGCTACATGCAGGGTACGCAGGGACCATTCAGGTTTCTGCCTGAAAAACATACAGATTTTGTATTTGCAGTCTTTGCAGAAGAGTGGGGATTTCTTGGAAGTTTATTGCTTTTATTTCTCTACCTCATCTTGATACTGAGAGGTATTAACACAGCAGGAAAAGCAAAGGATGATTTTGGAAGATTCCTTGCACTCGGGATAACATTCATGTTCTCTATCTATTTCTTTATTAATGTCGGGATGACCTTAGGCATAATGCCAGTGGTCGGTATACCTCTACCGTTTATGAGCTATGGAGGCACTGCACTTCTGTCAAACCTAATTGCAGTAGGGATACTAATAAATATAAGGACACGCAGGTTTGAACTCTTTCACTGAAAGTATTTTTTCTGCTATAATTTGTTTCTATCTTAATATTATTTTCTGCTCATTGTTTACTGCTTACTATTTACTGTTTTAAAGGCGGTGTAGCTCAGTCGGTTAGAGCATGCGGCTCATATCCGCAGTGTCCGGGGTTCAAATCCCTGCACCGCCACCAAACCCCATAAGGGTTTAAGCCTTTGCCCCCTTCATCAATACCCTGTCCCGTGCTAATGTTCGTGCTAATCTCCTCCACTCTGTCCAACACACTTACAGCCATCATACGACGTTCCTTTAAAGAGAAAAGATACTTCTTTGTAGTGTTCAGGTTCGTATGCCCTAACATGTTTAGCGATTTTGTATAAAATTAAGGAAAGAACATTATAGGAGGTTACAATTATGGCTGGATATAGATTTTCAGTAGTAATAGAAAAAGATAGCGAAGATTATTTTGCCTTTTGTCCTGAACTTCAAGGCTGTTATACTCAGGCTAATACTTATGAGGAGGCTTTAGAAAACATCAAGGATGCCATACGCCTACATGTGGAGGATAGAATAGAATCCGGCGAAGAAATTCCACAGGCTGAATCTGTAAGTCTCACATCAGAAGTAGCAGTATGAGTGAGAAACTCCCGCGAATAACCGCTGCTGATATAATCAGGCCAATTACATCTTTTTAGTGCGCATGTAATGCAAGGTCTTCCAGGGTTACTTTTTTAAAGACATCCTTATTACCAAAGCGTTTCAGAGCATCAAGAATCTCAATGCCCGCAATACGACCCTCTGCATCATAATCAACTGCAATACCTTCAGCAACATGCTTTGTTGTTACTGTAGTCTCTATGAAACGGATATAGAATGCATCCACTTCGGAATCATACGTTATTCTCATCTTTATCCTTCCCTTCAAAAAAATACGTATACACTATGACAACAATTATCTCATTTTCTTCCTCTACAAAAATCGGCCTTACCTGCTTTATTTTATAATACTTCTTATTCCATTCCTTTTCAAAGGTAAAGTTCTTTCTGCTTTCCAGTCTTCCTAATTCTGCCGGTTGCCAGGGAGATTTCTTGATCGTCTCAATAACTTCTTCTTCAGTAGTCTCTCTAAAAAAGATCTGTTCTTTTGCATGTCCTGATAACCTGATCGGCTTCATCTCTTTACCGTATTATACTAAAATGCTATTATTATTTTTCAGCAAGTTAATTGATTTATTCATATACTCCCATCCTAAAGTAGCATAATAACCCTGTTGAGATATGGCATATATGACCAAGCCAAAAAATAGGTAATTAGTGGCTAAACTGAAGGCTACAGACGCGTTGTCAGCTATTTTGTTTAGTACTTCATCAAATTCGCACCTTGGATATTTTTTATTAGGTGCAGATTACAACTTTAAATACACGCTTAATAGATGTATTGAGGGTTATCATCTGTACCTACAAAAGAAAGCGTCATCCCATATTCAAAATCGATGATTTCTGTTTGAAAGAGAGTATAACGTTTCGAGTGTTTGAGAAGGGCGTAGCCTTTGTGTAATAACCTTAAGCGCTCTGTTATCTGCCATTGCTGGCAAAAACCTTTCAAAAATAAAATCTGACCCTATTTCCCCAAAAGTACAGAAGCACAAAAAAGATGGACTTATGTGCCGGAAGATGAGCAGGGGGCAGGGATCTTATGCCTGATGATTACGCAGCAGATGTGCCCTTACAAGTCGAGCCTCTTCATGGCTTACCATGCCGGTGAAATGTTCCACAACAGGATTAAGACCCCATCCTTCGATGGACTGGAAAAATTCCTCTATCTTCAGGCGCTTTCCGGGATCGACAAGACGGTCCATATCAATATCACGACCGTCCAGGATCAGACGTTCCAGGTGGGATACTATGGTGGAAGGCGCGAGACTGCGAAGTTTGGCGATATCATCAAGGGACATCCCTCCCTTGAAAAACATATAGGTCTCTTCGACTGTTTCACCCTTTTTCTTCTTTTGTGTAAGAACCGCACGGCCGGACCCCCCGGATTCCCCTCCTAAAATCGATATCCCGGGGTTTTCATCATGATAGAGTTTTATCTCCTGGATAAAATCCTTACCATACCGTTCAAGCTTGGCGTCACCAACGCCACTAATCTTTCTCATTTCCGATAATGTCGGAGGAAAACGCCTGCACATCTCGTGCAGGGTCCTGTCTGAAAATATGATATAGGGAGGGACCTTCTGCCCTTCAGCAATCCTTTTTCTGACAGTGCGAAGCCTCTCGAAAAGTATCCCGTCATATCCCTCAACTTCGTCCTTTTTCCTCGCGGTCTCCGCCTTTATCTCCTCTTTCCTCAACGCCATGATCCTTTCCCTGCCGAACAGGATATCGGAACCCTTCTGGGTAATCTTCATCACAGGGTAAGGATCACCTTCCTGCATGACGGCTTCCTGTGCAATGAGTTCATCAACAATAGAACGCCAGTATTTTTTATCCCTGCCTTTGCCCGTACCGTAAGTCTTGATATCGTTATGTCCAAGCTCACGGATGCGCTTTGTATCCGCGCCGGTCACGATATCGATAATATGGCCTATCCCGAACCGCTGCCTTGTTCTTGATATGGCCGACAGTATTATCTGCGCGTCGGTGGTGATGTCGATCTGTTCAACCGATCCAGAACAGATATCGCAGGCACCGCAATTATCACGGGGATAGCCTTCTCCGAAAAATCTGAGGAGTTGTCTCCTTCTGCATACGTTGTGCGTTGCGAAACCCACTATCTGATTCAGCTTCTCAATCGCGATGAAACGTTCACTGTCGTCCGTTATCTCGTTGATGAAATAACGGATCTTGGGGATATCGCCCCTTCTGAAAAAGAGGAGGCAGTGGGCCGGCTCTCCGTCCCGGCCGGCTCGCCCTGTCTCCTGGTAATAGCCTTCGATATTTTTCGGGAGGTCGGCATGGATAATAAAGCGCAAATTCGATTTATCGATGCCCATGCCGAAGGCGATGGTTGCTACTATCACCTGCACTTCATCCCTGTTAAACGCATCCTGGTTCATGGTCCGTTCATCAGCGGATAAGCCTGCATGGTAGGGCAGCGCCGCGATTCCCTTTGTTTTCAGGAAACCGGCTGTCTCCATTACCGAATCGCGGGTTGTCCGGTAGATGATCCCTGATTCGCCCGGACGGTCCCTGAGAAACTCAAGTATCTGCAATTCTATCCTCGATTTTGCCTTAACCTCATAGAAGAGGTTCGGACGGTTAAAGGATGCGCGTACGATATGCGGTTTTCTGAGGCCAATCTTATGAATGATATCCTCCTGAACCCTTCGGGTCGCGGTGGCGGTAAAGGCAGCAATCGGCACATCGGGAAACATCTCCGGTATAAGAGAAAGACCGAGATAATCCGGACGGAAATCATGTCCCCATTCAGATATGCAATGGGCCTCGTCTATGGCAAACATGGAGATTGCAGCAGTCTTCAGCCTTTCGAGGAAATGCGGCATCGCAAATCTCTCGGGGGCGATATAGAGCAGTCTTATCTTGTTGTATTTCAACATGCGATAGACATCGGATACCTCATCTGGATCCATCGAGCTGTTTATAAACGCGGCCTGTATCCCGTTTTCAACCGCTGCGTCCACCTGATCTTTCATCAGCGAGATAAGCGGACTGATGACGACCGACGTGCCGTGCATCAACGTTGCAGGCAACTGATAGCATAAGGATTTCCCGCCGCCTGTAGGCATCACGGCAAAGACGTCCCTGCTGTCGAGGATGTTCTTGATGATGGATTCCTGGTTCGGACGGAATGTCTGAAAACCAAAGACGGTCTTTAGGGTGTCGTGTATAGAGGATTCATGGTCGCTGCCGGTCTGGATCATCGGCCAATATATTAACATAAGGATCAAAAAAGACAGAGAGATATTTGATTAATCTTTGTGTTGAGAATGGATGTTCGAAATGTTCCAGAATATGCACTCAGACGACTACTTCATCAACGGCAATAGTACGAGTAACAGTTTTCATCTTATCGGCTCAATGCTCTCGACTTCGAACTCAGCCATCCACAGGTTTAATTCTTTCCTCACTTCCCTGTCTACAAATGAGAAAATACGGTGAACGGTGTCTCGGGAGCACGAGCGGGTGTGCCCTGCCACCTTTATGACCTCAAACCCCAGTTCGTCGTAGAATTCGTAAAAATTTCGATAAAGGGAGGCGTTTATTAAAAGGCGATTTGTCCTCTTACTAAGAAAGCCTTTAACCTCTAATCCGCTTCTTCTTCTCAGGAGACCTGTAACGCACTGGGAATCAGAATATACCCTTAGTTTCCTCAGTTCGGAAACTGTTAATGCATTTCGAAAATCTTCAAGGGCCCATAAAACTGTCTGGACTTCAAGTTTTGTCGAAGAAGTGCATTCAAATCTTCGGACAACCAACCGTTCGGCTGCTTCGGATCTTCCAATGTTGTGAGGTGTGACTTCCAGGAATGAATCGGGAATAACAAGATAGGCACCCACGCCAAGCTTAAGCTTAGGATTCAGGCTCACATCAGTGAAAAGAGCAAAACCGTTCATGAATTAGCTTTTAGGGGCGCTGTTCAGCGACCGGAGACGTGGTTGTGCGATCAGTACTTGCGTGTCGTTGAACCGGAGGAGCTCCGAGGAGCGGAAACCTGCTGTGACGTCTTTTGGACCTCTGCACTTCTGAAATTCTGCCATTCCGCTCTTCTGCCCTGGTGCCCTTTCTGAAGGGGAGCGGTGACAGTATGGGCCATAAATGGTTCTGGTTTGTTCTGCTTACGACGTCGCTGCGGTTCACGCGGCGGGCGGGCAAACTCGGTATCGCGCGCCGGTGCCGCCTTTTTATAATCGAATCCTTTCATCGTGCGACGCTCCACCTTTTCACCGAGGACGCGCTCGATGCTGCGCACAACGTCCTCGTCTTCACGGGTAATGAACGTGAAGGCATCGCCGGTCTTTTCAGCCCGGCCGGTGCGGCCTATCCGGTGTGTGTACGCATCGGTGGTATCAGGCATGTCGTAGTTGATGACGTGGGATATGCGTAAGACATCGATGCCGCGGGCTGCAATGTCGGTCGCAACAAGGACCTGATAGGAGCCGTCACGGAATCCGTCGAGTGCAGCCTGGCGCCTGTTCTGAGACAGGTTCCCCTGCAGCGATGCGGCCCGGTAGCCAGCCTTCTCCAGCTGCTGCCCCACGCGCTTGGCTCGGTGCTTGGTGCGCGTAAAGACCAGAACCGACTCGGTGTCGGTATGGCGAAGCAGTTCGAGGAGGAGGGCGGTTTTGAGGTGCTGATTGACCGGATAGAGCGCGTGCGCTACGGTACTTGCCGGTGCGGAGGGATTTACCTGAACCGTGACCGGTGCGCGCAGGACTTCGCGGGCCAGTCGCCGGATATCATCTGGCATGGTTGCCGAGAACAGCAGCGTCTGGCGCTTGGCCGGCACGTGCTTGATGATCTTCCTGATATCGGGCAGGAACCCCATGTCGAACATCCGGTTCGCCTCGTCCAAAACAAGCACTTCCAGATGCGACAGGTTTATCATGCCGTGATCAATGTGATCGATCAGGCGGCCGGGGCAGGCAACAACGATCTCGACACCGCTGCGCAGTTTCTGTATCTGCGGGTTCATGCCCACACCGCCGTAGACGGTTACACTCCGGAGGCGGGTCTGCCGTCCCAGAATGCCGATTGCCTCGTGGATCTGCTCGGCCAGTTCGCGGGTGGGGGCGATGACGAGGACTCGAACGTGCCGGCGTCCCCCTTGCATCAGGCGATGCAGAATTGGTAGTACGAAGGCGGCGGTCTTGCCGGTGCCGGTTTGTGCCAGGCCCATGACATCGCGCCCCTCCAGGACCGGCGGGATCGCCTGTACCTGGATCGGCGTCGGTGAGACATAGCCCGCTGCCGTTATCCCGGCTGCGACCTGGGGGTGAAAATTAAATGCGTGAAATTCCATAAACTCCTTAAACTCCTTTTCTCTGCGTTCCAAAAAAAGCCCCGGATGTATTCCGGG
>Ga0315281_10013579_pt1 | contig 11015 bp, 10 predicted proteins | sample YL17G07_0_MG_FD_204540 | JGI IMG/M metagenome (GOLD analysis project Ga0315281, IMG submission 204540) | Sediment microbial communities from Yellowstone Lake, YNP, Wyoming, USA - YL17G07_0 | ecosystem: Environmental > Aquatic > Freshwater > Lake > Sediment | place: USA: Wyoming | collected... | reverse complement strand
GGGCGAAGCGGTGGATACCCAGGGCCTCATCGGGTATTGCCGCACGCAGCTGTCCTCATACAAAGTGCCTGAAGCGGTCTATTTCGTCGAAGCGATCCCGCGCACAGGCTCGGGCAAGACGATGCGCTACAAGTTGCGCGAGCTCATGCCGAATCGCGGTGCGCGCTCCGCCTGAGAGGTGCGGGAGAGTGCCATGAAGGCCTACAATCGGCGTATCCCCGGTCCCCCCGCATAACAATTTATTTTCCTGGAGAGATAACCATGGCCATGATGAACGCACAGCAGTATCGCGACAGCCTCGCAAAGCGCAAGCCGCTGAAGGTCTACCTGGATGGAAAGCTTCTCGCCAATCCGCTCGATCATCCGTACATCAGGACCTCCATGAATACCGTGGCTCTCACCTACGAAATGGCGCAGGATGCCGAGCACAAGCAGGTCATGACCGCCAAGTCCGCGCTCACCGGGGAGACCATCAACCGCTTCTGCCATCTGCATCAGAGTACCGAGGATCTGATCAACAAGGTTCGCATGCAGCGCCTCCTCGGGCAGCGCTGTGGCACCTGCTTCCAGCGCTGCGTCGGACTGGATGCCCTGAATGCCGTGTTCGCCATCACGTACGACATGGACAAGAAGCTCGGTACCCGCTACCACGCGCGGTTCAGGAAATTCGCCATCGCCATGGAACAGAACGACTGGATCGTCGACGGCGCCATGACCGACGTCAAGGGCGACCGAAGCAAGCGCCCGGCCGAGCAGCAGGACAAGGACATGTATCTGCGCGTCATAGAGCGGCGTCCGGATGGCGTTGTTATCCGCGGAGCAAAAGCGCATCAGACGGGATCCGTCAACTCGCATATGGTCCTGGTCATGCCTACCGCGTCGCTGAAGGAGGACGAGAAGGACTACGCCATCACTTGCGCGCTTCCCTCGGACGCGGAAGGCATCACCTATATCTACGGCCGCCAATCCTGCGACGAGCGCAAGCTTGGCGGCGGTGAAGCCTCCGACATCGATTCGGGCAGCCCGACCTACGGCGGCCAGGAAGCGCTGATGATCTTCGAGGACGTATTCGTGCCCAACGACATGATTTTCATGAACGGCGAAACCGAGTTCGCCGGTCTGCTGGTCGACGTTTTCGCCAGCTATCACCGCCAGAGCTACGGCGGCTGCAAAGTCGGCAACGGCGACGTGGCCATCGGCGCCGCCGCCTCCATCGCCGAATATAACGGCGTCGCCAAGGCGTCGCACATCAAGGACAAGATCGTCGAGATGAACCATCTCAACGAAACGCTGTTTGCCTGCGGCATCGGCTGCTCCGCCAACGGCAAGAAGCTGCCCGCCGGCAATTTCTTCGTCGATGCGCTCCTGGCCAACGTGTGCAAGCAGAACGTGACGCGCCTTCCCTACGAAATTGCGCGCATCCTGCAGGACATCGCCGGCGGCCTCATGGTCACCCTGCCCTCGGCAAAGGACTGGCTGAATCCGGAAACGCGCGACATGCTGAAGAAGTACCTCGCCGGCGCAGATGGCATGAGCACCTACGAGCGCATACGCATGCTGCGCTTGATCGAGAACCTTACCATGGGGCGCGGTGCCGTGGCCTACCTCACCGAGTCCATGCACGGCGCAGGCTCCCCGCAAGCGCAACGCGTCCTCATCAACCGCCTTGCCAATGTCGAGGAAAAGAAGGTGTATGCGCGCAGCCTCGCCCTCAACAACAGCCTTGAGACGGTGGAGGCCGCAATACGCGCGGGGCTGCAGAAAGTTCGTGCTCCCAAGAAAGCGGGCAGTGTTGCGCTTGCAGCGGTTCTATAGAGTAGAGGCCGCGGAACCGCAGTCGGAAACGGACCGCGCCTTGCTCGACGCAGCCGCCTGCCCGAGCCGCGTCAGATAGGCAAGACGTTGCCGCACGGAATGTGTCGGGAGTGAGTGTTGCGGCGGTATTGACGTGGTGCTAGTATCCCGTCGGCTTCAGGGGATGACGATCATGCGAACAAAGCCGGAATTCGCCGCGGCGCCGCTTCGCCGTCAGCGGACTTCCGACACCCGGCCCGGCGGCGATGGCAACCCGCTGCGGCAACGACTACAGGTAATCGCGTGATCTATCAGCAAGAGAGTAGTGTGACCTACGTCATCTTCCTCCGCCTGGCTCCGACAGCTACCGCCAACTTGCAACGCCCCGGTGTGATGGATGCGGTGGCCGAGGCCGCGCGCGCCGGGGCCGCTCCGTCCCTGGACGTCTTGACGCGTCTCGGGCAGCCGGCGGTTTTTGCCAACCTCCTCGTCCAGCGCCTGACGTACCTTCTGAGCCTCCGAGCAGCCGGCATCCTGCGCGCGGCCGGTCCCTTCGCCGACCTGCAGGGAGGCATGTACATCTGCAACGTGCCCAACGAACGAGACGCCCGCGACATCATGGAGGAAGACCCCTTCGTCCGCGCCGGACTGATCGAGTCGAGCTACACCATCCATCAGTGGTGCGCGGCCATCTAGGCGCGTATCCGCCGGAAGTGCAGCGTATCGTCTACACTACCAATGCGATCGAGAGTCTGCGTATGCAGTTCCGCAAGATCATCAAGGCCCGCGGGTATTTCCCGACTGAGGATGCGGCGGTGAGGCTGATCTACCTGGCCCTACGCAACATCACGCACGAATGGAAGGCGGCAATGAATCAATTCGCGATCTTGTTTCCCGAGCGCTTGGCGGCGCTGGTGTGAACGGCATCGAGGATGCTATTGTGAAAGTCGACTTTCCCACCGCGGCGCCGCTTCGCCGTCCGCCGACTTCCGACACCCGGCCCGGGGGCGATGGCAACCCGCTGCGGCAACAACTACAGGTAAGCGCGTGATCTATCAGCAACTGATCAACGGTCTCATGCTGGGGGCATCCTATTCGCTTGTCGCCATCGGCTATACGCTCATCTTCGGCGTCCTCAACCTCCTTTACTTCGCCCACGGCGAGGTTTTCATGGTCGGCGCCTTCATTGGGCTTTACTTCGTTATCCTGGCCGGCGCCAACATCTACGTGGCGCTGTTGGGCGCGATGATCGCCTGCGGGGCGCTCGGCATGCTTGCCGTTGTCGCGACAGTCCGCCCAGTCAGCAAGGATCACCCGCTGGCGCAGCTGATCAGCAGCATCGGCGTCACGATAGTCCTGCAGAACATGGCCATCTACATCTTCGGTGGGCAGCAGGTGGCGTTCCCCGATACCATCAAGCAGGAGCTTTACCGCGTCGGGCCGGTGATCATCAGTTCGGTGCAGATCTTCATCCTGGTGGTGGCCGTCGTCTTGATGGCGCTTCTCTGGCTGTTCATTGAGCGCAGCAAGATGGGCCGCGCCATCCGGGCGGCGGCGGAAAACCACGAAACCGCCGCCCTCCTCGGGGTGAACGTCAACCGGGTGGTCCTGGTTACCTTCATCATCGCGTCGAGCATCGCCGGCATCGCCGGCGTCCTCGATGGCGTGAAGAATAGCAACGTCTCGCCGTTCATGGGCCTCGCGGTCGCCGTCAAGGGGCTGGTGGTCATGCTGCTCGGCGGACTTGGCAACGTAACGGGGGCCATGGTCGGCGGAATTCTGCTCGGAATGATCGAGATCCTGTCCGCCGCCTACATCGGCACCACGGAACGTGACTTCGTCACCTTCGCGATTCTCATCCTCATCCTGCTTTACCGCCCAAGCGGCCTGTTCGGCACGCGCACGACCGAGGAGCGATAGCGACCGCCATGCTCGATCACCTGTTCGACGGCTACACCCGGTCGATCCTCATTTTCACCGGCATCAACATTATTGCTGCCTACAGCTTCTATCTGCCCTTCAAGACGGGGCAGGTTTCGCTCGGCCAAGCCGGCTTCCTGGCGGTCGGGGCCTACGCCGCGGGCATCATGACGCAGAAGTTCGGCCTGCCCTTTCCCGTCGCACTCCTCATCGGCGGCCTGGTTACGGGCATCGTCGGTGTCGGCGTCGGCTTCCCGGCCCTGCGCATCAGGGGCATCTACCTTCTGCTGCTGACTCTCGCCTTCGCCGAGATCGTCCAGGGCGTCATCATGACTTGGGAGTACACCGGGGGGGCGGAGGGCTTCCAGGGCGTTCCCTACAACGCCTATACCCTGGATTACATCTACGGGCTGCTCGTCGCGCTCATCATCTTCTTCGCCAGGCTCGAGCGCTCGAGCCTGGGCCGCGCCATGGATTCGATCCACGAGGACGAGACGGCGGCCGAAGTGATGGGCGTCGACGTCGTCGGCGTCAAGCTCCTCGCCTTCGGCCTCGGCGCTTTCATCGCCGGCCTTGCCGGCGCCCTCTTCGCCCATCACACGACCTACGTGGATTCGGTCACCTTCAACATCCTGGTCGGCGTCAATATCCTGATGTTCGTGGTGGTCGGCGGCAGCAGCACCTACTGGGGTCCGGTGCTCGGCGCCGCCTTCCTCACCCTGTTGCCGGAGTTCCTGAGGATGCTGCGCGAATGGCTGGAGCTGCTGCCGGTGTCGTGGGTGGACTTGGTCCCGATGAACCGCGTCTACGATTTCGTTCACGAGTTCCTCGACTTCGAGAACGAAAAACGGCTCATCGTCTATGGCATCATCCTCATCGTCATGATGATCCTCAGGCCCGACGGCATCCTCACCCGCGACAACCTGCGCCGTTTCCGGTTCGTCGGGCGGAAGGTGGGCCATGTCTGAGCCCGCCAACGACGTCTGCCTCGGCGTGCGCGGCCTGACCAAGCGGATCGGGGGATTCTACCCACTCAGGGACCTCGACATGGATGTCGCCCACGGCCACATCCATGCGGTGATCGGCCCCAACGGCTCCGGCAAGACGACATTCTTCAACCTGTTGAGCGGCGTCCTTGCCGCCGATTCCGGTCAGATCACCTTCGAGGGCCGGGCGATAGACGATCAGCGGCCCTCGAAGCGCACGCTCAAGGGGATCGCCCGCACCTTCCAGAACATCCGGCTTTTCCGCCACATGACGGTCCTCGAGAACGTCATGATCGGCCAGCACTGCCGCTCCTATGGTTCGATCTGGAAGGCCCTGCGCAATGCCGCTTTTCACCCCCCCTTTGGCGAGGTCCGCGAGGAACGGGAGATGCGGGCCCACGCCCTGGAACTCCTCGAGTTCCTGGGCCTCGCCGACAAGCGCAGGGCAAAGGCCTCCGACCTGCCGTATGGGGATCAGCGCAAGCTCGAGTTGGCCCGCGCCCTCGCTACCCAGCCGCGGTTGCTCCTGCTCGACGAGCCGGCAGCCGGCATGAACCCTCACGAGACCGAGGAACTGGACGACATCATCACCCGCATCCGCGAGCGCGGCGTCACCATCGTGCTCGTCGAGCACGACATGAACCTGGTGATGAACATCTCGGATCGAGTGACGGTGCTCAACTTCGGAACCAAGATCGCCGAGGGGCTGCCCAATGAGATTCAGGGCGACCCCACCGTGATCGAGGCCTATCTCGGCCAGGACGTAAGCCTGTGACGATGTTGGCCATCAAGGATCTGCGCGCCGGCTACGGAAAGATCGCGGTGCTGCACGGTGTCAATCTTTCTGTGGAGCAAGGCCAGATCGTCACCCTGATCGGTGCCAATGGCGCGGGCAAGACGACGCTCTTGAAGACGGTCTCGGGGCTTATCCGCCCGACCGCGGGATCGATCGAGATTGAGGGCGCCAGCATCGCCCACCGTCCGGCCCACAAGATCGTCGAACTGGGGATCAGCCAGGTCGCCGAAGGCCGCGCCATCCTCAAGCGCATGACGGTGCTCGAGAACCTGCGAATGGGTGCCTTTGTGCGCCGCGATCCGGAAATCAACCGGGACATCCAGGGGATGTTCCAAAGGTTTCCCGTGTTGGAGGAGCGGCAGGATCGTCTGGCCGGCATCCTCAGCGGCGGCGAGCAGCAGATGCTGGCCATCGCCCGCGCGCTGATGGCGAGGCCGCGTCTCTTGCTCCTCGACGAGCCCTCGCGCGGCCTCGCTCCCATGATCGTCACCCAGATCTTCCGCACGCTGCGCGACCTGAAGGAGGAAGGCAAGACCATATTTCTGGTCGAACAGAACGCCCGCCAGGCGCTGCAGATTGCCGACCAGGGATACCTGCTGGAGCGCGGCCGGGTCGCCCTGCAGGGCACGGGACAGAGCTTTCTCAACAACCCGGAGATCCAGCGCAACTATCTCGGCAAGCACGCCGCCTGAGAACCGCGTCGTCATGAAAAGGCAAGGGGAAATTGGAGGGTGCAATTTCCAGGGTTTCGGGTTAGCATCGTAATGCAATCAACCAACGATTGGGGGAGGGTATTCCAGTGAAATTTTCATTGAAATTCGTCACGGCGATGAGCGTTGCGGCCGTCGCCTTCGCGGCGGCGCCGATAGGCAGCGCCGCCGCCGCCCAGCTGTCCGGGCCAAAGGTCAAAATCGGGTGCATGGTCCCCCTCACCGGCAAGGGCGCCGAGTGGGGCCAGGGGGCCAAGGCCTCCATTGAGATCGCCTTGGCGGAGATCAACGCCAAGGGCGGCATCGGCGGCGTGCCCTTGGAGATGCTGTGCTACGACTATCAGACCCAGGAGTCCGAGGGCCTCAACCTTATCAATCGGTTGGTCGAGCGGGACAAGGTGCTGGCGGTGGTGGGACCGTGCTTCAGCGCGGTCTTCGAAGTCATCGCACCGCAGCTCGATTCCCGGCTGAAGACTTCGATCATCTCCTATTGCTCGGCGAAGCCCGGTCTTTCTGCGATGAGCAGGTGGGCGCTTCGCAATACGCTGACCAGCGACAAGCAACTGAAGCCGGTGGTCGCCGCCTGGGTCAAGGAATACGGCATGAAGAAGGTCGTCATCATTCATGACGCCGAGGACGCCGTGTCCAAGGCCGAGGGCGCTGCCATCCTGCCGGGGCTGCTCAAGGCGAACAATGTCGAGGTGCTGGACATCTTGACCTATCGCACCAAGGACACCGATTACTCGGCGCAGATCACCAAGGCCAAGTCGCTGGGCGCCCAGGGCATCGCCTTGGGATCGTGCTACCAGAACGCGGCGGCCATCGCCAAGGAAGCCCAGAAACAGGGCCTCATGGTGCCGATAGTAGGCGGCGCCTGCTCCGGCACGCCCGGCTTCATCGAACTCGCCGGCAAGGCGGCCGAGGGCGCCTACATGTCGACGGCGGCGTGGCTCGGAGACCCCCGTCCCGCGGTGCAGACGTACGTGAAGAAGATCGTCGCCAAGCTCGGCCACGAGCCGCCGTACAGCGGTCCGCGAGCCTACGACATCGTTTATGCCCTGAAGGACGTCATCGAGAAATCCGGGGTCACCAACAAGGCCGGGGATCTGAGTGCCGACCGCGAGAAGGTGCGCACCGGCTTTGCGGCTCTCAAGGGCTTCCCCGGCGTCGCCGGCGAGATCACCATGGACGAGGTGCGCGACGGCGCCGGCGCCACCGCCATCCTGAAAGTGGTCAACGGCAAGTACATCGACGTCAGAAAGTAAGGGGCGTCGGTAGGACCCAACGAGCGGGCGGCGGGCACCAGGTCCGCCGCCCTTTTTCTTGCCACGGCAGCCGGGTAAGCGCAGGTAAGGCTGCAGGGCTAAGGGAGGCCGGCATGGAACTTTCACGGTTTGACCATAACGTCGTCCCGCCGCGCTGGTCGTTTCCACGGGAGTACAACGCTGCCCACGACTTCATCGAGCGCAACCTTCGCGCCGGGCGCGGGGAAAAGATTGCGTACATCGACGATACGGGACGCTGCACGTACGCGCAATTGGCGACACGGGTGAACCAGTGCGCGAACATGATCGCGGAGCTTGGCATTCCGCAGGAGTCCCGGATCATGCTTTGCATGCTCGACACGATCGACTATCCCGCCATGATACTCGGGGCGATCAAGGCCGGCGTCGTGCCCATCCCGACGAATACACTGCTCACGCAAAAGGATTACGAGTTCATCCTCGCCGACAGCCGCTCGAGAGCGCTGGTGGTTTCGGAAGCGTTATTACCAGTCTTTTCACCACTTCTCTCGCGCATGCCTCATCTCGAACACGTGATCGTTTCCGGGGCCGGCGATCACGGACATCACCGGCTCGCAGACCTGATGCACGCTGCCGCAGAGACGTTCGAGCCCGCCAGAACATCGGTCGACGATATGTGCTTCTGGCTCTACACCTCGGGTTCCACGGGTTTTCCCAAGGGCGCGGTCCACCTTCAATCGCATCTCATGCTCACGGGAGAACTTTACGCGCGCGGGGTGCTTGGCCTCACCGAGGCGGACGTCACGTTCTCCGCACCGAAGCTGTTCTTTGCCTATGGACTGGGGGCCTCGCTGTCATTTCCGCTAGCCGCAGGTGCGACCGTCGTGCTGATGGCCGAGCGCCCAACGCCGGAATCGGTATACAAGCGCCTGGTTCAGCACAGAACGACGGTATTTTATGGCGTGCCGACCCTCTATGCAGCCATGCTGGCTGCGAAAAATGTTCCGAGAAAGGAAGAACTTGGGCTGCGCATCAGCGCATCGGCGGGAGAGGCGCTCCCGGCGGCCTTGGGCAGCGCCTGGCATGAGCGATTCGGCAGCCACATTCTGGACGGCCTCGGCTCCACCGAAATGACGCACATCTACATGTCCAATCGTCCTAACGACGTTCGCTATGGATCGAGCGGCAGGCCGGTGCCGGGTTATAGCGTCAAAATCCTGGACGAGGACGGCAAGGAGGCGACCGAAGGCAAGATCGGTGATTTGTACGCTTCGGGGCCGACCAGCGCCATCATGTACTGGAACAATCGCGATCGCACCAAGGAGACGTTCCAGGGTCCGTGGACCCGAAGCGGCGACAAGTACTACGTCGACAAGGATGGGTATTACGTCTACGCCGGGCGATCGGACGACATGCTCAAGGTGAGCGGTCAGTACGTGTCTCCATTCGAAATCGAGGCTTCGCTGGCGACACACCCGGACGTGCTGGAGTCCGCGGTCATCGGCACCGAGGACGAGAACCAACTGATCAAGCCCAAGGCGTATGTGGTGCTGAAGGAAGGCCGCCAGGCATGCAGTGACCTCGAAGATGCGCTGAAGCAGCACGTGAAGAGCATGCTGTCGCCACACAAGTACCCGAGATGGATAAAGTTTGTCGACGAGCTGCCGAAGACCGCGACGGGCAAGATTCAGCGCTTTAAGCTGCGCGAGAAATCCCGCTCAGAATCATCTTGAATCACTGCTGTCCGGACGTTGAACGCCAAAGACCCGATCATTGATTGACCGGAATCAGCAATCCGGACACCCCGGCCTACCTCTGCGCGCCCCCGAGAGGACTTCGTCCGGGCGTGTTCCGACACCCCTGCCAGCCCATCCACGTCGTAGCCGCCGCTATCGGCTAAGATAACCGCTTTCCCCTTCTCCCACGGAATCCATCATGCAAGTTCGCGACAAGCTTTACATCAATGGCCTATGGGCCGCGCCCAAGGGCAGTAAGTCCATAAACGTGATCAACGCCTCGACCGAAGAAGTCATGGGGCGCATTCCCGAAGGCACCGAGGCCGACGTGGACGCCGCCGTGGCCGCCGCGCGCGCCGCGTTCGAATCCTGGTCCACCACGCCCGCGGCCGAGCGCGCCGCCTATCTGTCTGAGATCCAGGAAGGCCTGAAGGCGCGCATGGAGGAAATCGGCAAGCTGATCGCCGGCGAAGTGGGCATGCCGGTGAAGCTCGCTACCATGATCCAGGCGGGCTCACCCACCGCCATCTTCGGCATGTACGCCAAGCTGCTCGGCAGCTTCGCCTTCGAGGAGCAAGTGGGCAACTCGCTGGTGCTGCGCGAGCCGGTCGGCGTCGTGGCCGCGATCACCCCATGGAACTACCCGCTGCACCAGATCGCGGCCAAGGTCGCAGCCGCCCTCGCCGCCGGCTGCACCGTGGTGCTCAAGCCTTCGGGAGTCGCACCGCTCAATGCCTTCGTGCTCGCCGACGTGATCCACGCGGCAAGCCTGCCTGCGGGCGTATTCAATCTCGTTACGGGCCACGGTCCGGTGGTGGGCGAAGCCATGGCGAAGCACCCCGATGTCGACATGGTGTCCTTCACCGGTTCGACACGCGCGGGAGCACGTGTGTCCGAGCTCGCCTCGGCCACGGTGAAGCGCGTCGCACTCGAACTGGGCGGCAAGTCCGCTGCGGTGATTCTCGAGGACGCGGACCTCGCAGCCGCGGTCAAAGGCATCATCAGCGCCTGCTTCCTCAACTCCGGCCAGACCTGCTCGGCGCACACGCGCATGCTGGTACCCGAGAGCAAATACGAGGAAGCCGCGAAAATCGCGGTCGAAGTGACCAAGGGCTTCACCGTGGGCGATCCGTTCGGTGGCGCGGCCAAGCTCGGGCCGCTGATTTCCGACGCGCAGCGCGACCTCGTGCGCGGCTACATCAGAAAGGGCTTGGAGGAAGGCGCGGAACTGCTTGCCGGCGGACCGGATGCGCCCGAAGGCCTCCCCAAAGGCTACTACGTCAAACCCACCGTGTTCGGCAAAGTCAAGCCGACCTCCACCATTGCCCAGGAGGAAATCTTCGGACCGGTGCTGTCCATCATCACCTACAGGGACGAGGACGAGGCGGTGAAGATCGCCAACGGCACGCCCTACGGCCTCGCCGGCGGTGTGTGGTCCAAGGACCAAGAGCACGCCAAGAAAGTGGCCAGGCGCATCCGCACCGGCCAGGTGGACATCAACGGCGCACCGTTCAATCTGCAGGCGCCCTTCGGCGGCTTCAAGCAGTCGGGCAACGGGCGCGAGCTTGGGCGCTTCGGCCTGGAAGAGTTCCTCGAATACAAATCGCTGCAGCTCAAACCGCAAGTCTGAGTGCATTTGGCGGAGATGCAACGGACGGGACTGTACATCCGCCGGACTACCGCGGGCGAATCAGACGAGACGGCTGCTCGCTCCGCGATTCGCAGACCCCCAAGAACCGCAGTAGAACCAGACCCAAAAGGACCCCTATGAACGAGCCCAGCAATCGCAATCCGGTCAATCCCGACGCCACCAGCCTGCGCGCCGCCAT
>Ga0315281_10013578_pt1 | contig 11016 bp, 7 predicted proteins | sample YL17G07_0_MG_FD_204540 | JGI IMG/M metagenome (GOLD analysis project Ga0315281, IMG submission 204540) | Sediment microbial communities from Yellowstone Lake, YNP, Wyoming, USA - YL17G07_0 | ecosystem: Environmental > Aquatic > Freshwater > Lake > Sediment | place: USA: Wyoming | collected... | reverse complement strand
TGGTTTGTTTTAGATTCGTACTTTAAGCAGCAAAGTTATGTCGATTCAGGGTTTGTTTTAGATTCGTACATTAAGCAGCAAAGTTATGTCGATTCAGGGTTTGTTTTAAATTCCTGTATTAAAAAACAAGGTTATATTGATGCTGATTTTGCACTTAACAGCTCGATTTATATCTATCAATCCTTTGTTGACTCCAGGTTTTTGCTTAATTCCTGCATCATACAACAGAGTTATATTGATGCTGATTTTGCGCTTAACTCATATCTCAAACATCAAGGTTATATTGATGCTGATTTTGCGCTTAACTCATATCTCAAACATCAAGGTTATATTGATGCTGATTTTAACATTCTGGTTTCTTTGCGGCATACCAGTTATTGGTCAGCACGGTATGCAATCGACAGTTTAATTGCTAACCATTCTTTTTTAGACTTGCAATTTGCAGTAGCAGCGGGGTTTATCACACATAAAAGCTGTGTTGAACAGCAGTTTAAAATTTCAGTGTGGGTTAAACAACAGGGCTTTATTAACGCTGAATTTGATTTTTTAGCGTATTTAAAAAAATACAGTAGTGCTGATAGTCAATTTGCGTTAAATACATTTATACACCGTTTTGGTGAGTTTGAAGGGGTATTTAGTCTTGATGCTTACGAAGTGTTTAAAACGCTTGTGGCAAATTTAAAAACGGCGGCGCACTCAAACTATGACAATTTCGATTTCAACTCGCTATCAGGTGAATATGGGGCTAAAAGCGATGGAATCTATCAGCTTGCTGGTTCAACTGACAACGGCGTGGCGATTGATACGCTATTAGATATTGGCAATACTGATTTTCAAGACTCGCATTTAAAGCGCATAACAGATGCTTACATTGGTTGCAAATCAGACGGCAATGTAAAGTTGACTGTTGCGACTGAAAACAACTCTAATGCTTACACAATTAACGCTGCAAACGCGATAATCAAAACTGTGAAGGTTAACTTAGGCAAGGGCGCAAAAGGCCGCTATTGGCGGTTAAAACTTGAAAATGTGAACGGCTCTTCTTTCACAATGGATAGTCTTGAAGTTTTGGCTGAGATTTTAAACAGACGCTCATGACAGCGTGTTATAACAAAGAACTTAGATTCCGGTTTTTCGGCAATGTCGAAAAAGCCCAGACATTAACCAACGAAGCCCGTAAATTTATGGGATATTTAAAAGAGTCTATGGGCTTTCAAAAACTTAAGTTTTTAACGCACGAATATCGTGATGCTGAGGGTAATATTTATCGCTGCATGAGCAATATGAACGGTCTGGCTGCGATTGATGAAGTCGCAATTTATGCGCAATTAAGCAGCAAAGAAGTGGATGTTTGCACTGGATTCATTGCAAAGCTCACAATAAGCGCAGACTCAAATTATCCACGTTATTTTGATCATAAAGATTTTGTGTTGCAAATAAAACAACCAACTGTTTATGATGCTATCAACTGTAGAGTTGATAGATTTTCAGGCTTTAGATCAGCCAAAGAACTTGGCGAATTAAAAAAATCAGACCACGGCGATTATAACATTGAAGACGTTGAAGACGTTTTGGAAATTGGGGGTTTGTACAGTCATCTATTTCCTGCGTCTTTAAGACAGCATATCTATTACGACAACATCATAGCACCGGTATTTGAATTAGGGTTAAACCCTGGTTTGCCTGATTTATCAAACTGGCCATTTTTGGCCTACAGAACAACAACAGCAGTTATTGATACAATTGTTCCGGCAAACGCAGTTCAGTCAAGAACACTTCCAGATATTCATTATAGATTGCAGTTTGAACTAACATACATTATTGATGTTGAAGTTGAAGGTGCTGAACTTAGCCGTCTTTATCCCAATGAAGCTGATGCCATACGTCTGCAAGTATCTAAATATAACACTTATATGGCGGAACAAAGCTGGGTGCCGTTGCAAAATAGCTTTTTTTTGCTCAATGCGGAAAATAATAATACAGCATTGAGCAAAATCTCTTCTGATAAGACATATGGTTATGCTCCAGCAGAGATTAAAGAAATTAAAGAGCAGCCAGTTGTTAGAACTTTCACCACAGATTACGAGTTAATTGATTGTGTTGTTATTAAAAAAACAGACGAGAACAGTGAAAGCAATGCGTTTGCGGTTGCAAAAGATGGCGATACAAAGTTTAAAATTTCAAGCACAGGGAATTGGCCTAAAGACAACAGTCTTGTAATTCCGATTAACAGCATTGGCTTGGAACAAACGCTATGGGGAAATTATTCAGGCTATGCCGCTGGTGTTATCTATCATCTTGGCACTGGTGGGTATTGGACGAAACCGGACAATCATACAATTGATGATCACAGAACAACGTTTCATATTGATAGTTTTTATAAATTTCCCGAATGGGAAATAAAAACATCAACTACAAAGGGCGATTATGACATTAGTGTAATTAGTTCATATCAGTATGAGTATGATGTTGACTGGAAATTAGAGATTGAACTTTTTGGCTCCCGATTCAAAAAAACAACATTAAAAGGGAAGGTTATCAAAAATACTATGAAATCGGACAAAAAGATGATCATCACACTGAAAGAACCAAAAGTTTACAAATTGGGTGATGCCAATTTGCACATTAAAATAGTTGAGAATAAGGATTAAATTATGACATTCTATAACCCTGCGTTGGGTTCGCAAGTTACTCGCACTACTTTTGACGTTGTGACTGGCGGTCAGGATAAAGCTTTTATCTACGCAGACTCTGCTATTAATGCTGCTTTGGATTATTTAACCAAAATACATGACGTAACGCAACAGAATATCGCTATCCCTGCCTCATTAAACAGCCTTGTACTGGATGACGGTTTAATAAAAAATGAAATTTTGGCACTGTTAAACAACTCATCTGGACTTTCGCCAGCCGTAGAGCAGCAATTGTGGGACAGGGCCGCTGAACGTACCAGTGCGGCAATGAATGCAGCAATAGTTCAAGCGAGTAGAAGACTCAGCAGCATGGGATGGGATCAGCCGATTGGGGCATTGGCTGAAAACATTAAACAGGCCGAACAAGCCGCCGCTTTTGAGAATGCGAATCAAGCGCGTGAAATTGCTATCAATCAAATGAAGCTGGAAATCGACGGGATTAGATTTGCAATCAGCACTGAGTTGCAAAGACTAATGGCTGAGAAAGATTTGGCGGTGCAGAAAATACAAATAGCGGTTGAGATGATGCGGCAAAACTTGCAAAGCTTGCTGCAAGCTGCACAGGCGGGGGCGCAGATTAGCACGCAGCTTGCAGCAAGTGCATTGTCGGTTATGAACTTTAACACTTCACTTGGGGCTTCCAGTTCTGACGGTGTTTCTCATTCTTTGGGGGTTTCTTTTTCTGTTGACGGCGGAAAACAACCACCGCCTAGTTTTTAAAAACCTGTAAAAAACCTTCCAGGTCTTTAAGACCTGGAAGGTTTGGTTAGTTTTTAAAAACCTGTAAAAAACCTTCCAGGTCTTAAAGACCTGGAAGGTTTGGCTAGTTTTTAAAAACCTGTAAAAAACCTTCCAGGTCTTAAAGACCTGGAAGGTTTGGTCCGAAAACATAATTTTAACCGGAATTCAACATGGCAACATGCAGCTATTCATTTAACGATGCACACGGCAACCGCGTCACCCTGCATGGCATCCCCGCCCTAAAAACCGCCCTTTATCAAGGTGAATTATCGCATCTACTGCCAGAGATGAAACTACTGGACATTGCAGCAAAAAAAGACCTTGCTAAAAACAACATTCGCTATTCAAAATCCTCAATTCTACCCGAAAATGCCAACCCCAAAGGCATGAATAAACAGGTAGTCCAGCGGCTTGTTGACAATTTTAAACGTGGTCTTAACGGCATAAAAAACGTAGAATTCAAAATTTACCTTAACCAGCAAGAAGCGTTTGGAGCGGATTATGTCTCAACCGAAAACACCAAAGGATTCTATACCTACCAAAACGGAAAAAACATCATCGGAGTTTTTGCAGATTCCCTGGATAGTGTGCAAGATACCATCGAAACCTTACGACACGAAACACTCGCACACTTTGGCCTCAATCTATTTACCCCAGAAGAAAAAGAAACTTTCTTGCGTGATGTCATTCTTGCAGGAAAAAATGACGAAGTTAATGCCTTGTTTGAGCAAGTCAGAAAAGACTACCCAGAAATAGCAGACGATGAACTTAAACAAGCTGAAGAGGTGTTTGCCAAAATAGCCGAGGAAAAGCCACAGGCAGGCAAGCTTAAAGCCTTATGGCAACGCATTCTAAACTGGATGATGCCAAAGCTTAGAAAAATAGGCTTGTTCAAAGGCTCAGTTTCCATGAATGAACTGCAAGGCATGGTGCAAGCGATTGCCGAGAACATCAGAAACAACAAGGCACAACAGAATTTCCCTAAAGATGCGCAATCACAATTTAGAGTCACTGACAATATAAAAGACTTCTTCACCGGCAAACCCGCCTCCGTACAAACCCTCTCTGATATAAGCGACATGCTGCAAAGCGGCAAACCCAAAGCTGAAAAGGTTGACCTGCAATACTACAAAGATAAATTAGTCACCAACATCACCGACCTAACCCGCCCATTTGACCGCTGGGTATCTGACACATTCACCCCCGAACAAGCCGCTAAACTGATAGAAGGCAAAGACCGTGCGCAAAACGTTAAGCAAGCCTATGAAAAACAGGTCATAAACAAGTTTGGCAGACCAATCAGCGATGCCGTCCGTGCCATTACCAAAGCCGTCAAAGGCATGAAATTCCAAACCGCCAAAGACCTGGCGGGCTTTTGGATGAGTGCCACCTACGCACCCGAAGCGAATACTGGATTGATGGCAAAAGACCAGAAAGCCATTGATGATTTTGAGCAAGAAAAGTTTGATGCTATCACTAAGTTTAATGCAATTGCCAATCCAAGCCAAAGCACCCAAGACAAATTAGATCAGGAACTAAACCGTCTGGACAGAGAAATAATCAAAGCTCAAGACAAACAAGCCAAACGCATAGCAGCCATTAACCGCCAAGAGTTTATTGACCTGCCTAAAATCAAACAGGATTTAATCGAACTGCGCAAAGACCGCAGCACACACGCCGCTGAAATTACCCGCCTGGAGAAAATCCTGGAGGAAAACGTAGGCTTAGCCGGAGGCTTAAACAACTACACCGCCGCCACGTTAATCAAACAAATTGAAGCCAAAATCCCCCGCGACCTGTTGAAAAACACCGCCGCGCCTGTTTACAACATGCTGAAATGGAAGCTGGAACAGGATATTAAAAACGGCAAAGTGTCACAGGCCAGCGTGGATGGCTGGAATAATTCCCCCCACTATGTACCGCTGACAGGCGACCCGCGTACCGATGACAGCGTAGAAGACACTTTTACCGTGGGCAGTATCAACCAAGCCAAAGACCACGCCTTGAAAGGCCGCACCGGTTCGATAGCTCAAAACGCGATAGATGCAGCCTTTGAACAAGTGGAAAAATCCGCCCGTTATCATGGCTGGAATGACTTTAAAGACGCATTGCACTCCTTATATATAGACGAGTTCCAAAAACGGGTGGCAACCGGACTTTCTGACAAACAAGCCGCCAGTGAATTGTGGGACGAACTGGGGCTAAAACGCCGCCCTGCGGATGCCCAAATTCCCGCCGGAGACAATGACATTGTCTACCGCAAAGATAACAAAGGCTACATCTACACCATCAATAATCAAGCCGCTATGGAAGCCCTGCGGCAAATGAATGATGAATCAATCCCCACAATTCTAAAACCCTTCCAAATAGCAACAAAAACACAAGCATTATTGGTCACAGTAGGGATGGCAGGATTCGCACCGCCTAATATGATTCGTGATACGCTAGAAAAGTCTGAAAACATCCGTACTCGCACCATAGCTGGCGTGGATATGAATAAAGTGGGCAATGATACCCTGGCTTATGGTGTACAGCTCCTAACCCGTTTGAAAATGATTAGCAGCGTATTGGCTGAAGATACGCCATTGGGAAATAAATTCTTGCCCATTGATAATACAGACCCCGATGTGATTAAGCTTAAAGAGTATTTAAGCCTGGGCGGCAGTTCCACTTATGGCGAAATGTTAAGCAAAGACAGCAAACAGTTAGCCGAAAAACTCAGCAAATTAGGCACGGCTTTTGATAAAGGATGGGATACTTTACTCTTATATAATAGTGCGTTTGAAACTATCTCAGGCTTTGCCGTCTATAAAGCCTTACTTGACCAAGGCGTAAGCCCTAAAAAAGCTGCTACCGAATCCTTGAATTTAATGAACTTTCGCAAGCGTGGAAGGCTTACAAGCCCACTTCGCGCCCTGTATATGTTTGTAAACCCTACGGCTCAAGGTGCGCACCAACTGGCTAAATCGTTAAGCACAACTCGTGGACGCTTGCGGATGGCAGCTTACACTACCGCCGCTGCATTCCTTTATACTATATTAAGGAGTGCAGACGGTGATGATGACGAATTAGGCTTTAACCGGATGGACGAGCAAGGCAATTTTGCACTGTATAGAAACATCCATATTCCTACAGGCGATGGTGAATATATCAAGATTCCTATAGGTTTTGGAATGCAGCAACTGGCGTGGGCGCACGGTGTAAATGCGGTTAGAACGGCTTTAGGCAAGATGACTTTAAAAGAAGCGTTAGGCGAAAGTGCGTTGTTATGGACAAAAGCCGTGACACCCGTAGCCCCCGCTGAAACTTCGATAGCCAAAAATCCGTTAGTATGGATGGCGCAAACTTTAAGCCCTCAAATCATCAAGCCATTAACCAATATAGCACTTGATGTCACACCGTTTGGCAGTCCTTTAACCAATGCACGGTATGAGAAAACCGATACCGCCAAGTCATTACAGGGCAGAAAACAAACCCCGCAAGCCTATAAAGACTTGGCTCAAGTCCTTGCCCAGCATGGCATTGATATGTACCCAGAACAGCTAAAAGCCTTTGTGAACGGTTATGCAATCGGGCATTTAGGCGACATTGTGAAGGTTTTAATTGATAATCCCACCGCTGAAAGCTTTGGTAAGCATATCGTTAGCCCGTCTATGGATAGATGGCTAGTGGCTAATAATGATGAAAAAATTAAGGAACGGCTGTATTATCGCTTGCGGGATAGGATGAATAAAGCAGGAGTTAAGCGTTCTACAGGGGCAGAACTAGAGCCTGAAGAACTAAAGCTGGCAGACATGGGCGACAAGCTGAAGAAATTGGAAGCCAGGGCGCGGGGCAAGAATGCCGCCGCCACCCGTGCAGAGAAGCAAGGACAAATGGCAAGGGCTGAAAATTTGCACAAGCAAGCTGAGGTGGAAAAGGGCAGGTATATGAAAGTGGGATTAGATTTTTTTTTGGATAAAACGCAAAACCTAACTTTTTAAGATACATAATTATTCACTAAAAAACATAATCACACAGAATACGGTTAGTTTGTTTGGGAGAAAACATCAAAAAATAGCATTTTTCAGGTTAGTTTGTTAGGAAGGCTATTAATAAATCCACCATCCCAATATTCAGACCTTTGCACGCCTGCACATCATCTGGGCGCATTCTGCCCCAAACCAGTAAGTCGCTGGATAATCCTAACGCGGCAATGGCTTGAATTTCTTCCTGTTCTACTGCTCCCATCACTGGAATGCCAATTTCTAACTCTTGTACCCCTAAAGCTGCTAGTTGAGTAGCAATCTCTAGTTTTTCAGTTAGTGAAAACGCCACACCAGCAGACTGTTCGCCATCGCGTAAGGTGGTGTCATCAATTACAACAGTGCGGTTAGGAGTTTTCATAGTTTTACTCTTACTCAGCGTAGACCTTCCAGGTTTTTAAAACCTGGAAGGTCTGAATATTACGAATAAGTCGGCGCAAACGCCTGTTCAGGATTTGCCACTGGCTCGTCACCATCCCAATACGGCGATAAATTGCGCAACGCAGCGACAATATCCGGCATCACTTTTAAGACTTGATCCACATCCGCCATGCTGTTATAACGTGAGAAAGAAAAACGAATCGTACCGTGCGCAGCAGTGTAAGGAATTCCCATTGCTCGCATGACATGAGAGGGTTCTAATGAGTCAGAGGTACACGCTGAACCGCTAGATGCCGCGATTCCTGCTTTGTTCAGCAACATCAAAATAGATTCACCTTCAATATATTCAAAAGCAATATCAGTGGTATTCGGCAAACGGTTTTTTAAATCACCCGTGATAAAGCAATGTGGAATTTGTTCAACAATACCGCGCTCCAAACGGTCACGCATGGCTTTGACGTGAGTGTTTTCGTGTTTCATATACTGCAACGCCAACTCGCATGCTTTGCCTAAACCGACTATCGAAGCGGTATTTTCAGTCCCTGCCCTACGACCTCTTTCCTGATGACCGCCGCGTAATAATGGACGAAAGCGTGTGCCGCGTTTTAAATACAACACGCCGATACCTTTAGGTGCGTGCAGTTTGTGACCGGATAGCGATAACATATCTATTTTGGTATCTTTTAGCAGCATCGGAATTTTGCCGACCGCTTGCACTGCATCAGTATGAAACATCACGCCCGCCGCATTCGCCATTTCAGCCATTTCCACCACCGGAAATAACGTGCCGGTTTCATTGTTCGCCCACATCACCGACACAATCGCGACTTGGTCTGACAACATGGCTTTGTAAGCCTCCAGATTTAAACGTCCTGCTTTGTCAACTGGCAAACGGTGAATGGTGTAGTCTTCTTTTTCCAAATAGTCACACAAACTCAGCACCGCCGGATGCTCCACCATCGTGGTAATAATCTCTTTTTTATGCGGTTGCGCTTTGATAGCCGATAAAATCGCGGTGGAATCCGATTCCGTACCGCAGGAAGTGAAAATGATTTCTGAATCATGTTCACAACCAAGCAATTCTTGAATCTGAGTGCGAGCTTGTTTAATTCCTCGCGCTACGCCATCAGCGAAACGATGAATCGAAGAGGGATTGCCAAACTGCTCAGTGAAATAGGGCAGCATCACATCCACTACCGCTGGGTCTACTTTGGTGGTGGCATTATTGTCTAAATAAATATCACGCATGTTCGACTCCAATATTCACCAGTTTCGACATTTCAGATGCAGGAACAACTTTAATAAACTCACCCATCACTTCCATGAGCCGTTGCTGGATGCCGGCTATCGTCATTGCGGACATTTGGCAACCGTTACACGCGCCAGTCATGTTGATATAAGCGGTATTGCCGATGACTTCGACCAGTTCGACATCACCGCCGTCTGCCATTAACTGCGGTCTTAATGAATCAAGCACTTCTTCAATCCGTTTAATCCGTTGCAAATTAGTCAGTGGTTTTTTCTCGGCTTTAGCTTTCACAACTTCGATGGGTGCTGCATCGGGATCAAATTTTTCACCTTTTTCAGCCAACACTTTTTCCAAAATAGCTTCAATGTTTTCATGACACGCTGCGCAACCACCACCGGCTTTAGTGAAATTGGTCACGTCTTCTACAGTACGCAATTTATTCGCCCAGACCATTTCTTCAATCATCACCGCATCAATGGCAAAACATTTGCACACCAACGCGCCTTCTTCATGGTCATCACACCATTCTTCTCCACGATAATTCGCTATCGCCGCTTGCAAAGCTTCCCGCCCCATCACCGAGCAGTGCATTTTTTCCGGTGGCAAACCATCTAACTGATCGGCAATATCCTGATTGCTGACTTTCAAAGCTTCGTCTAAAGTCATGCCTTTAATAATTTCAGTCAACACCGAAGAGGAGGCAATTGCCGAACCGCAACCGAAAGTCTGAAACCCTGACTCTTCAATAATTTCCGATTCAGGATTGACTTTTAAAGTCAAGCGCAACGCATCACCGCAACTAATCGAACCAACCTCGCCTATCGCATTCGCTTCTTTCACCGCGCCGGCATTTTTCGGGTTAAAAAAATGTTCCTGCACTTTTTCTGAATAATCCCACATGATTTAGTCCTCTATAATTAATGGCTTAGCCGCAGGTTTTGGTTGGAGTGCCGTCATCGCTGGTGCTAAACGAAGTACCGCAAGCACAACTTTTTACCGCATTTGGATTGGTAAATTTAAAACCTGAGCCTTCGATGCTATCCAAAAAATCTACCGTCATGCTTTGCAACATGGGCAGGCTGTTTGCATCAATAAACACTTTAAAATCGTTGTAATCCAATGCCTCATCATTTTCCAGGATTTGTGAGTCCAGCTTTAAACCATACTGTAAGCCTGAACAACCTCCATCGCTCACTTCGATTCTTAAACCAGAGGTCGGAGTTTCTGAGTTTGCGATAAAACGTGCCACTGCACTGATGGCTTTGTCGGTTAAATTAATAATCATTTGAAAATCTCCTGCCTGTTTGGGATTGTTCTTGTAATAACCGTAGCAACCTGTATGCCAATTTAAAAAACAGTTGTTTAATTATGACTTTAGATTCATTAATCGCACACGCCATGCCTTTTTGCTGTTGTTTTTAAAACAAAGCCTGCCAATCACTTTGTCGTATTTACGACAAAAGCATAATTTTTAAAAAATTTATCCCACCCAAAACTAAACAACAGTATTCATTAAATATTTCCTATTGATTTTATTGGGTAAAATTTGCCACTAAAATCTTGGCAAGCATTTTGCTGTGTAAATTATAGAAACTTTATCAGTCTGTAAGCCAAATCCTTAAGGAGAAAAAATATGCTACTTGAAAGCTATCAAGAAAAAGGTTTATTAACCGTCACTTTGGTTAATGGACAAACCAGTAAAGCCGGTGTTTATACCTATCGCGGTGATTTAGTGTTAAAAGAAGGTGCGTTGCGCGAAGGCTCAACCACTGACCGTAAACCGCCAGAAGCGTTGTTTATCCACTCAGCACTTATTGTTGCAGACAATAAAATCAAATTTATTAATGGCTTGTTGCCTAGTTTAGATTTACTCCCTGTTTTCGTTGCAAAATACAAAACTGATATTGCCGTAGATTGTGTTGCTTTA
>Ga0315281_10013577_pt1 | contig 11016 bp, 6 predicted proteins | sample YL17G07_0_MG_FD_204540 | JGI IMG/M metagenome (GOLD analysis project Ga0315281, IMG submission 204540) | Sediment microbial communities from Yellowstone Lake, YNP, Wyoming, USA - YL17G07_0 | ecosystem: Environmental > Aquatic > Freshwater > Lake > Sediment | place: USA: Wyoming | collected... | reverse complement strand
GCCGCGGCAAGGCGATCGCCATGCCGATCCAGGACTCGTGGCTGTGGAAGATGGACGCGAAGGTCGCGGTCACCGACGCGACGCACGCGATGTTCTGGCGGCGGTTGATCCGCTGGCTGGTGGACGGCGTGCCCGAACCGGTCAACGTCGCGACGACCGCGGATCGCGTCGAGCCTGGCGAAGCGATTGGTTTGTCGGCTGAAGTACTCGACTCCGCCTACGTCGAGGTCAACGACAGCCGCGTCGTTGCGCGTGTCACGTCTCCGTCAGGCAAGACGCTGGAGGTGCCGGTCGAGTGGACGGTGACGAAGGACGGCGCGTACCGGGCGAGCTTCACGCCGGATGAATCGGGGATCTACGACATCAAGGTGACCGCCGCGCGCGACCAGAAAGCTCTCGGCACCGCGGCGATGCACGTGCGCGTGTCGGCCGGCGACGCGGAGTACTTCGACGCGGGCATGCGCGCGCCGCTGCTCAAGCGCATCGCCGAAGACACCGGCGGCCGGTTCTTCACGCCGGCCAACGCCGCATCGCTGCCCGAAGCCATCAGCTACAGCGGCCGCGGCGTCACGGTCGTCGAAGAGCGTGAGTTGTGGGACATGCCGGCGCTGTTCATCGCGCTCATGGGACTCATCGGGGCCGAGTGGGGCTACCGCCGCATGCGGGGGCTCGCATGAGGTCACGAACAGAAGAAACCGCGGAGAACTCTGAGCACGCAGAGAAAACGTCTTCTCAGCGATCTTGGCGATCTCTGCGGTTTCTTCTGGTCTGTCTGCTGTGCGCGACACCCGCGTTCGCGCAGCAGACCCACCTGCTCGTGATCACCGGCGTGCCCGGAGACGACGAGCACGCGCAGCAGTTCCAGAAGTGGGCGACGAGCTTCATCGACGCGGCGAAGAAGAAGGACGCCGTGCCGGAGGCCAACATCACGTTGCTGGCCGACAAACAGTCGACGCGCGGCGGGGTCGAGAAGGCGTTCGCCGACGTCGCGGCGCGCCTGAAACCGAACGACGCCGTGTTCGTCCTGCTCATCGGCCACGGCAGCTTCAACGGCACGCACGCGGCGTTCAACCTGCCCGGTCCCGATCTCACCGTGGACGAATGGGCGAAGCTGCTCGGGACACTTCCGTCTCAGCGCGTGGCGTTCGTCAACACCACCAGCTCGAGCGGCGCGTTCCTGCCGGCCGTCGCCGCGCCCGGCCGCGTCGTCGTCACCGCGACCAAGACCGGAGGCGAGCGCAACGAGACGCAGTTCCCCGAGCATTTCGTCGCGGCGTTCGGCGACGCGTCAGCCGACCGCGACCGCAACGGCCACGTGTCGGTCGCCGAAGCGTTCGAGTACGCCAAGACGAAGGTCGTCCAGGCGTTCCAGCAGAAAGGGCTGCTGCTCACCGAGCACGCGATGATGGACGATGGCGGCGAGGGACGGCTGGCGGCGACGCTCTTTCTCGGCACCGGCCGCGCCGAAGGGGCGCTCGCCGTGGACCTGTCCGACCCGGTGATGAAGGCGCTTGCCGACGAGAAGGACGCGATCGATCGGCGGATTGAAGCGCTGAAGCTGAAGAAGAACGCGATGGATGAAGCGCAGTACGACGCGCAGCTCGAAGCGCTGCTGACCGATCTCGCGCTGAAGACCAAGGCGATTCGGGATCTGCAGGCGAAGAAGGACAAGCCGTGAGGCGGACCGCGGTCGTGGCGCCGATCATCGGGATCCTCATCTTCGCCAGCGTCGCGACCGCGCTTGCGCAGCGCCGCGGCGGCTTCGGCGGGGGCGGGCGCGGTGGAGGCGGCGGGAGAAACCGGCGAGAGGCCATCGTCCCGAATACGCCGTACGACGGCCGCTTCACCTTCGTGCGCGTGCGCTACGGCCCGGACTACGGCTACGCCTCACAAGGGCTGCCGTGGTCGCACGACTACCCCGTCGGCGAGCAGCACTTCATGAAGATCGTGAACGAGCTCAGCCTGCTGAACCCGCACACGGCCGAGACGAACATCCTGGCGTTCGACGACCCGCAGCTGTTGAAGTATCCGGTCGCGTATCTCTGCGAGCCCGGCAGCTGGGTGCTGTCCGATCAGGAAGCCGTCAGCCTGCGCACGTACCTGCAGAAGGGCGGCTTCGTCATCGTCGACGACTTCCGGTACCAGCACTGGAGCAATTTCGAGTCGCAGATCATGCGCGTACTGCCGCAGGCGCGGATCTTCGACATGGACCTCGCGAACCCGATCTTCCATTCATTCTTCGAAATCAAGACCCTGGACGTGCCGCAGTATTACGATCCGCCGCCGGCGATCTTCCGGGCGATCTACGAGGACAACGACCCGACCAAACGCATTCTGGTCATGATCAACTACAACACCGACATCTCGGAGTTCTGGGAATGGTCGGACACCGGCCTGAAACCGATCGACGAATCGAACGAAGCGTATAAAATCGGCGTGAACTACATCATGTACGGGATGACACATTAACGGACAATGGAGGGGACGGAGACCAAGGGATCACACTGAGGAACAGAGCAACGGAGAACGAGCGGAGAAGAAACGGTTCTTCTCCCTGTTCGTCCTCTGTTTCTTCGTTGCTCTGTGTGACTCCGTCCCCTCCGTTGACCGTCACTGGACGAAAGGACAAGTCGTGGACCTCAGCACAACAGAGTTCGAGTCAGCCGACGACATCGCGCTGGCGGACAAGATGAAAGTCGGCCGGCAGCAGATCATCGCCGAGCTGCAGAAGCGGATCATCGGGCAGGCCGACGTCATCGAGCTGATCCTGCTGTCGCTGTTTGTCGGCGGCAACAGCCTCATCGTCGGCGTGCCGGGGCTGGCGAAAACGCTGCTGGTCGCGACGCTGGCGAGAGTGCTGGACCTGAAGTTCAACCGCATCCAGTTCACGCCCGACCTGATGCCGTCGGACATCACCGGCACCGACATCATTCAGGAGGACGCGAACGGCCGCCGATCGATGGTGTTCGCGCCCGGACCGATCTTCGCCAACATCGTGCTCGCCGACGAAATCAACCGCACGCCGCCCAAGACACAGTCGGCGCTGCTCGAGGCCATGCAGGAGCACCGCGTCACGATTCAGGGACGGACGTACGATCTCGTCGAGCCGTTCTTCGTCTTCGCGACGCAGAACCCGATCGAGCTCGAGGGCACGTATCCGCTCCCCGAAGCGCAGCTCGACCGCTTCATGTTCCACATCGTCATCGAGCACCCGCCGGAGGACGAGGAGTTCGACGTCGTGCGCGCGACGACGGCAATCATCGACCCGCACTTTCAGCAACCGGTGAACGGCCCCGACCTGGTCGCGTTCCAGCGGCTCGTGCGTCGCGTGCCGGTCGCCGACTCTGTGATGCGCTACGCGCTGAGCATCGTGCGCACGAGCCGGCCGAAGGCGCCGGGGGCGCCCGACTCGGTGAAGAAGTTCGTGGCCTTCGGCGCCAGCGTCCGTGCGGCGCAGTATCTGGTGCTCGGCGCGAAGGCGCGGGCGCTGACAGCCGGGCGCTATCACGTCAGCTACGAGGACATCCGCGCGCTGGCGCATCCGGTGCTGCGCCACCGCGTGCTGACCAACTTCCGCGCCGAATCCGAGGGCGTGACGTCGGATTCGATCATCGACGATCTGCTGACGGCGGTCCCTGTACCAAAGAGCGGGATGTAATGCGGATTGTGGATTGCGGATTGCGGATTGAATTGCGGATTGAATTGCAGATTGGGTTGCGGACTTCCTCTGAATCCGCAATCCGCAGTCCGCAATCCGCAATGTGAACATGGAACAGCACACCACCGTCCCCGGCTCGCGGTTCGTCGACCCGAAGGTTCTCTCCCGGGTTGGCAACCTCGAGCTCCTTGCGCGGCACGTCGTCGAAGGCTTCATCAACGGCCTTCACCGCGCGCCGTTCTTCGGCGCGTCGATCGACTTCGCGGAGCACCGCGGCTACGTGGCGGGCGACGACATCCGCCGCGTGGACTGGCGCGTGTACGCACGGACCGATCGCTACTACGTGAAGCAGTATGAGGCGGACACCAACACGAACCTGTCGGTCCTCCTCGACATCTCGCGATCGATGACGTTCGCCAGCCGCGGGATCCCCAAGCTCGAGTACGGTTGTTACATCGGTGCGTGCATTGCCTATCTCGCGCACCGCCAGCGCGACCGCGTCGGCATGATCACGTTCGACGACGACATCGTCACGCACATCCCGCCGTCGGCGAAGCACTTCAACGTCGTGCTGGGCACGCTGGAGCGAGTGAAAGCCCAGCGGCCCGGCAACCTGTCGGTGCCGCTGCACAAGATGGCCGAGCATTTCCGGCGCCGCGGCATCCTCGTGCTGATCTCGGACTTCTACGACGAGCCCGACGCCATTCTCGAAGCGATCAAACCGCTCAAGTTTCTCGGCAACGATCTGATCGTCTTCCACGTGCTCGATCCCGCGGAGATCGACTTCGGGTACGACGAGGCGTCGAGCTTCGAGGACCTCGAGACGGGCGAGCAGATTCCGGTGGTGCCCGAGTCGCTGGTGACGGAGTATCGCGCGATGGTCCAGGCGCACATCGCGGCGCTGACGACGAAGTTCTCCGAGCACCGGATCGACTACACGGTGCTGAACACCGCCGAGCCGCTGGACCGCGCGCTCTTCAGCTATCTCTCATCCCGCGAGCGATTGATGAGGGTACGGTGACCATGGAGCCTCTTACGAGTAGTGTCCGGCTTCAGCCGGACCCGGCAGGTCCGCCTAAAGGCGGACACTACGGCTCAGCCCTGAGCCCTGAGCCCTGACATGGGTTTACTCACGCCCTTTTTCCTGCTCGGCCTCGGGGCGATTGCGATTCCCGTCCTGATTCACCTGATTCAGCGGGAGAGGAAGCGCGTCATCGCATTTCCGTCGCTGATGTTCGTGCGCCGGATTCCGTACCAGTCCGTCCGGCGGCGGCGGATCCGCCACTGGGCGCTGCTGCTGATGCGCGCGGCGGCGATCGCGCTGATCGTGGCCGCGTTCGCGCGTCCGTTCCTGCACCAGGGCGCGGTGGCCGCGGCGGTCGGCGGCGGCGCGCGCGAGATCGTCATCCTGCTCGACCAGTCGGCGAGCATGGGCTACGGCGATCACTGGACCCGCGCGAAGGACGCAGCGCGCGCGATCGTCCGCGGTCTCGGCGCCGACGATCGCGCCACGTTCGTGCTGTTCAACAAGAACGCGGAAGAGAACATGCGCGCCACCTCGGATCGCACGCGGCTCGAATCGGCGATCAACGCGGCGAAGGTCGGTTCCGGCGCCACCCGCTACGGCCCGGCGCTGAAGCTCGCGGAGAGCATCCTCAGCCGATCGCCGATCAAGCGGCGCGAGGCGGTGCTGATCAGCGACTTCCAGCGCAGCGGCTGGAGCGGATCGGAAGACGTGCGCTTTCTCGAAGGGATGACCGTCAGCACCGTCTCCGTCGCCGCGCCGAACACCGCGAACCTCGCCGTGCCCTCGGTGGCGTTCGCGCGCGCCTCGTTCTCCGGCCAGGAGCGCCTCACGGTCACCGCCGGCCTCAGCAACAAGGGCGACGAGCCGCTGAAGGACGTCCCCGTCACGCTGACGATCGACGGCCACGAGATCCAGACCGAGAAGGCGACCGTGGCCGCGCACGCGTCAGGCTCTGTGTCGTTCACGCAGTTCACGCTGTCGAGCCCGAACGTGCGCGGATCGGTACGCGCCGGCACCGACCCGCTGCCCGCGGACAACACCTTTCACTTCGTGCTCGCGCCCAGCGAGCCGGTCTCGCTGGTCATCGTCGACAGCGGCGACCGGTCCGCGTCGAGCCTGTTTCTGGCGAGGGCGTTGTCGATTGGCACGACGCCGGTCTTTCAGGTGGACGTGACGTCGGCCTCGCGGGTGACGCCGGCCGCGCTGGACAAGCGCGCCGTCGTCATCCTGAACGACACGATGTTCCCGCCCGCCGGCGGCGGCGGCGTCCTGAAGAAATATCTCGAGCGCGGCGGCGGACTGCTCGTGGTCAGCGGCGATCACACGACGTGGCCGCAGGGTGAAGCGGAACTGCTGCCAGGCCGTTTCGGAGCGACCATCGACCGTACGACGGGACGCAGTGGATCGCTCGGCTACCTCGATTACAGCCATCCGGTCTTCGAAGTCTTCAAGGCAGCGCGCAGCGGCGACTTCACGGCCGCGCACATGTTCCGCTATCGCGCGCTGCAGACCGCTCCGGCCGATCGCATCCTCGCGCGGTTCGACGATGGCGCGGTGGCGGCGGCGGAAAGGAAGATCGGCGGCGGCCGTGCGATCGTCTGGACGTCCACGCTGGACGACACGTGGACCGACATCGCCGTCAAGCCGGTGTTCCTGCCGCTGGTGCACCAGCTCGTCCGGTATCTCGCGCGCTACGAGCCGCCGACGTCGTGGCTCACCGTCGGCCAGGTGCTCGATCTGACCGCGCGCGCCAAGGGGCGCGGCGATCGATCGGACCGCATCGTGGTGACACCGTCGGGCGAACGCATCTCGCAGTCGAGCACCGGCGAGGGCAACGAGGGGCTGCTGGAGCTGAACGAGCAGGGTGTGTACGAAATTCGATCGACCGGGGCCGCCAGCGGCCGTCCCGAAGCGATTGCGGTCAACATCGACCCGGCCGAGTCGGATCTGAGCGCGATCGACCCGCGCGAGCTCGTGGCGGCCGTCACCGGACATGCCACGCCGACCGCCGCACAGCCGGTGCAGACGCAGGAGATGACGCGGGAAGAGTCCGAGCGGCGCCAAGGCCTGTGGTGGTACCTGCTGATGGCCGGCACGCTGCTGCTCGCTGGGGAAACGGTGATCTCGAACCATCTGTCGCGTAAAGAAAAGTTCCTGTAGAATCGGCGACATGGACCCACGTACGGAGTTGGTCAACGTCATTCGTCGGGTGCGGAATCGCTGGCGCGCGCGGCTCGCCCTCCGGGGCGCGGTCGTCGTGGTCGCCGGCACGGTCCTGGCGCTGCTGCTCTCGGCCTCGGGCCTCGAGTCGTTCCGCTTCAGCGCGACCTCGATTATCGCCTTCCGGTTCGTCACCGTCGCCGTGTTCGTGGGGCTGCTGCTCTACGGCCTCGTGTGGCCACTGCGACGCCAGGTGACCGACGCGCAGGTGGCGATGTATCTCGAGGAACGCGATCCGACCCTCGAAGCCGCCATCATCAGCGCGGTCGAGGCGACCGCCGGCGGCGGGTCGGCGGCGCACTCGCCCCGCCTGGTGGACAAACTCGTCGAGCAGGCGATCGATCAGTGCCGTTTACTGGACGACGGCCGCGCCCTCGAACGCACCTCGGTCCAGCGCCACGCGGGCGCGCTGGCGGCCATCGCGGCGATCGTCGCGCTTACCCTCGCGTTCGGTCCCGCGTACCTCCGCCACGGGCTGTCGGCGCTCCTCGTCATCTCGCGCAGCGCCGAAGCGTCCAGCCCGTACAGCATCGTGGTGCAGCCCGGTAACGCGAAGGTGCCGCGCGGCGCGGATCAGTCGGTGAAAGCGAAGCTCGTCGGGTTCACGTCGAGCGATGTCAGCGTGATGATGCGCGTGGCGCCGAACGGATCGTTCGATCGCGTGCCGCTCATCGCGTCGGCGCAGCCTGGCGCCTTCGAGGGCATGCTCTTCCACCTCGAGAAACCCACGGAGTACTACGTCGAATCGAACGGCGTCCGCTCACCCACGTATGCGCTCGCGGTCGTCGATCTGCCGACCGTGTCGCAGCTCGATCTCGAGTACCGCTTCCCCGCCTACACGGGCCTGGCGCCGCGCAAGGCCGAAGGCGGCGACGTCGCCGCCATCCGAGGCACCGTCGTCGTCCTGCACGTCGTGCCGACGATGACGACACCGGACGGCACGATCCTGATGAGCGACGGCGGCGCGATGCCGTTGACGCGGCAGGCGGACGGATCGCTGACCGGCAGCTTCCCGATCAAGAGTCAGGGCTTCTACCGCATCGAGCTCACCGGCCCGCACGGCGAAAAAGTCGAGGCGTCGCCGCAGTACACGATCGACGTCATCGACGATCAGCCGCCGTCGGTCCACTTCACGAAGCCGGGCCGCGACTCGCAGGCGAGCCCCGTCGAAGAGCTGTTCCTCGAGGCGCGCGCCGACGACGACTACGGCGTGAAGTCGCTGCAGCTGTTCTACTCGGTCAACGGCGGCACGCCCAAGACGGTGAATTTGTTCGGCGGATCGAAGCCGATGACCGAAGTCACCGGCGCACACACCATCTACCTTGAAGAGCTCGGCCTGAAACCGGGCGACTTCGTGTCCTACTACGCGAAGGCGTCCGACACCGATGCGGTGCAGGGCTCGAAGACGACGACGAGCGACATCTACTTCGTGCAGATACGGCCGTTCAAGAAGGACTACAAGCCGACGCAGTCGCAGGCAGGGGGCGGCGGTGGCGGTGGCGGCGGACAGCAGGTCGGCCAACTCTCGCAGCAGCAGCGCGAGATCGTAGCGGCGACGTTCAATGTCGTCCGCGACAAGGCGAAGACGAAGGCGGACAAGTTCCGCGAGAACGTGGTGTTCCTCAACCTTGCGCAGGCGAAGCTGCGAGAGCAGGTGGAAGAGCTCGTCGGCAAGCTGAAGGCGCGGCTCGGCACCGTGGATCCGGCCTACAACAAGATCGCGGAAGCGCTGCCGAAGGCGGCCGAGGAAATGAAGGCGGCGGAATCCGCCTTGAAGGCGATGAAGGCGGACACCGCGTTGTCGCCCGAACAACGCGCGCTGAAGCTGCTGCAGGACGCCGAGCAGCAGTACGAACTGCAGGTCGCGCAGCAGCAGGGCGGCGGAGGCGGTGGCGGCGGTGGACAGAGCGCGCTCGCCGAGGATCTCGCGGACCTGTTCGAGCTGGAGCTCGACAAGCTCGCGAACCAGTACGAAATGCAGCAGCGCGCCGAGCAGCAGGGCGGCGACCAGCAGGTCGACCAGCTCGTCGAGAAGCTGAAGGAGCTGGCGCGGCGGCAGCAGCAGGAAATGGAACGGCAGCGCCGCATGGCGCAATCGGGCCAGAGCGCATCGGGCAGCTCGAGCGCCGCCCAGCGCGCGCTGGCGGACGAAGCGGAGAAAGCGGCGCGGCAGCTGCAGCAGCTGACGCGCAACGAGCAGCAGCGGCAGCAGATGAACGACGCGATGAAGCAGCTGCAGGACGCGGCCGATGCGATGCGGCGCGCGGCGGCCAACGGGTCGAAGGACGGCGGCGCGCAGGCCAACCAGGCGCTCGACCGGCTGCGCGACGCGCAGCAGAAGCTCGAGCGGAGTCAGAGCGGGCGCGGCGAGCGCGATCTGCAGCGCGCGCAGCGTCAGGCCGAAGAGCTCGCGGGCGAGCAGAAAGAAGTCGCGGCCGACGTCAACGCGCTCGACCAGGCGGAAGCCGGCGCGGGACGCCAGACGAAGGCGCAGGCGCTCGGCCAGCGCAAGGACGCGATGGACGCCAAGGTCGCGGACCTGCAGCAGCAGCTCGAGAAGATCGCCAACGAGATGCGCCGCGACGAGAAAGACGCCGCGCGCAAACTGGATGAAGCCGCCGGCAGCATCCGCGACAAGCGCATCCGCGAGAAGATCCGGTACACGAAGGGCGCGCTCCAGGGCGCCGGCTCTCAGTACGCGCGCGGCATGGAAGACGACATCACCGCCAACCTCGAGGCGCTGCAGAAGAAAATCGGCGACGCGGCTGGTGCCGTCGGCAACGCGTCGAAGCAGGACCGTGTGGCTCGCGCCGCGGACAAGGCCCGCGATCTCGTGCGCGGGATGGAATCGCTCGATCAGCGCATGCGCGATCAGCGACAAGGCCAGCAGGGACGACAGGGTCAGCAAGGTCAGCAAGGCCAACAGGGTCAGCAAGGCCAGCAGGGTCAGCAAGGCCAGCAAGGTCAGCAAGGACGACAGGGGCAGCAAGGTCAGCAGGGCCAACAGGGTCGGCAGGGCCAACAGGGCCAGCAGGGTCAGCAAGGCCAGCAGGGTCAGCAGGGCCAGCAGGGTCAGCAAGGCCAACAGGGCCAACAGGGACAAGGCCAAGGTCAGGGTCAGCAGTCGCAGGGCGGACAGCAGGGCGGCGGCGGCGCCAACGACGGCAACAACGCCGGCTCGCCGCGCAATGGGTACGGCGGCGGCAACGGCCGCTGGAATCCGGACGACATCCGCCAGTTCCGCGGCCAGTTCCGCGAGTGGGCGAACGACGCCGAAGGGCTGCGCCGGCAACTGCAGCAGGCCGGCGTCAACCCCCGCGATCTCGACGAGGTCCTGCGCGACCTGCGCGCCTTCGACAACGACCGCGTCTACGCGGATGCCAGGGGGCTCGAGCAGCTCCAGGCGGCAGCGATCGAGAAGCTGAAGAAATTCGAGTTCACGCTGCGGCGGAAGGCGGATGCGGGCAACGATTCGCTGTCGCTCTCAGGCTCCGACCAGGTGCCCGAGGGATTCCGCCAGGCGATAGAGGAGTACTACCGCTCGCTGGCGAAGAAGCCGCAGCCGCGCTGACGCGGAATGTTCCAGGTCTCAGCCGCCTGCCCTGAGCCCGCCGAAGGGCCTGTCTTGGGCCCCGACCATTTTTCCGATCTGTAGGTCACATACTGCTGACGGCGATCGGTGGTGCGGTCAGCGATGACCCACTCATTCGTAATCAGCAGGTCACCCGTTCAAGTCGGGTCGCCGGCTCCATTTTTCCTAGTAGAATCAATCGACAACGCCATCCGCTCTCCTCTGTTTCTTACGGCGGGTAACACATGGGTAACAAACCGCCGAAGCCGGAGGCGGCACGGGGCGTGTGGTCTGCAATGCCTTTTCACGTGGTTTGCGGGCAGACACTGTTGACTCACTGCTCATCCACGGCGGCGCGCTTGACCCCACGGGTACACTCCTCCGCCCTCTTGCCGCTGTACCAGCCTGAGACGAAGCGCGCCGTATGCGTCAGTCATTGTGCTGACACAACCATCACGCCGGTTCGGCAGAACTGCGGAGCCTTTCCGCAACTCTTGTTGTGTCGGGGAAGAACCGATGCCATCGAACGCCAGTGAACAG
>Ga0315281_10013576_pt1 | contig 11016 bp, 4 predicted proteins | sample YL17G07_0_MG_FD_204540 | JGI IMG/M metagenome (GOLD analysis project Ga0315281, IMG submission 204540) | Sediment microbial communities from Yellowstone Lake, YNP, Wyoming, USA - YL17G07_0 | ecosystem: Environmental > Aquatic > Freshwater > Lake > Sediment | place: USA: Wyoming | collected... | reverse complement strand
AGAGTGCATCAGCCGCCTCAGTTGCGCACGGAGTGATCGCGATAAACGGCAATTCCGAATTCGCAACTATGGCGGCAACGGAAGGATGGAAAGGGGACGGGACGATCTCGAACCCCTATTTCATCTCCGGTTACGACATCGATGCGACAGGTCACTCATGCGGGATCTCGATCGGCAACTCGACCGTCTACTTCGTGATAAGCAATTGCTCTGTCAATGGTGCTTCCGAATATGGGATTGACCTCGGCACGGTCCAGCACGCCCTGATCACTCATGTCTCCAGTCATTCGAACGGCGGTGTCGGAATTCGCCTTCACGACACCTCCAGCAACAATGTGGTCAAGCGGAACTCCCTGAGCTCCAATTATTTTGGAGGGATTATCCTCGATAACTATTGCGACAACAATCTGATCTCGTACAACAACTGCTCGGATCCGACAGTCCCCAACCCGATCTTAGGCACATCCGCTGGCATCTTCCTTAACAATTACTGCGATTACAACAGGATCGAAAAGAACCTCTGCTGGAATGCATGGGACGGAATATCCCTGATGTATGCCGAGCACAATGTGATCGACAACAACTCCTGCCAGTACAGCGCTTCAAATGGGATTTCGGTCATGTCTGGTACAATGTCCTGCGAATTCACCAACAACAACTGCTCGAACAATGACAAAGGATTTTGGCTGGACCCTTCCACGAACACATTTTCCCGCAACATCGTTTCCAACAACCAGATCGGGATACACTTCTCATCCGGAGCGTCGATGATCTTCCATAACAACTTCATAGGGAATGTAGCGCACGTGGATTCGGGAGGAGCTACCACGCTGCTCTGGAACGCATCTTATCCCGCAGGGGGCAACTATTGGTCCGGGTTCACTGGCGCGGATCAATTCAGCGGCGCAGGTCAGAATGTTGCAGGAGCTGACGGAATAATCGACACTCCCTACCAGATCGATGTGTCCATCCAGGACAACTACCCCCTGAAGAACCCTTATCCGATAACGTTCGACATCGTTTCCCCAGTCAGCACAGCGACCGTCTCAGGCTCGGTGGTAACGATATCCTCCTTGGACGATGTGAGCGGAGTCAATAAGACGATGTACAGGGTCGACAACGGGTCATGGCAGAACTATATCGCACCAATCAACATCACGCAGGCGGGGAATCATACGGTCGAGTATTATTCCATCGACAGCTCGGGCAACGCCGAGGATGTGAAGTCGGTCAATGTCTCAGTTCAAGGCGGGGGAGGAGACACCCCCTCGGGGACCCCAGGTGGAATTCCAATGGAATTGATTGCGATTGCCATTGTAGTGATGATCGTGATTGCTTCGGTGATAATCCTCATGCTGAATAGGAAGAAGAAAAAAGGGAAGTCAGAAGTCACAATTCCACAATCAGATTCTAACAAGGGTAAATCGTAAATGTTAGTAGGTTCCAAATGCCGAATCAGTCTTAGATTTAATCCTCTATGAGAACAGGTATGAAATCGACTCCCCTTATCTTGTTTTTCTTGAACAGCTGAAAGACCATGTTTGTTATGATTATTTTCTGAGTTGGATAGGCTCCTCCTCCGATGAATTCGGATGTCCTATTGAAGTCCTTCGCGTTCTTTAGGCTGATACGGTCGTAGACCATCTGTGCGGCCGGGAGATTCTTTCCAGCGATATTGCATCCGCATGATTCGATGTTCTTCGGCAGGTCTGTCACGAATTCGAACTTTGTCTTAGGGGACATGGGAGGAAGATCGTTGGCCACATGCAGCTGATAGATACCCGGTAACGGGATTCTTGGGGCGGACTTCCTATATCTTCGAACGGGGTAGAAATCCGCTCCGGTGAGATTCTCCTTTTCAATCAGATTCCTGAGCTTCTCCGTGATGATGAATTCATATACCCAGAACAGTGCAATTATATCGTTCCTCCCGAACTTCGGCATCCCTTTGAGAAGGAACGGCCTGTTCTGTCTTCTCCCTTGTCTGCATTTCAGACATCCCGATGAGAGGTCATAAGATTCATTCAGGTAATCGAAGTCATCTTCCGGCTGAGGGAAACCCCATTGAGCTTTCGGAGCCATTCTCAAATATTCCGCAGTTTCGATTTCCTCCGAATCGAACTCCATTCTCTTTGTCTCTGCGATGCTCACCCCTTTCTTGGTCATTTCTTGCTTCAAAGAGATATATCTCGGATCATCTATTGGAAGCTCGATGAATTCAAGATCCTCATAAATGGAGGACTCGATTTCGAGTGATGTGAGCGTTGATTGAATCGATTCATCCTTTTTTCGATTCAATGTGAGCCTTCCAATGACTTTCATTCGGATACCTCATGGCGAGAAGTGCGCTATTGCACGGAGCCAATCGGGGTTGCTAGCATATATCTTTTCTGCGGACATGAGAACGGATGCTCTTGTTGCCGTATCTGTTCCTACGCCGTATGAGATTTCCCTCATCCATTTGTTGGTGAACGGCACATGCTGTCCGTGAGTGAGAATGACGGATGGCATATTGCCGGGATGCATCCCGAACATCGAGGCAAAGCGCTTAGGGATAATGTGATGCACTTCAAGACAAAGGTCTTTGGCTCCCTAACCTGCGGCTTTTCTCAATGCGGTCAGTTCATTGAAAGTTCCTGTTCTGCCAATCAATTTCTTTGCATCGCTCACCTTATCGACTGCCTTCCCAACGTCGTCGATCTTGTTGACGAACTTGAAGGCAGTCTTCGCCACCTTCATCGCGCTCATCCCGAATGGAACGGCGGCGCAGGCAATATCAAGTGCGAGCGCGGCCGTGTCGCCCTTAAGATAGTCTTTGGCTATGAAATAAACGTCGCTGGCATATCCTATGACGGGGATAAATCCGACGGCAATGAAGCACACGTCAGCTATATCTTCAAGCGACCATCCACCGGTATCGTAAGTGCTCTCGGCCCATGCGACGTACTCCGGGTTGGCGGCATTCCAATCGCTCTGCCACTTCTTGCACTCGTCGATGCTCATGTCATTATTATCTGCTGCAATTCCCTGCTTCTTCCCGAACTTCATCCCGCTTGGGTCGGTGAGGATGATCGGGTTGTTGCCGCAGTAGGGATATCTGTTGATCGTCTGCGGAGAACTCAAACTGCCCAGCAAAGGGTCAAGGGATATGAACCGTCCGATGTTAGGGTCATAGTACCTCGCCATTAGGTAGAACAATCCCGAAGGAGAATCCTGCATCTCCCCGGCGTAGGTGAACTTCTCCGCCCCGGATGCGCCATAGGCGATGCCGAACGGCTTGTAGGTTGTGACTGAATAAACCTTGACGGTCCCCTTAAAGACGAACCTTGTGCTTCCGAGGACGTCGTCGATGTACCAGTAGTTGTTGCTTCCGACCATCTTCACCTTGAGACGACCGTTGAAGTAGACGTAGTCGGTGTAAGTGCCGTTGAGCTTGTCACAGTATGGATTATGACCACTGTAGACATACTCAGTGGTCTTTGACCCCTCTACCGTCTTCGCCCGCGCTCCGTTACCGTCGTAGTAATAGGATGCGACGAGCGATCGGCTCCATGACCCTGAATAGGTCCACTTGTATACGTCCGTCAGCTGGTCCACGATTTATTGATTAGACTCCTCGTCTTTCCTCGCTCGTCTCAATGTCCAATGAAAATCAAAGATGTTTCTTACCTGCAATAATGTAAAATGCCCCGAGAAAAGCTATTGAAAGAAAAATCCCCAATGCGAGAGATGCCATCACGGAAAAAAAGCCAATTGGAAAACCGAATATGATTCCAGCGATTATCATAAATAGCATCAAAGGTCCGAACAATAGATAATAAAACACTTCAGTCTTGCTGAATTTTCTCTCGATTCGCAATTTATCTGGAGTGATTGTGGTTTCTCGGTTTTTTTGTTTTAACCCTCTAGGGCGGTAATCATCATCAGTAGCTGTTACTCCAAAACCAGCAATCGCAGATAGCACGCATAACACTATAAAGATTTGATGAGATAGAATCCAATCCGATAGAACATAAATGATCAACAGGAATACGATGATAAAGCCAATGGCCGATAAGATGATGATAGGAGAATATGGATCCCTCATGCTATCACGATTGTCCATTGAACCTATTTTAGTATCCATGCTCGCATTCATATCATCCCCCTTTCCATTCTTCTGCCAGCCACGTTGCGATTTCGTCACGCATTGCTGAAAGCGACTCTCCAACAAATGAGCTCATGGTGGGAGGTTCTCTGAATGCTGGTCCCCACTTCTCCGATTGTGGAACTGGTGCTTTTCCGAATATCTTATCGATTTTATTCACCACTTTGCTAAGGTCGGTCCCTTTCCACCAGTCAGTGATTTTACAAGTAATGCCTGTTTTTGCAAATACCTTGCCAAGATATCTCCCAGCTCCGTATCCGCCCGCTGACAAAGCACCACCAACTCCGACTGAAAAAGCGAATTCTCCCCAATCCCATTTTACATCTTTTCCTTCTGCCTTCTGGACCGCGTATTCAGTCGTATAGCTTGCAGCACCTGCCACCGCCCCTCCTATCGCCATAGCTACTGTTGTACCCACAGCTCCTAACCCTGCCGCAGCTGCCAAACCGAAGGTAGCACCGACGATTGCTCCTGCGACAGCTCCTGACGCGGCACCTGCCAATACATCTCCACCAGTAACAGCTGCGACCACCCCGCCGATGATGGCGCCTGCGACCGCGCCGATTATTATGTTCCAGAACTCCCCGGTCGGATCGGCCCTGTTGATCGGGTTGTTCGCGCAGTATGTATATCGGTTCAGCGTCTGCGGCATCGACAGCTTCCCGAGCTTCGGGTCCATCGATATGAACCGCCCTGTGCCCGGATCGTAGTACCTCGCGCAGAGGTAGAACAGCCCCGACGGCGAGTCGAGCATCTCCCCGGCGTAGGTGAACTTCTCCGTTCCCGATGCGCCGTATGCGATTCCGAACGGCTTGTACGTCGTGACCGAATAGACCTTGACGGTTCCCTTGTAGACGAGCCTGGTGCTTCCGAGCGCATCGTCGATGTACCAGTAGTTGTCGCTCCCGACCATCTTCACTTTTAGACGGCCGTTGAGGTAGACGTAATCGGTATAGGTACCGTTGAGCTTGTCGCAGTATGGATCATGTCCGCTGTAGACATACTCAGTTGTTTTCGACCCTTCAATCGTCTTCGCCCGCGCTCCGTTGGCGTCATAGCTATAAGATGCAACAAGCGAACGGCTCCAAGATCCAGAATAGGTCCACTTGTATACGTCCGTCAGCCGGTCCATGGAATTGATGGCGTACTGGTACTTCGAGGAGGTGGTGTTCTTCCAACGCAATGCACCGTTCTTATTGTAGGACCAGGTCGTGTCAGATCCAGTGGTGGTATTCTTCGTTAGCTTGTTGTAGGCCCCGTATGTATAAGTCGTGTTGATCGAGTTCTCGTTCTTCCAGAGCCGGTTCCCCATCGAGTCGTAACCATAGGTGATGGTAGATCCCCAGCCATTGGCTCCGGCACCCTTCGCTCGAACCAGCCTGTCGAGCCAGTCATAAGTGTAGTTCTCGTAGCTCGTCGACGTATAGCTGATGTTCCTGATATTGCCCACCGCATCGTAGGTGTAGTTCGTTGAAAGGACGAACTTGCTCCCGTTCTTCGCCTGTATCTGAGAGACCCAGCCGCGCGAGTTGTAAGTGTAGTTCGTCACCTGCGTGCTTCCGGTCGATTCTCTCGAGATGGTGTCATCTGTGTTGTAGTAGACCGTCAGCAGTCTGGTCGAGGTGTTCCTGTCGATCTTTATGACCCTGTCATACGGGTCGTAGGTGTATGTGACCTTGATCGAGTTCGGATAAGTGATGTTCCAGAGGCTGCCCTCCTTCGTGTAATCGAACGATACGGTGTGGTTGGAGATGATTTTCTCCGACATCGATGTCATGAGGTCCCTGCTGTTGTAGAAATAGTAGTTCGTCGCGAGGTTGTTCTTTAGCTTGATCATCTTCCCGTCTGCGTCATATAGGAATGACATCGTATCGTTCAGAGTCGTTAATCGCAGCAGCTTGCCAGATGAGTCGTAATCGGAGTACGAAGTCTGGCCATTGCGGTTAGTCTTGTTGAGAACTCTTCCGGCTTTATCGTAGACCATTGACTCCATGAGGCTATCTGGATAAGTGACCTGTGTGACCTTGTTCTGCGAATCGTAAAAGAACCTGGTGACGTTGCCATTGGATACGCGTACAGTCAGGAGATTGCCGACCGCGTCGCACGCCATCTTCGTTTCATAGTAAGAAGAGGAAGAGCAGTATTCTCTCGTTACATTGAGTCTCCCGAGGTCATCGAACACCTGAACTGTCTTGTGACCGTTCTCATCGATCGATGTCACCAGATTGGCTTGATCATTGTATGAGATGGTGCACGACGTACCGTCGGGATTCAGCACCTTTGTCGTTCTCCCAAAGTAGTCGTAATAATTCCTCGTGACAAATCCAAGCGCATTCTGGAATGATGCGATCTGATCCTGCCAATTATATGTACAAATCATGCTCGAATAAAGAGTTGACGTGTTGTACCTCTCCGTCTTTACGAGCCTGCCTATTCTGTCGAAATATTGGACAATTTTGTGGTTGAGCTCATCGAGCGAAGTGGTCTTTTGGTTTGTGTCATCGTACGTAATCGTTGCGTAACTCCCATCAGAGTTGTTCATCCTGATGATCCGTCCCACCCTGTCGTATTGCGAGCTCACCTGGTGGCCGAGCGGGTCGGTCGTCGAGAGCAGACTCCCGGTCTTGATATTGTAGGAGTAAGTCGTCTTGCTGTTCGCCGTAGAATCATCATATGTGAAGTCATCGAAGTATCCCTTGAATGCGACCCCAGATTCGGGGTTGAGGATCTCTAGGAATAAGTCGAATTTCACCTTCTCTATCCCAGTCCAATTGATGTCCCAATCTTCTGAAGGATGCATTACTGCAGACATCCAAGTTGACATCGGGACTGGACCGAATACCATCGTCGTGTTCGGTTCAAGGGTCCTCCCGGATCCGCCTCCTTCCCATTGGTCGAGCCAATAGGTGTACAATGCATACTCACCGGCGGAATTGAAAAGATGCATCTTGATTCCGACTGCGAGCTTGTCTGTAGGGTAGAACCCTTTAGTGTAAGTCTCAACATACATTCTCACCGAAATTGATGCGACAGGGTTGGCTTTGTACTCCTTTGACATGGAAGCCCATCCGTAGGATGATGTCGTGCCATCAACCAGGAAGGAGAGCTGAATTGAATTCGGAGACGAATACGCACGAGCTGCAGTGTATTGACTTGTGAGCCATCCTGTCTGTCCGTTCGCCGAAGTCTTGTAGGAAGTCCAGCTTGTATCATAATCGAAATTATCCGTCAGACCGGAACTTGCAGTCGATATCGGATATGTGTATTTATTTGAGTTGGAGAATTCACTGATGGCTCCTCGTCCAGTCGGGTCACTATTCCAGAGCATATTGCCATATGCATCAAAGGTGGCTTGAGTGAAGATCCAGCCAGAACCGGACTTAGATTTGCTTTCGATAGAGTTGCCTTCCAGATCATACTTCACGTAGCTTTCTTGAGAGACTGTCTTTGCGACATTCTGATACTGGTACATCCCTGCTACCTTGCTGTGTATGAATCCCTTTATCTGGCTTGAGTAGAAACTCGGTTGAGAATAGGTGAATTCATCTCTTAGCCAAATCTCCTCGATCCGCTGACTTGTGTATAGAGTCGTACTACCTTGTGAAATCGTGAACACACCAGAAACGGGGAACACCCTAACGCCGGCTTGATAGAGATCCAGATCCACGTAGGTCGTACTAGCGGTCCCTGAGATCGAAACACCGTTATCGAGCTTCAGTTTCACGGTTTGCCCGGCGGTAAGACCATTGACACGAAGTTGAGAATCGACATTGCAGACGGAAGTGCAATCCCACTTCGCCTTCCCTCCATACAATCCATAATAGATGGCATCCACGGTGGTCTGGCTTGTAAACCCTAAGTCTCGGGGTTTCATTGTGAGTTCTATCCACTTGCCTGTCGTCTGGGGGACATCGCCAATGCGGGTGTAGTAATAGTAACCGCCGGGCGTCCATACGTACGTTCCCAACTGGGGCGCCCAGTATGCTCGCTTCCATCTTCCATCGTTTACATCATGGAAAGTTATTGCAATCTCATATGGAACCATGCCATTATCCAGCCATATGTACTGGCTTATCATCCTATCGGGATAGACCATAAGTCGAGAACTGGCATCTGCATTTTTGAAGCCGTGGTAATGAGAAGCATTGTAATTATTCGCGGCATCCGGAACCCTCAGAGTGCTTTCGTGATAATAGCTTCCGCTGACGGAGGAACCCGCATCGTTGACCCACGTGCAATCGCTATTGCTTGGGTTGCCGTACATTGAGAAATATCCATTATCCCAGGTAGCTCCTGAGGGAGTTCCGTCATCGGCGATTTTCTGACTCGATGCACCGCTGTATCCCTTGTAGGTCTTTGGCGTGGACGATATGCTGAGGCCAGTGCTGAAGGAGTAGGTGTCACCGCCCCAGATATCTCCAATCGGCGTGTTGAATGAGTAATATCCCAATGGCGAAATCTTCATGAATGCAGGTGGGAACTTGCTCAACTGGCTATCTGAGACGGCAAGAGTTCCGGTCTTTGATCTAACAAGAATGTTTCCCTTTGAGTCGAACAATTCTGCAAGATATCCGGAGGGAAAGCCGTTGATGGTAATAACTTGGCTCTTGTACACCCTTACATTGTCAAACCAGATTTGTGCAGGGGCGATCCCTCCCGCCTGGAACCCGATGGTATCGAGGCTTCCGGAAAGCAGTAAGGGTGCCGCGGTCGTCTTGAATACTCCATCGATTGCAATACTGTACGTGTTGGAACCATATATGGCATAAAGGCCGACCTCGTACTTCGTGTTGAGCTTGCAAGGAGCGACCGCGATATATGCACTGCCGGAGTAATATCGGAAGTTACCGGCATAAGCATCTATGCAGATTCTGATGTTCCCACTGCTGCCACCAGAAAGAGCGAAAAAGTTGCTTTGTGCGTTCGTGCTCGTATTGAATGTAAACTGGATGTATACAATGGGGCCAGCCTGAGAACCGATGCCCCTGTAGACCCAGCAAGTTCCCGAAGTCGTCTTGTGCACGTGGACGGCAGGAGCGTTGTCGGCATCCCCTCCTGCCCCATATATTTCTGCATGGCCAGCAGGGACAGCTTTGGTCCAATCCGAGAAGTCCCAGTCGTCGAACGAATCATATAGAATCTTTCCGGATGATGTGCGAGTAAGGATATCTCCGCCCTGGAAAGAATTTTGAGTTGAGGTATTTAGATACGAAGAATAGATTTCATGACCGAGTGCGTCTCGACTGAATATGACATTTCCCCAGTTGTCGTAATTCGTGTATGTCGAATAATTCACTTCTGTAGATGCTCCTTTGAATTGATCGACCCTGCACGGCTGGCCAGCGAAATCATACCAAGTGCGGGTTTGGGACATTTGGACGCCTGTCGAATTCTTCTTGACCGTGCTTGAATATCCCATGACGCTTTGGAAAACGTATTCGGTATAGCCTTGCACTGCGGCAGTATCGTTCTTATCCGTCTGCTTTGTGAAAATGATCTTTCCATTGACGACCTTATAATCGAAGATCGTCTGACGGTATATCGATCCGCTGACATTGTCCTTGAGTGTCTCCTTCGTCACCAGCCAGGAATAGGTCTCTGTGCTTGAATTGCTGTTTTGCGAATAGGAATAGGATGTTCTGCCCTTTGTCGGATAAGTCATCGAATCGAGGCAATACGAAGCGGTCGAATTGTAGATGAAGAGCGTAATTCTTCCAACCGGGTCGGATGCCGTTCTCAGATAATAATTGGAGCCGTATTTGATGTAGGTGAAGTTGATCTGTTTGCCGTCTGGCCGAGTTATCTGTGTAAGGAGACTGCTCGCATTGTATGTGAAGGTGATCGACCGGGCAAGCCCTCTATCGGTCATCGAAGTGATCCGATTGCTACCGTCATAACTGATGTTGATGCAGTTGTACGGAAGAGAGAATGTGCTGGCATATGGATCATACCCTTTCATATCCGTTATCGATTTGAGGAGATAAGGTGCGCTTGAGGAGAAATTGTATCTCAGCCCGGAAGAAAGAATCAATTCGATGTAGCTAATGCTCCCCTTTGTGACGCTCCTCATTAAGAAATGAGCTCCGTCATGGTTCTCGAATTCGCTTGTCTGGCCGTTATTCCCCCATTGGATGACAAAGCGCTGTCCGCCCGGCAGCGAAACATAATATTCGTCAATCCAAGGCAGATCGAGCGACCAATATTTCCCAAGATTGCTGAACGGGAACTTCCCGGCACCATATGGAGTCGAATTGAGGTTGTAGAAATATTTCGGTTGCTGGTAGATCCTGCCGATTCCAAGGTCTAGTCCACCTCTCCCCGGAATCGAAACGTCGGTCTGCGTGACGAAGAGCTGCCCTGAGCCGGGTGAGACAGAATCACCAATCATCGAGAAATAAGTGCCATAGGGAGAGATTCCATCTCGGTTCCATGGTTCAGACGATGCGCCGGGCGTCCCAAAAGGCAAGGGAAGGCTGGCGAATTTTACGCTCTCAGTGGCTGTGTGCTCTGCCCACAGAAGATTGTGGCAATACACAGGATTAGCCCATGAAGTCAATCCGTCGATAGCTATGTCCGCGGCAGCTGTATAGAGGGTTTCGGAAGATGAGGGCCAAGCAGAATACACCGAGCTGCTGGTCTTTGACATATGCCGAATGGAATAATAGAGATGACCACCGTATGAATAACCATATATGTCGAAAATGTGCAGGAAACCGTTCGTATCGAGACTGATGACCGCGTCGCCTGCACTGGCATCCATTATGCGTTTGCCATGAGGGGTTCCATCAGTTTTAACGAGAGTGTAAGCGATTGAATTGTTGTTCTGATACATCGAAGCGATATGGATTTCTCCGTCAGGCTCTGCCACA
>Ga0315281_10013575_pt1 | contig 11017 bp, 10 predicted proteins | sample YL17G07_0_MG_FD_204540 | JGI IMG/M metagenome (GOLD analysis project Ga0315281, IMG submission 204540) | Sediment microbial communities from Yellowstone Lake, YNP, Wyoming, USA - YL17G07_0 | ecosystem: Environmental > Aquatic > Freshwater > Lake > Sediment | place: USA: Wyoming | collected... | reverse complement strand
GAGCTGTAACCGCCTTGTCCGTCGCACCGGTCGCGATGTAATGCTGCGCCAACCGCATTGCCAGGTCTGGCTCATTCGGATAACTTTGGGTCAACGCTTCCAGCACCGCCACGGTTTTTTCCGGTTCGTTGCGCGTCTGATAACGCGCGAGCAATTCGTCCAGATCGCGCAGCGCCGCGTTGGGCTGGTTCAAGCGAAACTCGAGGTCAACGATGTAAAACTGTGCGCGCTCGTCGTCGGGCGAATGCTGGCGAATGTCTTGATACGCAGTCAGCGCACCCTTGAAATCGTTTTGCCGTCCGCGCATTTCCGCCAGGCGATGCCGCAACGTGAGCGCGCTCCTGCCGGTATTGCTAGTGCGCGTTGCCAAGCGCACGCCTTCGCTGAATTTTTCCAACGCCTTGCCAACCTGATTCACACGCGCGTAACTATCCCCAAAATTCAGGTACTCCTCGAGTGCTTCCTCCGAGGCATTTTGCTGGACGAGCAGGTCAATCAACCGGGAACGCGTGCCCACATCGTCCGGCGCGATTCTCAACGCGTTGTGGTACGATGCTTCGGCGCGCTTGGGATCGCCGCGAATGATGTACAATTCCGCCAGGACTTGGAACTTGGTGTTCGCCTCCGCCAGGCGATCTTGCTTGACCATGATCTCCGCGAGGCGAACGTGCGCGGGCAGATAACTCGGCGCGAGTTCGATAGCGTGCAAACATTCTTCGCTTGCCGCGCCCAATTTATCGCGGCGCAAATATTCTTGCGACAACGCCAGCGCCTCCAGCACCTTGTCCGATTCGCGCACTTCAATCGCTTCGACCAGACTGACTTGCTCGCCCTCTTCCTTGATCGCTTCCAGCTGTTGACGCGCCTGCTGGACTTTGTCCTCCCAACCTCTGCCGCTCAAGAACTCTTCGAGAGTTTGACTAAAGCGCTCCGCTTGTGCGCGGTCGCCTTGCGCGGCGAAACTCCCCGCCAATTCTTCGTACACGCGGATCAGATCGTCGGCTTGATCGCGGCGCACGTTGCTTAGGTCGACGATCTTGACGACCTCCAGAAATTGCTCGACCGCGCGGTCCATCTTGCCCTGCGCGCGGAAACATTGTCCAAGCGCGAAATGACTCGCCAGCGCGAAATGATCGTCGTCAACCGCTTCGGACAGCAAACGGATCGCGTCGTCGTAACGCATCGTCTCAAAGTACAGCAGTCCCAAGTTGAACTTGACCTCCGGTCGCGCGATCCCTTCCGACATCAGCTTGCGGTATGCTTCAATGGCATCGGCGACGCGATGGCGCATCTGCGCGTCCACTGCGCGCGCGATCAGGGCATCCACTTCCTCTTGACTGATCCGCGGCGGCGTTTCCGCTTGGCGCTCTTCGATGGACTCGCGGTTGGTGTCGCGCGCCTCCAGCAAGGTTTCGGCAAGCCGCGAGAGCGCGGTTTTCTCCGCTTCATCCACCGGGCTGGACAAGTTGGCGGATGCCTGCATCTCGCTTTGCATCATCTCGTCGAACGCGCGCGCGGCGGCATTGTTCGGGTCGAGCGTCAATGCCTGTTCCGCCGCGCTCAACACTTTCGCTTTGTCGCCGCGTTTCTTGTACAGCCACGCGAGCGCGAGTTGTTCGAGCGACGCGGCGGGACGTTGTCCCGTGCGCGTGTACACTTCGATCAGTTTCTGGTGAACGTCGGCGCGGTCGGGTTCGAGTTCCGCCGCCTTGCGCCACGCTTCGATGGCTCTACTCGTCAACTTAATCGCCGCGTAGAGATCGGCAGCCTGGACGTACGTCCCTGCCGCCTCGGCGGGGCGCTGTAGTTTTTGCAGTAGTGCGGCGACGCGCGCCAACAGTACCGGATCGCGCGGCTGGGCTTGAGCAAGATGCTGATATTCGCGCAGCGCGCTTTCCCATTGTCCCAACTCTTCCAGCGCGTGCGCGAGACTCGACTGAATGTTTACGTCGTCAGGAAACTCCGCGAGCGCGCGCCGATACTCCGTCGCGGCTTTCGCCCACTTGCCATCCCACGCGGCGTTGTGTCCTTTCTTGATCGCGTCGTTGAAAACGGCTCGATTGCCTGGCATGTTACTCAATCCGTCAATTGGTCAATCCGTCAATCGGTCAATTGGTCCATCAGTGGGTTCGTCGCTGAAGGACGGATCGCCTGATTGCCTGGTTGACTTACCTTTTCGTCTTTCGCTTTTTACCCGCCATCAAGATCGCCACAATCGCTTTTTGCGCGTGCATCCGGTTCTCGGCTTGATCGAAGACTACCGAGTGCGGACCGTCCATCACTTCGTCGGTGATTTCCGCGCCGCGATGCGCGGGCAAGCAGTGCATCACGATGGCTGACGGCTTGGCGAGCGCGACGAGCGGGGCGTTGATTTGGTACGGCAGAAAAATTCTCGCGCGTTCCACCGCTTCCGCTTCCTGTCCCATGCTCGTCCACACGTCGGTGTACAGCACATCGGCATCGCGCGCGGCGGCTTGAGGATGGGCCATCAATTCGACGCGACCGCCAGATCTCTCAGCGAGGATGCGCGCCTGCGCCACCGACACGTCGTCGAGCGCGTATCCTTCTGGCGCGGCACAGACGAACTGCGCGCCGCCCTGCGCACACGCGAACATCAACGAGCGCGCGACGTTGTTGCCATCGCCCAGGAACACGACCTTGAGCCCCTTGAGTTCCCCACAATGTTCGACAATCGTCAGCACGTCCGCCATCGCCTGGCAGGGATGCTCGTGATCGGACAAGCCGTTGATGACCGGCACGCGCGAGTGTCGCGCGAGTTCCACGACATGATCGTGCGCGAACACGCGCGCCATTATGCCGTCCACGTAACGCGCCAGCACGCGCGCCACATCGGCGATGCTTTCGCGCTGTCCCAATCCGATTTCGTTCGGCGAAAGGTAGAGCGCTTGCCCGCCGAGATGCAGCATCGCCAGATCGAACGAGACGCGCGTCCGGAGCGACGGCTTTTGGAAAACCATGCCGAGCGTCTTGTGCTTGAGAATCGGCTTGTTGCCGCCCCTACGCCATTCGGCTTTCAGTTTCTTAGCGACGGAGAGAATTTGACTGAATTCAGCCGGCGACAGATCAGCGATGGCCAGAAAATGTTTCATAGAGACCCTTTGAGAATTCGTAATTCAGATTGTCATTCCGAGGAGCCGCTCTGGAAGGCGCGCGGCAATTTGAATTCAAGAGAGTGGCGAACGCTCTGCATCTCGCAAGTTACTTGAGCGAGCCTTCGCCAAGTTTACCCTGAGCGTCTTGCGAGATTCTTCGCTCCGCTCAGAATGACAGCGAACGGCTCGGGTTGACAAAGCGACTTTTGCAGTATTGCGAATTTCGAATCTCGAATTTCGAATTTGGACTTTTTGGATTCAGAATTCAGATCGCGACGATGCGCGCCTTGATGGACGTCGCATTGATTTCCAACAGCCCCACACTGCCCACGCGCCCAAAGCGGGGCAGAAGTGAACCTGGGTTGAACAACAAAGTACTGCCGTGCATTTTCATGTACGGCGCGTGGCTGTGCCCGAACACAATCACGTCCACATCGTTAAACTGACGCAAAACGTATCCCCACAACGTTGCCGCGCGGCGCGCCCGATTCAGCCGATAAGCCATCTGCCGCAGCGCGCCCCCTTCCCACGCGCGATGACCGTGCACCAAACCAACCGCGCGCCCGCCGAATGTCAGCCGCTGTTTCTCTTCCAAATAGTGGCGCACCTGCGCGCTGTCACGATCGCCACATACGGCGAAGGTCTGCGCGATCGGCTCGAGTTGCTGCAGCACGCCCAAATCGGAAACGTCGCCAGCGTGCAGGATAATATCCACGCCGCTGAAAAGCTCCAGCACGCGCGTCGGCAGCGCGGGAAACATGTCGGGAACGTGAGTATCCGCGAGAGCGCCAATTCTCATTCTTACTAGAACCAGAGCGACATGCTCACGACAAGCATTGTCACAAGAACGTACGATTGAACACGCTGGACATACGCGCGCCCATCGCGATCCATCCGAAAACGCGTTTGCCACAGCGCCTGGGCAAGCAGTCCCAACGCGACCACCCCCGCACCGATCGGTGTGTTACTCGCGAACAAAATCAGAACGATAGCAAGTTGGGGCACATTGTTCCACCACAGCCAGCGTTCCTGGCGCGCGCCGGTCAATCCCAACAAGGCGCGATAGATCAGCGTGAACAACGCGACGAAGGCGAGTGACAGCCAGGAGAAATATCCGAACGCGCTCTGCGCGATCAGCCACGGCAGCGCCATTTCGATGAGCGCGCACAGACTCATCCCGCGTTCACCGCTCACTTCGCCTTCGACGAGTGCGAGCAGCATCGCGACGACGGTCAGCGCGAGCGCGGCAGGGCTGAGCATCGCCGCGATACACACCGCGAGAATGCCTGCGATCAACATGCCGATAATTTCGGAATCAATGAGGGGCCAAATCACATTCCGCGCAAACGCGATGCGGCGCGTCGTGATGCGCCACACGCGCGGCAAGAACGCGGCAGGGGTATCATCGGGCAGAATCAACCACACGCGCGCACTCGCGAGGTTGCGCGGCAGCGCAACGCGCCAATCGGCGTGGAGCCAGAGCACGCGCCACGCGCCGAGCAAGGCATCGCACAACAAAATGGACAAGACGAGAACCAGCAGGGACTGACCGCGCCAGTCGAGTCCGCCGGAGGCAATCGCGCCGCAGAGCGCCGCCCACGCCGGACCCACAAGCGTCAGCGGACGCGTCGGACGCAGATCGAGCGCGATCAAACGACCGAGCACGGGGCGCGCGGGATACGACTCTTCCATCAATCGCTATGATACCACAACGAGAGGAAATTGACAAACAAGTAGGGGCGAGGCATTTGCCATGATTTGTTCCCTGAGTCAACCGGCTTGCTATTTGAAAAGCGATCCACTCAAGCGAACCACATTGCACAAATGCCTCGCCCCTACCCGGCATGACAAATTCGCGTCCGCGTTGTGTAATTGAATTGCCTCTCTAGATTTTGTTTCTGGTCATTTCGTCGTAAAGGAGTCAACGAATGTCTGCTTTCACGATTGACGAGAACGCCCCAATTCTGGTCGAGTCCGCGCCCGCGCCTGGAGTGAAGAGTGCAATTCGCTGTGTTGTCAGGCATCTTCGGATCATCTTCTCGGCAATCTAGAGTCAGCGGACGCGGCTTTTGGACAGGGAGAAAAGTTGGAGCAGGAGATCGTTGCTCAAGAGAACATTGGCTATCTCTTCAGTCTGCGCGGCATCCAGCACGCCGACCACCTGCGGCAAGTAGGTCAAGCGGACTACGCTCGCCGAGTCACCAGGGCGAATCTGGAAATTTTGAACGTAGCCGCTGGCTCAATCAGATCAGCTGGTGTCATCGCGTCCTCAGTGATCTCGACGCGGATGCGGGTCAGCATGACAGCACGCGTGAGCATTACGACACCGCGCTCAAAATCGCGCGGAGCATTTCGTTTCGTCCCGTGCTCATTGAGGCATTGTTCGCACGCAGGTCGTGGGCGGCAAAGTATATGAAGGACGCAACGTCGGCGTTCAACGATCTCAACGAAGCGCTCGGCTATACGGTTGAGGGCGGCTATCGTCGTTACGAGGCGGATATTCGCGTGGCGCTGGCGTGGGCAAACGTGACCCCCATCCCCAGCCCCTCCCCCGTCGGAACAGCCGACGGGGGAGGGAGCAAGCGCGTGTGGAGGCGGAGCGCGCGCTGCAGATGCGCAAGGAGATGGGGTATTACTGGGGTAAGGTGGATGCGGGGGAAGTGCTGGCAGCGTTGTCACGCTGAGCGGAGCGAAGCGTCTCGCAAGCAACTTGAGAGATTCTTCGCTTCGCTCAGAATGATATCCTACCCGCGCGTTTCTTGGCTCATTGGTTCATTGGCGAATTGGCTCATTCGGCTTTGCCGTCGGCAGCCACACCGTAAACGTACTTCCTTTCCCCACCTCGCTCTGTGCTTCGATGCGCCCGCCGTGCGCGTCCGCAATCCACCTGCAAATCGCCAGTCCCAAGCCCGTGCCGCCTTTTTCGCGCGAGCGCGCCTTGTCCACGCGATAAAAGCGATCAAAGATTCTCGGCAGGTCTTGCGCGGGAATTCCGACGCCTGTGTCTGCGACTGCAACGCGCACCCAATCCCCTTCGCGCGCGAACGATAACGTCACCGCGCCGCCGCTCGACGTGTACTTGATCGCATTGTCCATCAAATTCAGAAACAACTGCTTCAACCGATCCGCATCACCGATCACCTGGACTTGATCTTCGCTCCCGAGCGACACCTTCACATTCGACGCGCTCATCCGCGCCTGACGAAACACATCGAGCAACAGCGTATCGAGTTCGACAATCCGTTTTTCGATTGGCACGCCCGCGTCTGCTTGCGCGAGCAAAAGCAAATCCTGCACCAATCTCTGCATCCGCGCGGTTTCCGATTCGATTGCGTCGAGCGATTCTTGCCGCGCCGCGACATCATCCCGCGCGCCGCGCCGCAAGAGATCGAGGTTGCCGCGAATCGCGGTGAGTGGCGAGCGCAACTCGTGCGACACATCGGCGACGAAGCGCTGTTGGGCGCGGAACAACTCTTCGATGCGCCCGAGCATTTCGTTGAACGTCCCCGCCAATCGTCCGACTTCATCGCGCGTCGGCTTGGCTTCGATCCGCCGCGTCAGATCATTCGAGCGCGCGATGGTGTGCGCGGTCTGCGTGATCTGATCGATCGGCGCGAGCGCGCCGCGCGCCAGCAGCGCGCCGACGACGAACGCGATGATCAACCCCGCCGTAATTCCCGCGATCAACAAAAACGCGAGCCGCCGCAATGTATCAGTCACTGCTTGCAGTGACTCCGCGACCACAATCGCGGCCAGCACTTGACCACGCACCGTCAGCGGCGCGATGTAGACGCGCAGCGGCACTTGATCTCGCGTCAGATTGGCGTACGCCGATTCGCCGCGCGTGACCTGAGTCAACACCGCGGAGGAGACCGCGAGCGTCTGCGCGCCCAGGTTTTCGGAACGCGTGAGCGCGACCCCATCCAGCGTTGAAACTTGAACGAAGACGCCAGGCGTCGCGAAGGTATCCGCCGTCGGCAATGCCAACCGACCGCCGCGCAGAATAAAAATTCGTGGATCGGTTTGCAGTTCGAGCGCGGTAGACAAACTGTTTTCCACATCGGCAGCGCGGATTTCCAGGCGGCGATCCACTTCGGTGAAAAGACTGAACGAGAGCACCGCGTACAACGCGCCCGCAAACGCAATGAGGATGACGGCGAGGACGAGGACGTACCAGAGGGTGAGACGGAGACGGATGGACATTGTTAGTCTTATGGTCGCATGGTCACATAGTCGCGTTGTCTGTGACCACGTGACCATTTGACTACATGACCAGATGACTATTCTTCCCGCAACGCGTAGCCGACGCCGCGCACGGTTTGAATCAGGCGCGGTTCGCCGTGCTGCTCCAATTTTGTTCTTAGGTAACGGATGTACACTTCGAGGATGTTCGATTCGCCGCCGAAATCGTAGCCCCAGATGCGGTCGTAGATCAATTCGCGCGTCAGCACCTGGCGCGGGTGGCGCATAAAAAAGTACAGGAGATCGAACTCCTTGGTCGTCAAATCAATTTTGCGATTGCTGCGCGTTACTTCGCGCGTCGTGACATTGAGCGTCAAGTCAGCGAAGTGCGCGACCGTTTCTTCCGACGTCCGCGTGCGGCGCAAGAGCGCGCGCACGCGCGCGATTAATTCCTCGAATGCGAAGGGCTTGGTCACGTAATCATCCGCGCCGCTCTCGAACCCCTTGACCCGATCCGGAACTGCGTCTTTCGCGGTCAGCATCAAGATCGGGACCGAGCCCGCCGCGCGTAAGCGCTTGCACACTTCCCAGCCGTCCAAGCCAGGGAGCATCACGTCGAGAATCACCAGATCCGGCGGATTGTCGCGCGCGGCTTTCAAGCCGGATTCGCCGTCCAAGCGCACTTCGACGGTGAACCCCTCGTACGTCAAACCGCGCCGCAAAAAATCAGCGATCTTTTGTTCATCTTCGATGACGAGGATTCGTTCAGCCATAGTTGGTCACTTGGTCACATGGTCAGGTAGTCGAATAGTCAATATTGACTATGCGACCACGCGACTATTCAACTATCGGACTAATGCCAGACAAATTTCCAAGTCTCGCTGGGCGGGGAAAGTGGCTGCTCGCCGCGTTTGACTTGCACCGACCATTGAAAAGCATCCTCCTTGGCTTGATGCCACACTTCCTGACCCGAACCGCGCAAAATATCCCACATCGTCAGGTAATTGCTTTGCGTTCCTCCGCCGACGAAGCGAGTCACGCCGGTGGTTTTGTCAACGAATGAAATCGTGACAACGAACCGATCCTCCGCACTTAGCCGACACTGCGCGCAGTCCCACGTCCATTGAAAATTCAAATCATTGTGCGCGCGGTCAAATCCCATGACGACAACGCCGTTCGGCACAGGTCCAACGATCTTCGGCGCAGGGAGGACGTAGACGATGGTTGCCGCTGCCGGTAGCGCGGATGGCAGTGCCGGGCGAGTGGCTGTCCGCATCATGGTCGCGGTAACCGGCATACTCGTGACCGGAAGGGTTTCAGTGGGACGCGGAGTCAGAGTGACCGTCGCCGCACGGGTATTCGGTGGAATGACCAGCGGGGCTAAAGTCGCCGTCGGACCGCGCAAAATCACTGGATCGGAGGAAGGCACCGCGGGCGCGAGCACAAGATTGACAACTGTCACAAAAACAATTCCGATAGTAAACACGCTCAGCACGATCATCGCGCGATAGGTCTGTTCGGAGGCACGTTCTTGTTCGAGCGAAAAAAGCGTGGTGCGCGACAGCCGCTGCGCGTCCACAAGCATCTTGATCGCGAACAGGATACCGAACCCGCACAGGAGATAAATCCAGACCGCGAAAGTTCGGACAAAGGAAACAAAGGCAACCAACGCGTACTCCAAGGTTTCACAATGCAAGCCGCGCGCTTCACTTTTCTGTTTCACCTTTCAACCACAACGTGATGCGTGAAACGTGACTACTTGCGTTTCTTCTCCAACTTCGATTGGCACTCGATACAGAACGTCGCGAGGGGTTTGGCTTCCAATCGTTCCGGCGCGATGGGCTTGCCGCAATTGTCGCACACACCGTACTTGCCTGCCGCGATGCGCGCGAGCACCTTGCCAATTTCCGCGAGTCGTTGCTTTTGATCTTTCTCTAACCACTGGGCTTGCTCGCGCGCTTGGTGCATCTCCGCCATATCCGCCTCGTCCCCTTTGGCGGGTTCGGGCTGCGGAATGGCGCGCGCGAGCAACTGGGCGCGTTCTTCTTCCAGTTTTTGGCGTAACGCTTCAAGGTCTAATGCCATCATCTCTCGATCCTGGAAGTTAGGTGTTGGAAGTTAGAAATTGGAGGTTGGAAGTTGAATTGAGCATCTAACCTCCAATCTCCAACTTCTGACTTCAAACTTCCAACGTCTAATCTCCAATTTTAGATCATTCCGTACCGCTGCAATGCCGCGTCGAGAATTCCGTTGATCAACGCGGTGAATCCGACGCCATCTGCCTCACCCGCCATCACAATGTCACTGATCCCTTCCTGCAAGCCCGCGAGCGGATTGATTTCGAGGATCGTCGGCGCGCCAGTATCCTGGCGGACACGAAAATCCACGCGCCCGAAATCGGTACATTCGAGCGCGGCGAACGCGCCCGCGGCAAGTTTTTCCATCGTCGCCCACATCCGTTTCGACATGGGGGCGGGACAGGGATACTTGGGCACGTCGTACATCTGACTCTTGATGACCGCAGTGTACAACCCTGCCTCTTCCGGTGGACATGGCGACAAATCCACTTCGAGCGGTGGAAAGACGCGCAAAGTTTCTGGTACCGAGGATTTGATCTGTTTTGGCTTGGCGGCTTTCAACGCGGCAACCGGTTCGACCGGTTTGCCGTCCGCGCGCGATTTGATCGCCCAGGGCAAATTGCCCAGCATACCGAGCGTGAATTCGCGTCCTTCGATGTACTCTTCGACGAGCGCGGGCTGACGGTATGCCTGGATGCACCACCTGACTTGCTCGCGCAGTTCCCGCGCGTTGCGGCAGACCGACTTGGCGGTGATGCCGATGCCCGACCCTTCGCGGCTCGGCTTGACGAACAATGGAAATTTCAATTGTGAATTCAGACGTTCGTCGCCCGTGACGAACGTCTGAAACAGCGGTGTCGGCAAGCCGTGATACATCATCACGCGCTTTGCCATCGGCTTGTCCAGCGCGACGCAGAGCGTCATCACGCCAGAACCGGTGTGCGGAATCCGCAGCGCGTCGAGGAGCGCAGGCATCTGGGCTTCGCGCGATAGTCCAAAATGACCTTCGCACGTATTGAAGGCAATGTCAACTTGATAGTGCGCAAGTTTCTGCGCGAGATTGACATCGCCTTCCATCCCGATCACTTCGTGACCGCCCGCGCGCAACGCCCGTTCAAGATTTGCTATCGTTTTCTCGTTATCGAGTTCGTTCCAGGCGTCCCAGGGCTCACCCCCACGATGCGGCGCGTTCTGTTTAAGGTTGTAGAGTAGCGCAACGGTGAATTTCTTCAAACGGCAATCCTCACCGCGCCTTAGCACTCTGGGCGTTTGCCGCAGAACCACTGCCATTCCCGTTATCGTTGCCGTTCGCGCGCGATTTGCGCGGCACAGGCGTCGGCGCCGTCACCGCTTCGAGCGGCAAGAGCGCAGACGCGGGAACCGTCTTGACCGGCAGGCGGATTTGTTGCTTGCGTTTGGTCTTGCGCTCCGCGTCGAGTTTTTTGACGCGTCGTTGTTTGCGGCGCAAGCCATCCGGTTCGAGAACGACGGCGTCGCCGGCGAGCAATTTCGCCACGCCTTCTTTCGGCGCCGCACGGCGGCAGTATTCGCAGCTATCCGCTTCGTGGTGATCGTAATGATCGGGTTCGCTGTACGACGCGATCACGCCCTCAAAGTTGCGGACGATGACCCTGCGGTCATTCA
>Ga0315281_10013574_pt1 | contig 11017 bp, 12 predicted proteins | sample YL17G07_0_MG_FD_204540 | JGI IMG/M metagenome (GOLD analysis project Ga0315281, IMG submission 204540) | Sediment microbial communities from Yellowstone Lake, YNP, Wyoming, USA - YL17G07_0 | ecosystem: Environmental > Aquatic > Freshwater > Lake > Sediment | place: USA: Wyoming | collected... | reverse complement strand
GCCCGCCTGACTTTGCGTGACGGAAGAACCTTCTTTCCTGCCTGAGACAGCAGACCACAGGCGAGCATGGAAAGGAAGGCCGCCATGAGTCGTTCTCTGCCGCCGCGCCCCAGCCTCGAACAACTCCGCAAGCAAGCCAAAGACCTGCGCAAAGCCCAGCGGCAAGGTGATGCGTCAGTCTGTCCGATCCTTCGCCGTTTAGCCCGCTTTGCCACAGCCGCCGATGACGACATTCTGACGGCCAAGCTCTCCATCTCCGAGGCACAGCATGCTCTGGCTCGCGAATATGGTCACAAGAGCTGGCCGGCGCTCGTCCGCGCTGTCAAGGACGAGGCCCGGGTGCCGGATATTTATCTTTCCGACCACGTGCGATGGAGCGAGTTCCTTAGAACGGGAAACCCTGCCACAGGCGCGTGGTCGCCCGCCGTAAAGTGCGCTCTCTGTGAAAAGCCTGCGGTCATCCATGACACCGAGAACGTCCGTGGAAAGCTTCTCACACGTCACTTCTGCCAGGACCATGCCAGCGGGAATGTTCGGGTACCGGCGCCTCGTCGCCGTAGTAGTCCATGACGCGTGGACAGGAACGGATGAGCGCTTTCAGGCGCTTGAGCTCGTCCCGGATGTTCCACCGAATAGATCACCCCTTCGGGTCGCAATGGCACGCTGTCAGCCCCACCGACCAGGCCGTGGGCCTCGCCGATTTTTTACTTGACAAAGAGGCGTGAATATGGTACAATGCGCCTGTCGTAAGATATTTTGCGGAAAGTAGTTGGGACTCACAAAGGCGATTTGAAAAAAAACGAACCCAATTTGTTGTAACACGCTGCTAAGCATAGCCTTGCGGCTATTTTATCGTAACCTGCTGCGCCTACGCGACTTAAAGTGCGTCGAGCTGGATTCCCGCCTTCGCGGGAGATGACGAGTGCGGAGTGCAGAACGCAGAATGTAGAATCAACGGCAACGGCTGACATTGCACGCGACGGCGCGGCGCAGGGCAGCGCTCGCCAGCTCGCGCCGGCGCTACGGGCGAAGCCCGATCCGCCTTCGCCCCTTCGACTGCGCTCAGGGCTACGGCGGACAAGTCCGCTTTCCGCTCTGAGTTCTGCGCTCCGCACTCTCGCTTGCATTCGGGGGCATTTTCCGCAATAATACGGCTTTGGCGGCAGATCGAGCGGGCGTAGCTCAGTGGTAGAGCACGACGTTGCCAACGTCGTTGCCGTGGGTTCGAGCCCCATCGCCCGCTCCATTTTCTTCCACCCGCGCGATTTTCCCGGAGGTGAACGCCGTTGGCTAACGTCATCGTCGAAGACGTCGGACCGTGCAAGAAACACCTGAAGATCACGATCCCGAAGGAGGACATCGAGAAGAAGGTCGAGGAGAATTACAAGCGCCTCGCCTCCAGCGCCGCGGTGGCCGGCTTCCGCAAGGGCCGCGTGCCGCGCAAACTGCTCGAGCGCCGCTTCAGCGATGAAGTGCTCGAGGATGTCAAGCAGACGATCCTCACCGAAGCCTCGCAGAAGGCCGTAGAGGAAAAGGGCCTCAAGCCCATCGGCGATCCCTCCTTCGACAATGTCGCCTTCGATCTCGATAAGGACTGCGTCTTCGAGATCACCCTCGAAGTCGAGCCCGATTTCGACCTGCCCGTCTACAAGGGCCTCGAGCTCAAGCGCGCGCGCGTGTCGGTGGACGAGGAAGAAATCACGCGCGGCCTCGACGCCCTGCGCATGCAGCGCGCGCGACTCGATCTCATGCCCGCCGGCACGCCCGTCGCCGCCGACGACGTCGTCGTCTGCGACTGGAAAATCGTCAGCGAGGGCGAGACCGTCGCCGATCAGAAGGACGCCGAGCTCCACGTCCACGGCCGCCGCTCCGGCGGACTCGAGATGGAGCAAGACCTCGCCGAAGCCCTCGCCGGCGCCCGGTTCGGCGAGAGCCGCGAAGTCAAAGCCAAATTCCTCGACAGCTACCCCGTCGAAAAATGGCGCGGCAAGGACGGCACGCTCACCATGGAAGTCAAAGAAGTCCGCCGCCCCGTCGCGCCCGAGCTCAACGAAGAATTCGCCAAGGCGATGGATTTAGACTCGCTCGAAGACCTGAAGAAAGCCGTCTCGCACAGCATCACCCAGAGCAAGGAGCGCGACGCCGCCCTGGCCCTCGAACAGCAGGCCTTCGACCAGCTCCTGGCCGCCGCCCCGTTCGAGTTGCCGCAGGGCGTCCTCAAGGCCCAGGCGCGCAACATCATGCTCCGCCAGCAGTACCGCCTTCGCCAGCGCGGCGTGCCGGCCGAGGAAATCGAAAAACACATGGACGACCTGCGCAACGTCTCCGAAACGGCCGCCGCGCGCAACCTCAAGATATTCTTCGTCCTCGACCGCATCGCCGAGAAGGAAAAAATCTTCGTGACCGAGGACGAAGTCGAGAGCCGCGTCGCCGCGATGGCCGGCAGCTACAACCTGACCCCGCAGCGCATGCGCGCCCAGATCGAGCAGGAAGGCTCCCTCTCCGAACTCCGCGACGGCCTGCGCGAAAACAAGGTGGTGGACTTCCTCCTCAAAAGCGCCAAGATCGAGGAGGCGAAGTGATGAATATAGAACAAGTCCTCCGCGAGCGCGCCGAGCGCGAGGCGCTCCAGTCCTCGCTCGTGCCCACCGTCATCGAGCGCACCGGGCGCGGCGAGCGCGCGTACGACATCTTCAGCCGCCTCCTCAAAGACCGCATCATCTTCATCGGCTCGGTCATTGACGACATTGACGCCAACCTCATCGTAGCGCAGATGCTCTTCCTCCAGAACGAGAACAAAAGCTCCGAGATCAGCCTCTACGTGAACTCCTTCGGCGGCTCCGTCACCGCCGGCCTGGCGATCTACGACACCATGCAGTTCGTCCAGTGCGACGTGGCCACCTACTGCATCGGCCAGGCCGTCAGCCTCGCCGCCATCCTGCTCGCCGCCGGCACCCGGGGCAAGCGCTACGCCCTGCCGCACAGCCGCATCATGCTCCATCAGCCCTGGGGCGGAACGCGCGGCACCGCCGCCGACATCAGCATCCAGGCCGAGGAGATCCTGCGCCTGAGGAAGTACCTCAACGAAATCCTCGCCGCCCACACCGGCCAGCAACTCGACCGCATCGAGGCCGATACCGACCGCGATTTCTACATGGGCGCGCAGGAAGCCAAGTCGTACGGCCTCGTGGATGAAGTGCTCACGACGCTCAAACAGAAATAATCTCGGCCGCAAAGAGGTGGGAATACGTCGTAGCGCGGGCTATCAGCCCGCGACTCGGACAGGATTGTCCGAGCTACGATGAAAACGAGTCGCGCTGCGGCTGATAGCGGGTCGCTTTTTCTTTGCCGCCTATTCGGAAAACGCCATGAGCGAAAAGAAAACCGGCAAAAAGCCGGCGGCGGAAGTCTGCTCCTTCTGCGGCCGCGGCGCCACATCCGTCAGCGCCCTCGTCCGCGGGCCGGGCGACCTCTTCATCTGCAACGAGTGCGTCGAGCGCTGCCAGGACGTCCTCAAGGCCGACACGCGCCGCCGCCAGCGCGGCCGGCCCGCCATCAAGGAAATCCCCGCGCCCGCCGAAATCAAATCGCAGCTCGACGAATACGTCATCGGCCAGGAGCGCGCCAAAAAAGTCCTCTCCGTCGCCGTCCACAACCACTACAAGCGCATCCAGCGCGATTACGACCAGGGCGGCGTCGAGATCGAAAAATCCAACATCCTGCTCATGGGCCCCACCGGCTCCGGCAAGACGCTCCTCGCGCGCATCCTCGCCAAAATCCTCCACGTCCCCTTCGCCATCGCCGACGCCACCACGCTCACCGAGGCCGGCTACGTCGGCGAGGACGTCGAGAACGTCCTCCTCAAGCTCCTCCAGAGCGCCGACATGGACGTCCGCCGCGCCGAGCAGGGCATCATCTACATTGATGAAATTGACAAGATCGGCAAGACGTTCATGAACGTCTCCATTACCCGCGACGTCTCCGGCGAAGGCGTCCAGCAGGCCCTGCTCAAAATGCTCGAAGGCACCATCTCCAACGTCCCGCCGCAGGGCGGCCGAAAGCATCCCGAGCAGGCGTACATCCCGGTGGACACCACGCACATCCTCTTCATCTGCGGCGGCACTTTCGACGGCATCGAGCATCTCGTCGCCAACCGCATCGGCCGCAAGCCCGTCGGTTTCAACCCGCACGCCGTCGGCAAAAACGAGCAGCAGCAGCTCGCCGAACTCCTCCAGCAGGTCACCGAGGACGACCTCATCGAATACGGCATGATCCCGGAATTCGTCGGCCGCGTCCCGATCGTCGCGCCGCTCCTGCCGCTGACCGAGGACGACCTCGTTCGCATCATCACCGAGCCGCGCAACGCCCTCATCAGCCAGTACCAGGAATTCTTCAAACTCGAGAATTGCGAGTTGGAATTCACCCCCGAAGCATTGCGGCTCATCGCGCAGAACGCCCTCAAGCGCGACACCGGCGCGCGCGCCCTGCGCTCCATCTTCGAATCGCTCATGCTCGACCCGATGTTCCATCTCCCCTCGCTCAAGAAATCGGGCCGATTCCTCATCACCCCCGAAGTCGTCGGCGGCGAGAAAGACCTCCTGCGCGACTGCTTCACCGAGACCGCAGCCGCGCCCAAAGCCCGCAAGCCAGAAAAAGAAGACTCGGCGGCGTAGGATTCGGGACCGGAGGATGACTTGAGAAACACGCTGCGCGTTTTCCGCGAATTCTGCCGCAACGGCGGCGAGATCGGCTCGATCGTCCCGGATTCGAGGACCTGCGTGAACTCTCTGCTCCGGGGAGTGCCGTTCGACTCGGCGAAAGTCGTCGTCGAGTTCGGCTCAGCCAGCGGCGCGGTCACGCGGGAGATTATCAAACGCAAGCGCCCCGGGACGGTCCTCATGGCGTTCGACAAGAATCCGCGCCTGCACGACGCCTTGAAGGCGAGCGCGCGCGGGGAGAACGTGTTCCTGGTCAACGAGGACGTCTTCAACTGCCGGAAAGTGCTGGCCGACACCCTCGGCATCCTGGAAAAGGGCGTGGACTGCATTGTCTCGACGCTGCCCTGCTCCTGCCTCGACTTCGACGGCCTTGTCCGCCATTCGGTGCTGCCCGTCCTCAAAGATGATGGACATTTCATCCAGTACATGCACACGCTCTCGTGGCTGAAGGGCTTCAGCCTGAAACGCGTCCTGGGGAAACACTTCGCCAGCCTGCATTCGGATTTCGTCCTGTTCAACCTCCCGCCGGCCCTCGTGTACACCTGCCGAAAAAGCGCCGGATGAGCGTAATCGCCCGAGAATGCCTTGCTGGAACATCACCCCAACCGCCAGGTCGCCGGCGGATGCCAGCTCCACGTCGAGCGCATCTTCCCGCGCCAATCCCTTCCAGAACCCAGGCTCCGATTGCATCAAATTTCTGATGCCTGGAATGTCCGTTTTCGCCGCGGCTCTGATCATGCCTTTCTCCTCGAATACTGTCATCAGACTCGTTTCCGCCCGATCCGATTCTCCGTCCCCTGGACGAGCCGCGCGATGTTCGACCGGTGCCGCACGATGCTCAGGGCGGCGGCGACCGCGGCCAGCGCGGTGAGGAATTCGCCCTCTCCGAAAGGACGGTTTCGCAGGAAGAGCGCAGAGATCAGGAGCGCCGCCGCGGCGACCATCGAGCCGACCGAGACGTAGCGGGTGATCGCCACCGTCGCGACCCACACGCCCATCGCGATCAGGAGCCCGAGCGGGAAGACGGCCAGGAACACGCCGCAACTCGTCGCCATGCCCTTGCCGCCTTTGAATTTCAGGAACACCGGCCAGTTGTGCCCTGCGACGGCGGCAAAGCCGGTCAGTGCGACTCCAAGCGGAAGCGCCGACTCGCGGTGCAATAAATGGGCGGCGAGCGTCGGCAGGAATCCCTTCAGCACGTCCAGCGCGAAGACGAGGATTCCCCATCTGCGGCCGAGCGCGCGGCCGACGTTCGTCGCGCCCACGTTGCCGCTTCCGACCTCGCGGATGTCTATCCCGCGCACCGCTTTCGCGACGAGATACGCAAACGGCGCCGAGCCGGCCAGATAGGCGCCGAGGATGAGCGGAATGTCCCACGCCTGAATCACCGAATCGGTCCCCTTTTATCTTCTTTTGCCGGAACGGTGAACAATTCTAGCCGCGCGCGGGAGGGCAAGCAAGGCTCGCGCCGTTCGCCGGCGTCTTGACGCGGCCGCCGCGTCGAGCTATTCTCTGACTCCAGCCCTGTCTTCAGCATGAGGAGTCCGCACGTGAAAGTGACCGATATCCACACGCACGTCATCCCGCGCCGCGGTTTCCTGAACAGGAAAGGCGAGACGGTCGCGACGGCGGCCGAGCTGGTGCAGATACAGGACCGCTGCGGCATTGACCGCATGGCGGCGCTGCCGCTGACTTCGCCGGAGTCGCTCCATTTCCAGCAGTCCAACGAGGAGGTGTTCGAGGCGTGCGACCAGTTCCCCGGCCGGTTCATCAAGTTCTGCAATGTGGACCCGCGGCTCACGGACAACAGCCCCGAGCACGACTTCGCGCCCCTCCTCGAGTATTACAAGAGCTGCGGCGCGCAAGGGATGGGCGAACTGGTGGCGAATCTCTGGTGGGACGACCCGCGCGTGCAGCAACTCCTGTCGGGATGCGAGCAGGTCGGGTTCCCGGTGATCTTCCACGCGGCGACGCGGGAGTTCCGCATGTACGGGCTAATCACGGAGCCGGGCCTGGGCGGGCTCGAACGCGCGCTGAAAAAATTCCCGAGGCTCCAACTGGTCGGCCACTCCCAGGCGTTCTGGTCCGAGGTCGGGCCGGTGAGCGAGGAAGAGCGCGGCCGCTATCCGACAGGGAAAGTCCTGCCCGGCGGCGCGGCGCCGCGGCTGCTGCGCGAGCATCCGAACCTCTGGGGCGATCTCTCCGCCGGAAGCGGCTTCAACGCCGTCAGCCGCGACCCGGAATGGGGATACCGGTTCCTGGAGGAATTTCAGGACCGTCTCTGCTTCGGCCTCGACATCTGCGCGCCGAGCGGCAAGACGCCGCTGGTGGACTTCATGCGCGACGCCGGAGCCGCCGGCAAGATCTCCCGCGCCACACACGAGAAGATCATGGGCGGAAACGCCGCGCGGCTGCTGAAGCTGGAAGATTGACGAGAGGCCGGGAAGTGTCATTCCGAACGAAGCCCTTCGGCCGTGAGGCTCTCGAAGGGCACTCCGCACTCTCTCTCGTCTCTTTGACAGCCCCGCCGAACGGTTGATATAATTGAGAGCTATTGGGAAACCATCCGGCCTTTCAAGAAAGCATGAATCATGGGCAATGTGATCCAGGGCGAACTCCTCGGCCAGGGGAAGAAATTCGCGATCGTGATCAGCCGCTTCAACGAGTTCATCACGTCGCGGCTCCTCTCGGGCGCGCAGGATTGCTTCGAGCGGCACGGCGTGGCGGCGAAGGACATTGACGTCGCCTGGGTGCCGGGATCGTTCGAGATACCGGTCACCGCCCTGCGCATCGCGCAGACACACCGGTACGACGCGGTGGTCTGCCTGGGCGCGGTGATCCGCGGCCAGACGCCGCACTTCGATTACATTGCCGCCGAGGTCTCCAAAGGCGTGGCGCAGGTCGCCATCGCCTCCGGCGTTCCGACGATCTTCGGCGTCATCACCGCCGATACGATCGAGCAGGCCGTCGAGCGCGCCGGAACCAAGGCCGGCAACAAGGGCGCCGACGCGGCCGCCTCCGCCATCGAAATGGCCAACCTCTTCGGAAAGCTGCCCAAGGTTTCGGCGAAAAAGTAGATGCCTCCGCGCGGCCACGCGGCAACATCCATCGTCCATCGTCTTGAGTCCATCACCATGCGAAAAACGACTGCAGGAAGAATTCTGGCTGTCCAGGCGCTTTATCAGTGGGACCTTCGCGGCGCCCCCTTTCTCAAGGAGTTGCCGGAGTTCCTCCGCAGTTCCTCCGAGGACGCCGGCGTGATCGCGCTGGCGGAGGAACTGTTCCACGGCTGCACGGAGCATGGCGAGGAGATTGACGCGAGTCTCGGCGCTTCGGCCGAGCATTACGACCTCGCGCGCATGGCGGCGGTGGACCGCTCGATCCTCCGCCTCGGCGCGTACGAACTCCTGCACCGGCCGGACGTCCCGCCCAAGGTGGCGATTGACGAGGCGATCCGCATCGCCCAGAAATTCAGCACCGCCGAGTCCGGCGCCTTCGTCAACGGCATCCTCGACCGCGTCATGGCGCGCACCCGGCAGGCCGGCGCAGCCGAGGAGAAGAAGAAATGACCGTCCGGAAGCCCCACGGCGCCGACCTGCACCTCCACACGGTGTACAGCGATGGCGTCTACACGCCCGAGACGCTCGTCGCCGCGGCGCGCGAGCGCGAACTGCGGACGATCGCGCTGACCGATCACGATTCGGTGGACGGCGTCGAGCCGGCCCGCCGCGCGGCTCGCGACGCCGGCCTCGAGTCGTGCGCCGTACCCGGCGCACTCTCGGTGATCGCCGGCGCGGAATTCGGCGTCCCGGTCGCTGATGAGGGCGATGAGGAAATCCATCTCGTCGGCCTTTTCCTCGACGTCGAATCTTCCGCGCTCCAGGAAGCGCTCCGGCGCAACCGCACGCAGCGCAAGCAGCGCGTGATGGAGATGATCGAGAAACTCAACCGCATCGGCGTGACCGTGCGGACGGAAGAAGTCCTCAGTCTCGCGGCGTTGGGCAACGTGACGCGCCGGCACCTGGCGCGCGCGCTGGTCCAGGCAGGCCGCGTGCGGTCCGTCGGCGCGGCGTTCAAGCGCTGGCTCAGGCCCGGCAGTCCGGCCTTCGTGCCGCGCGCGGGCGCGCCTGCCGCCGAGACCATCGCGCTGATTCATAGCGCCGGCGGCCTGGCCATCATGGCGCATCCTGGCAGAACTCTACGCGACGACGAAATCCCCGCGCTCGCCAAGGCCGGCCTGGACGCGATCGAGGTCTATTGCCCGGACCACTCCGCCTCGCAGGAGCTCCATTACCTCAAGCTGGCCGCGCAGCACGGCCTGCTCGCCGGCGCCGGCTCGGATTGCCACGGAGACCGCAACGGCCGCATCCTCATCGGCAAAGTGCGGCTCGACGAGGACCAGCTCGAGGCGCTCCGCGCGCGCGCCGCAACCTATCGGGAGCCGCGACATGGGTGAAGGCAAAACTTCGTTCTTCGGCCGCCTGAAGGCGGGCCTGGCCAAGACGCGCGCCCGGTTCTCCTCGAGCATCCGTTCCGTGCTCACGCTCGGCCGCAAGCTCGACGAGGCCGCCATTGAGGAATTGACCGACGCGCTGATCGCCGGCGACGTCGGCCCGCGCTCCGCTGAACGCATGGCGCGCGACGTTCAGGAGGCCTTCCGCGCCGGCAAGTTCAAAAACCCGGAGGACGCGATCGCGTTTCTCAAGGAGGACATCAAGTCCTCGCTGCGCACCTGGGACGCCTCGCTCCACTGGAGCGAGTCCGGGCCGACGGTCTGGCTGGTCGCCGGCGTCAACGGCGTGGGCAAGACCACATCCATCGCGAAGCTGGCGAAGTACTACTCCGACCAGAAGAAGCGCGTGCTGATCGCCGCCGGCGACACATACCGCGCCGCGGCGATCGAGCAGCTCGAGGTCTGGAGCCGGCGCGTCGGCGTGGACCTGGTCAAGCACCAGCATGGCGGCGATCCGGCCGCGGTGGCTTTCGACGCCGTCGAGGCGGCCGTCGCGCGGAAGATTGACCTGCTGATCGTGGATACCGCCGGCCGCCTGCACACCAAGGACCACCTGATGCGCGAGCTGGCGAAGATCGAGACCGTGATCCGTCGCCGACTGCCCGGCGCGCCGCACGAGACGCTGCTTGTCCTCGACGCCACCACCGGCCAGAACGCCGTGCAGCAGGCAAAGCTCTTCCACGAAACCATCAAGCTGACCGGAATCTTCCTCGCAAAACTCGACGGCACCGCCAAGGGCGGCATCGTCGTCGGCATGCGCGACCAGATTGACCTGCCCGTCAAGTTCGTCGGCCTCGGCGAGAAGGCCGACGACATCGAGCCGTTCGACCCGGACCGGTTCGTGGACGCGCTGTTCGAGTGATGGACCCTTCACGCCGTTCCGCCGCTTGACTTCCGCCGCCGGCCCTCTCTATATTGGAGCTGTGGGCGGCGAACGCTTATCGGGCATTTCGGCGGGGCATGGGAGGAATTCATCTTCAGAGAGGGAGGCGCGCAATGCCTGAATTCGTCAATCCGTTCAGCGGTGTGACACCCGGGCGCAAGTTGACGCCGCGCGAACTCATCCGCGCGCTCCGCCTCGCGCTCGCGGGGGAGGAGGAAGCGACCCACTTGTACAATGCGATCGCCGACGCGACGGACGATCCACTGGCGAAGGCGGTCCTGGAGGACATCGCCGATGAGGAGCGCGTGCACGTCGGCGAGCTCCAGCGGCTGCTCAATATCCTGCTCCCGGACGAGGCGAATTATCTCGCCCAGGGCGCGGCCGAGGTGAATGACATGGCCGCGAAGATCAAGAGTCAGCCCGCAGCCGAGAGCGCGCCCCCCTCGATCGGCAGCCTGAAGGCTTGACGCGCCGCCGGCACAGCGCGCGCTTGTCCTCCGTAGCCTGGGCGAAGGAGGAAACGTCCAGAGCGGTCATCAGCGGCTTCATTTTGGAGGAGACGGGCCATGACAACAGAACTTCTCAATCGCGGCGACGCGCCGTTCAGCGACAAGGTCTGGGCGGCGATTGACGCTGCCGTCGTCGGGGCGGCCAAGAGCCAACTGGGCGCGCGGCGCGTGCTGCCGGTCCAGGGGCCGTACGGGCTCGGCCTAAAGTCGTTGCCCGTGCGCGACGAGCCGTCCGCTGCGGGACTGACTCCGGACAGCGCGGTGATGATCGGCGCGGCGCCGCCGCCGGTGGTCAGCATCGCGAGCGGATTCCGGCTGGCCGCGCGCGACATTGCGGCGTTCGAGGAGCGCGACTCGTCGCTCGACCTCGGCGAAGCCGCCCGCGCGGCGATCG
>Ga0315281_10013573_pt1 | contig 11020 bp, 12 predicted proteins | sample YL17G07_0_MG_FD_204540 | JGI IMG/M metagenome (GOLD analysis project Ga0315281, IMG submission 204540) | Sediment microbial communities from Yellowstone Lake, YNP, Wyoming, USA - YL17G07_0 | ecosystem: Environmental > Aquatic > Freshwater > Lake > Sediment | place: USA: Wyoming | collected... | reverse complement strand
CTCGCCGATCGGACCGAGGTGGTGGGGCATCGCTGGGCGACGCCCGACGAAGCGCTCGCGGCGCACGCCGCGGGCCGCATGCCGATGATCGAGCCCACGCGATGTAACCTGGAACGGCTGCGCGAGTTCTCCTCTCCGGAAGCCGCCCGTGCGGCCCTCGCCGAGCAACCGGTGCACACCGTACTGCCCCGCCTGAAGGCCGGTCCCGGCGGGCGGACCACCATCGTCCTTCCCTGGGATCCCGCCTACGCGGCGGACCCGGAACCGTCTTGACCCTTCGCCACGTGCCCATGCCCCTGCTCCCGCTTCCCGCCGCCGGCCGCGAGTTCCGGCGTTCCGCCCCCGCTCGCCGCGGCGCCCCGGCTTACCGCGGTGCCCCGTCTCGCCGCGGCGCCGCCGGGTCTTTCCGGGGAGGCAGGATGCGGCTCGCGCGCGCGGCGTGCCTGTGCGCCGCGGCGGTGCTCGCCTGCGCGGCCGGCGTGCGCGCCCAGACGCAGCCGAATTTCAAGCCCCTCGAGCGCGGCGACGTCTCGGAAGCCGAACAGAAGCTCCTCGTCATCCGCGGCATCGAGGTGGGCGGGGACTACGCGCTGCGCGTGCGCCAGAACAAGGACAAGGACCTGCCCTTCCTGGACTCGAACACGACGATGGACCAGGATTTCCGGCTGCGGCTGGACACGGTGTTCAACGACGACGTGGCCATGAAGCTGACGCTGCAGACTTCGACGACCGCGCTGGACAACAGCAGCCTGCGCACGCAGCCGGTGGACAACCGGGGGCGGGAGCCCGACGGACAGAACCTGCAACTGACGGCGCGCGAAGTGTTCCTGCAGTACCGCTTCAATCCCAACTCGGCGATCGACCTGGGCAAGTTCGAGCTGGAGCTGGGAGACAAGCGGGGCAAGGTCTATCATGCGATCGCCTCGGGAATCGGCTTCGACTGCCGCATCGGCACCTGGTGCATGCCGTTCGGCGCCACCAAGGTCGGGCCCCAGGCAGCGGACTGGCTGTACCACTGGGCGCTGCGCTATCGCGCCTGGGACGAAGCGAACGAGGGCATGCGCCGCGCGCTCGAGGTCGAGATCTTCCGTATCATCTATACGGAGAACAACGTCCCGCTCGGCCTCAACCTCGGCCCGGGAACGTTCAACCCGAACAATCCCACGGCCGCCAATCGCACCCAGCTGACCGACGACCCCAGTCCGCTCACTGGCGCGACCGATCCCATCTACTACGACGCCACCGCCTACAATTACTTCGGGCTTCGCGTCGGCTGGGAGGCCAGCTCTTTCTTCTCCACGTTCGATTTCACCAACGGGCAGGGGTCGCGCGCCTACCACCTGTTTCGGGACCCGTCCTCCGGAGTGACGGCCGGCCCCTCGAACCAGGCGGGCGCCCAAGGTCCGCTCTTCAACGACCAGGGGGTACAGGGCTACGCGAGCGAGGTCGAATTCGGCTGGCGCTGGGCCCCCGAGAAGCGGGGACGGCTGGGGCTGCGCTTCATGTCCGCCTCCGGCGACACGAGCGGCAATCTGGTCGATGCGAGCGGCAAGTACGTCTCGCCCAACGGCGGCGCCTACAACCGGGGTCTCAACGGCTACTTCGAGATCACGCCGGGCTCCTACCAGGGCACCCGGCTGTACTTCAACGGTTCCGATGCCCAGGTAGATCTCGGCGGCGGATTGGGGCACTCCGTGAACAACAAGCAGCTCTGGGGGATGTTCCTGGACTACGCGGACCCGGACGGCGCGCGCATTGGCTATTCGGCCGGCCTCTACAAGCTCGACCTGAACTATTCCATCCTCACCGCCGCAGGCAGGCCGGTCAAAGACGTGGGCGTCGAATGGGACAACATGCTAACGTGGTTTCCCCATAAGCGGCTCGCGGTGCAGTTCGAGCTGAATCTGCTCAGCAGCGGCGGCGCGCTGTCCATCGACGACTTCACGCCCCCGCCGTCGGTGCAGCAGCTCTTTGTCCAGGCGATCATGCGCGTCGTGTACCGGTTCTAGGCGCGCGGCCGTCCCGCGGGCCCGCGGGCGGACCCCGGCGGCAGGCCGCCGCGGGCGGGTTCCTCCATCCGGGTACGGTGGCGGGGCGGCATGGAGCGGATCGCAGCCACTCGGGGCCGGCGCCGTGCGGCGCCGCGCGCCCCCGGACGAGTCCGCCGCCCAGGCGGCTCCATTTCGTACGTGAGGAACGCGCTGCCATGAGCCAAGCCCAGCCCCAGCTTGCCCGGCCGACCCGGGCTTCCGCCGCGCTGTTCGACCGCGCCCGCCAATCGCTCGTGGGCGGGGTCAACAGCCCCGTGCGCGCGTTCAAGTCGGTCGGCCTGACACCCCTGTTCATCAAGCGCGGGGCCGGCAGCCGCATCTGGGACGCGGACGGGAACGCCTACATCGACTACGTCGGCTCGTGGGGGCCGCTAATCCTGGGCCATGCGGATCCGCGCGTGCTGGACGCCATCCGGGCGGCCCTGGCCGACGGCACGTCCTTCGGCGCTCCGACGGAGCGCGAGGTGGAGCTGGCCGAGCGCGTCAAGGCGTTCCTGCCCTCGGTGGAACTGGTGCGCTTCGTCAATTCGGGCAACGAGGCGGCGCAGGGGGCGCTGCGCCTGGCGCGCGGCTTCACGGGCCGGGAGAAGGTGATCAAGTTTGCCGGGTGCTACCACGGTTCCCTGGACGCACTGCTGGTCAAGGCGGGATCGGGCGCCACGACGCTGGGCATCCCGGATTCCGCGGGCGTGCCGCAGTCGGTGGCCGAGACGACGCTCGTGGCCGAATTCAACAATCTGCGGAGCGTGACGGACCTGATCGAGGAATTTCCGGGCGAGATCGCCGCGCTGATCGTGGAAATGATCCCGGGCAACATGGGTCTGGTGATCCCGGACGCGGCGTTCCTGCACGGCCTGCGCGACGTGTGCGACCGCGAGGGCATCGTGCTGATCGGGGACGAGGTGATGACCGGATTCCGCGTGGCGCGGGGCGGGGCGCAGGCGCTCTTCGACGTCACTCCGGACCTGACCATCTTCGGCAAGGTGATCGGGGGCGGCATGCCGGTCGGGGCGTACGGGGGGCGGGCCGAGATCATGCGCAAGGTCGCGCCGGAGGGCCCCGTCTACCAGGGCGGCACCCTGTCGGGAAATCCCGTCGCCATGGCCGCCGGAATCGCCACGCTGACGCTGCTGGACAATGAGGAGGTTTATGCCCAGCTCAGCGAGAACAGCGCGCGCCTGATGAACGGGCTGCAGGACATCGCCCGCGAGGCGGGCGTCCCGCTCCAGACGGCCAGCTTCGGCGGCCTGATGGGCCTCTTCTTCAGCGAGAAGCCCGTGCGCGACTACACCGATGCCCTGGCCAGCGACGTGCAGGCCTTCGTGCGCTTCTACCGGGGCATGCTCGGCGAGGGCATCTACCTCGCTCCGTCGGCCTTCGAGGCGTTGTTCATGTCGCTGGCGCACACGGACGCCGACCTGGACCAGACGCTCAGCGCCGCCCGCAAGGTGCTCAGGCGCGGCTAGACGGCGCGGCTAGGCGGGACGCGCATTGGACAACAGGGCCCCGGCACCGCGGGCGGGCGGAGCGAGGGAGATGGTGTCTTGGGAGACAGTGTCAGTCATGGGAGACCGTGTCATGGCCGGCGAGCCCCGTCCGTGGAGGCGCTACCTGCGGTTCAGCAGCCTCGGCATCGAGCTGGGGCTGGCGGTGATGATCGGCCTGATCGGCGGCCAATGGCTCGACAAGTACTTCGGCACGGCGGACTGGCTGATGCTGGCCGGGCTCCTGTTCGGGTTGGCGGCCGGATTCCGCAGCATGTGGCGCGCACTGAAGACGCTGAACGCCCCGCCGCGCGGCCCCGCTGACGGCAAGCCGCAGTGACGGCAAGCAGTCCCGACTTTCCTCGGATGCGCGTCATGGAAGCGACCCGCGACCCTCCCGGCCGGCGCCGCGCGCTGCTGCGGATTTTCCTGCTGCTGGGCGCGGTGACGCTGGCGCTGACCGGCGGCGCCTGGGTCTGGGCGAACCTTGACACGGCTTTGGGCGTGTTGTTAGGCTGCGCGGTCGTCGCGTTCAACCTGCTCGGAACGGCGCACTTTGTCGGCGCCGTGCTTGCGGAGCGGAGGTACAAAGGACGGCTGGTCGCCTCCCTGCTGGGCAAGCTGGTCCTCACGCTCCTCGTGCTCTATGTGGCGGTGACGCGCTGGGACGTGAGTCCCGTGGCGATCGTGGTGGGCCTGTCGTCCATGCTGATCGTCAGCCTGCTCCATACGATGTTCCGCCCGGCGACGCCGCCTTCCGGGGACGACACGATTCAATCGTAGCGGGCGCACGCGGCCCGTCGCGAAGGCACCCACTCTTGCGGCGGCGGCGATCCGGCCGCACCGCTCCCACAATCGGCCCGATTCATGGAACACGGAATTACCTGGGGTGAGCTGCTGCTGGAGCCCCTGCAGCATTGGCTGGCCGGACTGGGCGTCGATCCCGAGCCGGCGACGGACGCCCTCATCGTCACCGCCGTGCTGATCGTGCTGGCCTACTTCGGCGGCAGGAAATTCCGGCAGCAGGCGCTCGTGCCGCCGGACGGCCGGGTCGGCTTCTCCTTCGTCATGGAGACCGTGGTCGCCAAGATGCTCGCATTCTTCGACGGCATCATCCACTCCGGCGCCCGTCCCGTCTTCCTCCTGCTGGGCACCTTCGCGCTGTTCATCCTGTTCAACAACCTGCTGGGGTTGGTGCCCGGCTTCAATCCGCCGACGGATCAGTTCAACGTGACCGTCGTGCTGGCCCTGATGACGTTCTTCACCGCCCACTTCCTGGGAATCCGCGAGCATGGGTGGGCGTACGTCAAGAAATTCATGGGACCGGTGTGGTGGCTCGCGCCGCTGATGTTCCCGATCGAGCTCATCAGCCACCTGGTCCGGCCGCTTTCCCTGGCCATGCGTCTGTTCGGCAACATGACCGGGGATCACAAGGTGGTGGCGGTGTTCACGCTGCTGCTGCCGCTGGGGTTGCCCGTCCCGTTCATGGGACTGGGCGTGTTCGTGTCCTGCCTTCAGGCGTTCGTTTTCGTCCTGCTGTCCTCCGTCTACTTCCAAGACGCGCTGGACCATCCCCATTGACGCTCGAACCCGCAGCGGGTTTTCACGGAACTCTCGACTCAGGAGTCAGATGAAGAACAAAGTGATGTTACTGCTGGGCGCGCTCCTGCCTCTCGCCGCATCGCCCCTGTTCGCGCAGGGCGCGGCCGCGGCGGGCAAGGGCGACGTGGCGATGCTCGGTCTCGCGCTGGGAGCCGGCATCGCGATCGGCGTCGCGGCACTGGGCGGCGGCATCGGCCAGGGCCTCGCCGTCTCCTCCGCGCTGGAAGGCATTGCCCGCAATCCGAGCGCGGCGGACAAGATCTTCACGCCCATGATCATCGGTCTGGCGCTGATCGAGTCCCTCGTGATCTACGGCCTGGTGATCGCGTTCATCCTGCAAGGCAAGATCTAGCCTCAAGACTGCAAGTCCCCGCGGCGCCACCGGCTTTGCCGGCAGGTGTCGCGGGAACATCCCGTCCTCCCGCCACTTTTCCGAATTCCGCAGTTCGCGTGGTCGCCCGCTGCCGCGAGAGCGCCGGGGTTTTGCGCAGCATCTCTCGGCGCAGGCTTTTCGCCGTCACCTTGCACGGCAGGTTGCACCGTTCGAGCCGCCACGCTGCGCGAAGCGCGGAGTACGGGTGGCAAGGGCGCCTGGTCGTCGTGCAGACCTGAAAGCTAGGCGCCGTCGTCCGAGGATTCTGCGGAATCCGGCTCGGCCTGCGCTTCCCGCTTGCGGCGCACGCGGGGAATGGCAGCGGGGGACGGCGCGGGGGCGAGCGGCGGCCGCATGAAGCTTCCGGCCCGGCGCTCCAACTCGATCCGGACCGGAAGCGGCAACGGCGCGTCGTCCACGATCGTCGCCGGAGAGACCGGCGTGCCCGCGGGCAGGCGCAGGGAATCCGCGGCCGCGGCGGCCTGCTCCCGGGCGCGCAGGGAGAGCTGCACCCGATCCGCGCCGGAACCCGCCGCTTCCGGCGCGACGCCGAGCGCCCGCGCGGCAGACTGCCGGGCGCGCCTCAGCCGGCTCACCATCCGCTGCACCTGATAGCTCGAGGTGGCCATCGCGCCTCTACCGTGCCGTTAGGTTGCCATGTCCACAAGGATGCCCGACGCCTGCCTGACGCGTGCGGCGATATTGAGCAGGGTTTCGCTGGGAATCTGCTTGATCACCTGCCGCGTGTCCGTATTGACGATCAGCGCGTACGTGAGGCCCGAGCGCTGATGCAGTTCGAAGCGGATCGCGAAGGTCGTCTGGGTCGAGCGAATGTAGGCGTTGACCGATTCCACCGCCGCCTCGAGCTGAGCCATCTGTTCCGCCCGCACGGACGCCCCCGTCACCGCCTGTGTCAGGCCGAGCAGGGCTCGCCGCTCCGCGGAGGCGGCCCCGACCATGTCCGGGTCGATCAGGGGCGGCAGATCGATCGGTTGCAGGCGCGGATTCATCGGATCGGGAAGACCCGGCGGTCCCACGCGCGTGATTTTGCCGCTCATGTCGCGCCGCTCCTCCGCGGCCCTGCCATCACTGCTTCAGGTCCACCTTGACCCGGCGGGCGACCGGCCGCTCCAGGTACCGCCGCAGGCGCGTCTCGCGCTCGAGGGCGCGCAGTTCGCCTTTGAGCTGATCGCGCTCGCCGTCCATCCGCTTTTCCACGGCGCGCTCGTTCTCCAGGATGATCGCGAGCAGCCGTCCCTGCTCCTCCCGTTCCGCCGCCTCGGGCTCCGCTTCCCCTCGCGCCGACAGCTCCTCGTCCACCAGCCGGATCGCCTCGATCAGCCGCTCCTTCTCTTCGAGCAATCCGGCAAGCCCATCCATGGCCACAAGCAGCACTTCCTGCTGGCTCAAGGCCAGCATGCGGCGCAGCAAGTCCGTCTTGCGCGCTTGCGGGGGCTGTGCGGACCGTCCGCCCGCTGCGGAATCACTTGCCAATGCAGAACTCCGCGAAGATCCGGTTCAGCAGGTCGTCCGCCGTGGTCTCGCCGACGATGTCGCCGAGCGCGTCCAGCGCCCGCGCCAAATCCACCGCGATCAGCTCCTCGCCCAGGCCGTCCTCGATCGCCGCCAGCGCACCTTGCACGGCGGACAGCGCACCCTGCGCCGCCTGCGTCTGGCGCAGATTCGTCAGGATCGCGTGCTCCAGCAAAGGGCGCTCGTCCTGCACGGCCCAGCCCCGCACCCACTCCTCCAGCGCCGCAAGCCCCTCGCCGGTCAGCGCGGAAAGCGCCAGCCGCGGCAACGCGCCCAGCTCGCCCGCCCAGGGCGGCTCGGCCCCGGACATGCGATCCATCTTGTTGACCACCGCCAGCGTCGCTGCCGCCGGCGCCAGCTCCAACACCTTGCGGTCCTCGGGCTGCAGGGGCGCCGACCCGTCGAGCACGGCCAGCACGAGGTCCGCCTGTTCGATCGCCCGCCGCGTGCGGGCGATGCCTTCCCGCTCGATCTGGTCCGCTGTGTCGCGGATGCCGGCCGTATCGGTCAGGCGCACCGCCAGCCCGCCCAGGTCGAGCGACTCCTCCAGCGTGTCGCGGGTCGTGCCGGGGATGTCGGTCACGATCGCGCGGCTCTCGCGCAGCAGCGCGTTGAGCAGGCTGGACTTGCCCACATTGGGCCGGCCCACGATCGCCACCGCCAGGCCCTCGCGCATGCGCCGCCCGCGCTCCGCGCTTTCGAGCAGGGCGCGCACCCGGCTCTCTGCGCCGTGCAGCCGGCGCTGGATGTCCTCGCGGTGGGCAAAGACGACGTCCTCCTCCGGAAAGTCGATGCCCGCCGAGACCAGCGCCGCGACGTGCGCGACATCCTCCCGCAGGGCCTGGATCTCGCCGTACAGGCGTCCGCGCAGCTGATTCGCGGAAACCCTGAGCCCCCAGCCGGAGCGGGCGCCGACGAGGTCCTGCACCGCCTCGGCGCGCGTCAGGTCCAGCCGTCCATTGAGGAACGCGCGCAGCGTGAATTCGCCCGGCTGCGCCAGCCGCGCCCCGCCCTTCAGCGTCAGCTCCAGCACTGTGCGCGTGACGAGCGCGCCGCCGTGGCAATGCACCTCCACCACGTCCTGCCGCGTGTAGGAACGCGGCGCGCGCATCACGACGGCCAGCACCTCGTCGAGCGGCTGGCCGTCCTGCTCGATCCAGCCGTACAGCATCCGGTGCGAAGGGGCGCGCTCCAGCGTGAGCTTCCCTTGCGCGCGGAAGAGCGGCTGCACCACCGCCACCGCCCGCGGGCCGCTGACGCGGACGATCCCCACGCCCCCGGCGCCCGGCGGCGTGGCGATGGCGGCGATGGTATCCTCGGCGTCAAGCTTCATCGGTCATCCGCGTCCAAGGGGCTGCGGCACCAGGCGCCCCCCGCGCGGCGGCGCGCCCGCTAGTCGATGTCACGCCCGGCGAAAGCGTCTCCGTACCCGTCCTGCAGCAGGGTCATGAGCGTCTGCTCGCCGGGATCGCGCATCGTCGCATACGCGACGGTCCTCAGCAGCCGGCCGGCGCGGACGACACTGAGCGCCTGCGAACGCGCCTGGCTGTCGAAATCGAAACAGGTGCGCGTCGCGCGCGCGGCCTGGATCGCGTCGCCGGCAAGGCTGTAGGCGGCATTGAGCGTCGCGAGGCCGCGCTCCTTGTAGTACCGCACCAAGTTGGCGCGTGCTGCCTGGAAAAGCTGCTGCGCCGCGTCCAGGCGGTACCGGGAGCACGACGCCTCCGGCTGACCTTGCACCGTGAGCTGCTGCTTGGAACAGCCCGCCGCCAGCCATAAGCCCAGCACCGCCAATCCCGCAGCGAGGCGGAGCCGGGACGCCAGGCCCGCCGCAGACGTCCGGCGCCGGGAGCGCAGTCGTTCAGGGTAACCCATGTCGGTAAGCGCTCGCACCTTTCCACCTCGTCGTCGTCCCGCCCCGCGCCCGCTCAACGGATGAGGTTGATGACGGTGGAGGGAGTGTGATTGGCCTGGGCCAGCAGAGCGGAGTCGGCCTCCAGCATGATCCTGCGCTTCGTGTATTCCGCCACTTCCTTGGCGACGTCGGTATCCCGGATGGTGGATTCCGCGGCCATCAGGTTTTCCGCGGTCACGCGCAGGGTGTTGATGTTGCTTTGCAGACTGCTCTTGGCAAACGCGCCGAGCTGCCCGCGCGCAAGCGTCAGCTCGTCGATGGCCGCATCGACGATCTTGATCGCATCCTGGGCCTTCTTTGCGGTGCCGACGTTGATCTCCTCCAGGTTCCGGAATCCGCTTTCCGTATCCACCCGCCGGGCCAGGAAGCGGGGCGACACCGCGGGCAGCGCCACCGTGACCCGCTGGCCGGAGTTCGGCCCGATCTGGAAGGCCAGGGCGTTGTTGGCGACGTGGACGATCCCCGCCGTTCCCGCCTGGATCTGCCGCTCCCAGCGCACGCCGCCTTCGCTCGATCCGTCCGCCACCTGTTGCCGGGTGCCGACATACGACACGACGAGGCCTTCCGTATTGTCGTTGCCGACCAGCCCACGCAGCTGCTCTCCCTCTCCCGTCGTCCGCTCGCCGCCGATGGTGCCTTGGATGTCTTTGCCGGACGTGGCCGACTGTAGCCCGCCCTCTTCAGCGCCCAGCACGCCCGGAACCGAGCTGGACGCCTGGAACGTGGGCTTGCTGCCGTAGGTCTTGTGCCGCACCAGCAGGGTGCCGTCCGGCCGCAGCACGACATCCACGGCCAGGCCGTTCTGTTCGACCGACGCCTTGAGCCGGCCGAAGAAGCTCCCCGGCGAGTCCTCGCGCGTCGCGACGACCTGGACCGACTTTCCGCCCTCGAACAGGCTGACGGTCAGGTTCTTGACGTTCTTGTCGGTGAGGGCCGCACTGCCGCGCAGCGACGCCTGCGTCGGAGCCTGAGTGATGACGACCGGATAGCCGGAGATGCCGGAGCTGCGCGTGCGCTGCGAGGACGAGACGTAGGTCAGCCCATCGCCTTGCGCCTCGCCGGAGATTCCGCTCGATCCGTCGAGCAGGGGCCGGGTTCCGAAGCGCGTCTGCGAGGCGATGCGCGCAATGGATTCGAGCCCCGCGGCGACCTCGATCTGGTCGGCTTCCTGGGCCTTGACGTCCGTGGCGCCCTCGTTCGCCGCGTGGAGCGCGAGCTCGCGGATGCGGATCAGCGTATTGTTCGCCTCCGTGAGCGCACCCTCGGCGGTCTGCACCATCGTCGCCGCCTGCTCCGAGTTGGCGATGGCCTGGTTCAGCCCGGCGATCTGCCCGCGCATTTGCTCGGAGATCACCAGCCCGGCCGGGTCGTCCGCCCCGCGGTTGATCCGGAATCCGGAGGACAGCCGCTCGAGGGATTCCGCCAGCTTGCGGTCCGTTTCGGACAGGTTGCGGGCCGTGTTGACCGCGGCAATGTTGGTATTGATGCGCAGCACCATACGGACCTCTTCTCGATGCGGGCGCGGCATCGCCTCGCCCGTCTTGCGTCACAGCATACGCCGTTCCGGTCCGTCGCGGAGGGGCGCCCGCCCGCTTCAGACCGCGGTGGCTCGTTCGCTCCCCGGCTTCAACCGGGCCCGTCTTCCTCCCCGTCCGCCAGCAGGCGCAACAGGGCCGTGGGCCGCGGATAGCGTTGCGCCGACAGCGCTCCCAGACCTTCCCGCCGCAGCCGGTTGCCGACCTCGGCCACGTAGGCGGCCACGTCGGCGGGTGGTCCGGCGGTGCCCTGGGTGGCCAGCAGGTTTTCGGCCGCGATGCGCAGGCGGGCCAGATGACCCGTGAGCGTCTCGCACTCCGCGCGCCGCGCCTCCGCCACCATCAGCTCGACCTCCTGGCGCGCCCGCTCGATCGTCGCCAGGGCCTGTTCCGCCTGACCTGGCGCCGCCTGCAGCGCGTCCGCGACGCACGCGATGTCCTCCGCGGCATGGCCGCCGCGGCCCAGCGCCGCACACGTCGTCGCGTCGATGCGCAACTGCAGCGGGCCTCTCGCCCCGGCCTCGAGG
>Ga0315281_10013572_pt1 | contig 11020 bp, 7 predicted proteins | sample YL17G07_0_MG_FD_204540 | JGI IMG/M metagenome (GOLD analysis project Ga0315281, IMG submission 204540) | Sediment microbial communities from Yellowstone Lake, YNP, Wyoming, USA - YL17G07_0 | ecosystem: Environmental > Aquatic > Freshwater > Lake > Sediment | place: USA: Wyoming | collected... | reverse complement strand
ATTCAATGATTTAAAGTATAAATAACTATATTATAATATACAAAATGGCATCTATTAAAAATGACGAGTGGTTGGCATTTATGGATCAATTACATAATACAGTTAGGAATTCAGAGGGAATTAAATTAACTGGTATGGTAGCATTAAACGAAATTAATAATTTTCTTGTCATTTGGTTTGCGGAAAAAATTGGTGAAAAAAACGATAATGGAAAACAACTTTACGAACTTGAAGATAGATGTAAATTTTCATGGTTATATAATCAATACGCAACAGATGAAAAAATAAGTGAAGACAATAAAATGAAAAAAAACATGGATGAAAAAACAAATCATAAGAAATTATGGTATGCAGTATATAAGATGAGTCAAAAGGAAAATGAATATTGTGTTCTACAAACATTCGTTAAATATCCAATTCTTAAAAGATGTGTCTATGACGATATTTCTAAATTATCTGTCTACGCGTCTAAATCAGATGCATCCAGAACAATTCAATCCATATTTAACATGATTCACAAAAAATTAAATGGTGTCGAAATAGATCATGAGTTTTTTGATGCGTTTGGTTCTGCATATGAAAGATTTAAAACAGATTCAGTTGGCGCAGAGGGAAAAAAAACGGGACAACATTTTACACCCACTTCCATCAAACAATATATCGTCAATGAAATTGATCCACAATACGATGAAACAATTTATGAACCATGCGCGGGATCGGGAGGATTTATTCACACAATTTGTAGTTATATTCGTAAACATGATGTGGAGTACGCAGATAAGTTTAAAAAGAATATTTATGCCAATGAATGTAATCCAGAAATTATAAAACCACTGATGATCAATATGCTATTACATAAAATTCCCGTCAGTGAAGATGAAGAAGACGCAAATAAAACCGCAAAAGTGGAAGAAATGGATTCACTATCGAGCGAAAATTGTAAGAGATATCATAATAAATTTGATATTATCGTTACAAATCCACCCTTCGGTATGAGTGTATTAACAGATCCCATTGGATACCCGGAACACTATTGGGATGTGCTACAATCCGGAAAGAATATTATTAAAGATAGTTCTGGACAGTTTATGATACATATTTATAACAGTTTGAAACACAATGGAAGATGTGGTGTTGTAATTGATCGAGGAATTTTAAATAATGGTAATGGTAATGGATGGCAATGTAAATTACGAAAATTTTTAATTAAAAATGCAGATGTGTATAAAATTGTATTACTTCCAACTGGAATATTTACATATACGAATTTTGCGACAGCCATAATATTTTTCATCAAAGGTGAGAAAACAAAGGAAGTAAAAATATTTGAAGGAAAATTCGTCGATGAGAAGAAGAAATCAGGTCTTATGATTAATGAAAAGAAACCAGTTAAAGTTTTTAGTTATAAGGAACTGAAAAAGAATGGGTTTTCATTAAAGGTTGATTATCAAGTCGAATCTATAATTGATTTAACTAAGGAAATATTATTGAAAGACATTGTGGATTTTTTACCCAATAGTGATAGAAATGCTTCATTTGGAAAAGACACTGGATTATATAATTTTTACACATCAAGTTCCAAAATAAAACGTTGTGATGAATGTGATTATGAACAAGAATGCATAATTTTGGGAACTGGTGGGAGTCCAAATATCAAAATGGATAAAAATTTTAGTTGTTCTGATCATAATATAATTTTCATGGTTAATAATGGTAATTTGAAGTATATATATTATTATTTGTACATTAATATTAAAATATTAAATGATGGATTCCATGGTAATGGATTAAAAAATCTCTCAAAAAAATATGTTGAAACAATTAAAATCAGAAAAATTTCAGACGAACACCAACAAGAAATAGTTACAATTTTAGATGAATTGTTCAAGAACAAAGACATCAATAAAATAACAGAAGTTATTAAAGACATGCCATTATTCGATCTACTGATTAAAAAACGATATGAAGATTTTATGGATGCAATTCATCTTATCTATCGCAAAATAGAAACTGATGAAAACACAAAGAAAATGGAACATGACAAAAAAGCATCTTTTAGATGGATGTTGAATGGGATTGAAGGAAAGGAAGTTAAATTAGGGGAGATATGTGAATTCAAACGTGGAAAAGTGTTATCGTCAGAACAATTTATAATCGGAGAATATCCTGTGATTGGCGGAGGGCGATCCCCAGCGGGTTATCATAATGAATTCAATATGAATAAAAATACAATATTATGTTCGTCGAGTGGCTCCTATGCTGGTTATATGAGTAAATATAATACAAAAGTATGGGCAAGTGATTGTTTCGCAATAATTCCAAATAATGACATCGATAATGAATTTCTATTTTTACAGTTAATTTGCGAACAGGATAATATATACAAAAAACAACATGGGCAAGGACAACCACATGTTAATTGTAGTGATTTAACATACATAAAATTTAAAAAAATAGAAATTCAAAAACAAAATGAACTAATTGAAAAAATGAAAGAATATGATTCTGACATACAATATAATAAAAATTATGGAATTAAATTACAAGAGCAAATTGATGGCATACTTAATTCGATTAAAATACATAAAGGGTGATAAATTTTATTTAATATAAAAAATGTACAATAGTGGAGTGCGTACACCAGAATTATATCATTTGGGGAATTCACTAAATATATTAATTCTAAAAGAAGATATTAAAAAATATAATGATGAACTCCAATGTGTTATTTCGGCACATAATGATAAAATAAAAAAATATTCAATTGATATTGAAACATATACACGTATATTGGCAGTTATTAAAGATAATAATGATGATGTCAAATACATCCGGAATAGAATTGAAATATCAGAAAAATTAAAGACAGAAGAGGAATTGGATGTAAATAAAATTCAAAGTACTGTTTGTAGTGAAGAACATGAAACATATTCTACAAATAATGAAATTATTTATATTGATACATACAATGATAATTATAAAAAAATATCACATATTAGGATAGATGAATGCAAATTAGAATGTATTGGAAATGATTATTATTTTGATATTACACATCCAATAGAAAATTCTGTTATCAATGAAGCTATGAAATATTTAAATGATAATAAATCTGGAATAATTATCGATATATTAACAAAAAATACTGATACATTGAGTAAATTTCCAGATACACATTCAATAGTGTTATATAACTTGGAGAATGAAATATTTGTGATAGATCCAAATAATAGTGATTATTGTAAAAAAATAAATAAAAAATATAATTTTACAATTGTTGGTGAAGGAAAATTATATTGTTGCGATAAGAACAACAAAAATTACAGAAATTGCTTAGATATCGCAATTAAAATTTTATCATGTTTAAATCACAATGCAGAAAAAATTTCCACGAGAAATGAACTGGAACAGTGCGTTTATAATTACACATCAACCGAATATGTAAATTCAAAAAATAAATTTTATTCAACATTTGTGGATTGGCAACGTTTTACAACTGCGTGGAATATAAGGGAAATATTCCATGACTTTACACAAAAAATAATAAAATCCTAACAACCAGTAATTTCATTTAACATTTTCAGTGTATTAGTTCCTGTAAAATCATTAATATCGATGTATTTGTATAATTTATTCACACAATTTATACTGTTGTATGAACAAGCCAAGTTAACAATATTTTTATTTCCTTTTACTATTTTCTTATTTTTCTCAGTATATTCAGATTTGTCTATAAGTAATAATGATAATAAATTATCATTGTTATTTATAACTGCATATCTAAGTAATTGTCCATCACCAACACATGGGTCGGCTCCCAGAAGTAGGTATTTTTCTATTTTTTCAAAATCATCGTTATTAAATGCATCTAATACTCTATCATTAATATAATCCATCTATAAAATTATTATATAAAATATTTCTTTATATATGAACATATTTATATTATAATATAAAAATTACATAACATAAAATATAATAATTGTTGGTGAAGATGACATATTATTATTTGGAAATTAGTGAATATAAGAAGTGCGAATTTTGGAAAAAGAAAAAGATAGATGATAATGAAAAAAACAATGTAATAGAATCGTTTAAGAATAAGATGATTTATATTGTCGACGATGAAAACAAAAAGTGCATATATAACAATAATGAATTTAGACGAAAGTATAAAAATTTGCGTAATAAGGGACAATGGCATCAACGGTGGCAGAGTTATTTTCCAAAAGAAAATAATGAGCAATGTATTGGAAAACATAGAACCGATGTGTTAATAAATAATATATGTATTGAATTTCAGAATTGTAAAGATATTGATATAAATGAAGTTAATGACAGAACCAAAGAATACACAAATAATTATAAAAAAACTATTTGGATATTAAATTTCAATAATAAAAAATTTGGGAAAAATACATTGCAAGTCTGCGATGAAAATAAAATTAAAATTACTAATAAAACAAAGCAACATTTCATATCACAATTTAACGATGTACCACACTGTTTTATACATTTTGATAAAAAACTAATACATGTTAAAATTGATACAAGAAATCATACATGTTATGAAGTAAGTGGTTATCTGGAGAAGAAAGAATTTATTAAAATCATTAATAGTAATAAATTCAAAATAGATGAACTTAATTTCAAGCCATTGCAAAAAACATACTTTGGAAAAATTTATATAAATCAACGTGGTGCGGGTAGTGGTAAAACTTGGGAAAGTGTTCAGTTGTTGGATTTAAATAATTCACTAATTCAAAATTATCCAGAATACAAAAGATACGAAAACAAGAAAAATTTTATATACTTAACTAAAATTCATCCTGCGAGAGTTAATATATTCAATGAGTTCAATAAACAAATGGAAAATAATGAATTCAAAAACATTAAAAATGTTAAATATATTAAAAGGACTAAGTATGATAAAATAACGTGTTTTAATAAAAAATATGAAAAAGAAATTATTATAATTATAGCGACAATCGATTCATTTATATATAATTTGGGAAAAAGTGATTGTGATAAAATGAATATTAATTTTTTTAAGGATATAATTTCAAAAACAGACGTTCCTAAGCATGCATATAGAGGTATCAATGTCACAGATAGTCTTGTAATTATAGATGAAGCACAAGATTTGGCGAGTCATTATGGAGATTTTTTAAATAAAATATTGATGACATACAATTGCGACTTCCATCTAATTGGAGATTTATTACAATCAATTTGGCACGAAGAAAATATTTATAGTGACGCGAAAAAAATATATGATAAAGAAAATAATGATATTTCGCATATTGAATATAACGATGGCGCAAACATATGCAGGAGATTCATTAATGAAGAAAACAAAGAATTTGTCAATAAAATGATCCCATTCGATAGATTTGGTTTGAAAAATATAAGTAAAATTGGTAAAAATAATGATAAAATAATAAGAGTAAAACCGAAAATAATTTCAATGAAAGGAGAATATGTTGCCAAAACTGAAATTGTCGGCGTAAATGGAGAATTAGAACGTATACCGAATATAGCAAACATTAACATGGATTGCAATAAAATCATTGATGAACTAAAATTATTATTGGCAACAGAAATAATTTTACCAAATGAATTTCTATTTATTTTTACTGTTATAAAAAACAATAATTTCGCAGTGCACTTGGAAATGGTGTTAGAAGAATTTTGGATTTCTACTTTTAGTGATTTAAAATATATAAAGAAGTTGGAAAAAAAATACAATAATGTTAGAAATAATATGAATACACACACCGAAACATTAAAATACTTAATTGACAATAAAAATGATATGAGTTTTTGCCAATTGCATAAATCTGAAGATGGAAGACCAATAGATTTAAATGAAAGTGTATACAAAACCCGTTTAATGTCAATTCATTCTACAAAAGGTTTAACATGTAAATACGTATTCGTTGTCAACATGAGTAATAGAAATTTATTTAAATTTTCGAAAGGAGAAAAAAATATTATTTATTACTCACTGATGCACGTGGCATTCACAAGGCAAACAGATTTATTATTTCTATGTGATAAAGAACACTTTTATGAAGAAGATGCACATAAAAGTAACAGTTTACAAATTAAAAAATGGAATAAACTTAATGATATTATTTCTGATATAACTAATGATAGTGAATTATGTGATGAAATCAATGTAAACATTTTTTCAAAAAATGAAACATACAGAAAAAATATTAAAAAAATAAATAAAAAATCAAATAATGAATTAATTGATTATAATGAACATATGATAAGATATAATTGTATGACATATAAAATAATAGCAGATTTATTGACAATGAATAATTCGCAAATATTTGCGAAGCATTGTAATTTAAAATTTCTGGTGAAGGTGTGTTATTACAAAGAGTATAAAGATAAAACAAATTTGATAGACCAATACAATAAAAATTGGAAAAATAAAGAGGAACAAAATGAAATAAGTAAAAGTATGGTATGCCCAATATTATGTCAAAAGAATGGAGTAGAAGAATGTAGTAATATTATTAAGTATATATTTAAACACATCCAAAATAAAATATTTAATAATGGAAAATTTATTTCAAAGTGTGCGTGTAATATTAAATGTCCGTTGGAAATTATTATATTAAATCATTTTTATTTATTCATGAATAAACCATATGAAAATATGACAGTTAAAGATGTTATTAAAATCGTTTCATATTGGAAGGACACGTTTGTACTGAGTGACAATCATAAAAAATACAATTGTTTGTGTGAGAAAATATTTTATGCAGAAAAAAATTCAAAAAATAAACATATTGATTTTTTTGAGGATTTATCGATGGTATGCAAACATATCGAAAAAATAATTATAGATCGTAAAAATGTTGATATAAAAAATGATAAGCCTTTTTTTGCGCCCAGTCAATATATAAATTTTTATGATTTATATTTCGTGGATATTGTCAATAATACAACAAAAGAACATACAATAATTGAACCAGTACAAAGTCTAACAAAATTAAATGGAGAACAGAAATATTTAGAATGTTTGTTCAAGATAGCATATTTAAATATTTTGAATCAAAATGAGAATAATAAATTTATTCTGTTTTCACTTAATTTGGAAAATCCAATTACCATTTCATTCACAAATGAACAAATCAACTGTGCAAATGAAATTTTAAAAAAAGCAATAATTAAAAAAATTAAGACACAAAATAAAATATTTGTCACAGATCTATTCGGGTACATTGATCAAATGAAACCATGTTTGGATGATAAGTTCGAAAAGGAATGTGATGAAAATGATATAGACGAGAAGTATAAGAAAAATGTCAAAGTAAAACAATTATATAATTATTTGTATAGTGATGATAAGTTCAAGAAACTGTCGTACTATTGTGATGGTGAAAGAGCTTATCCTGAAATGTATAGCAAAAAAGTCAATTGTGACCTATTAACGAAACCAAAGACTGCTAAGATTGTAAGTAAAACAACAATTAATGACTATATATTATCGTATTTGGATAATTATGTTAGTGAAAATTTTTCATTAGATGAATTTCAAAAAGATAATAAATAAATTTTATTTATCAGCCAACATTTCAAAATGTTCTTTGAATTCGAAATAATTATCACTGTTTGGTTTATTTTCTAGATGGATGACATGCTCTTCTAGATCAATTACTCGTTGAGTGAGAAATTGATTTTCAATACGTAGTTTTTCTAATTCCAAGATACTGTGCACGAATTGTTCTGAATTATTTCCATGTATCACATAGTCACAACAATATTGTTTGTAAAAATCATCGAGTCGATCAATCTTAGAATAATATTTGTATGCTTCCTTCAATAATTTAAAAACATCGGGAGTTACATTAACATTGGCATCTCCAATGGTTCTTTGATTAACACTCAAATATTTAAGGAATTCATTGGTAGAATAATATTGTGTTTCATCACTACTATTCATTTCAAATTTCATTCCAACTTCAAAACATTTCATCATGGCTTTAAATTTATTATTCATTTTATTTTTCAATCCACATACAAACCAATACACGATAGGATGTTCAATCTGGCGTATTTTTTCCAATATTTCATTTGGATGGTTTCTAATTTCATTTTCCAATTGGGATGTGATTAGAAGAGTGTCAAAATTCTTAACATTGGTAGTTCTAAATATGTGCATATTGTGGATTAATTGTTCGAATGATGTCATTTTTGTTTTCATATTAGTTTAATTTAGCAAACTATTCAAATTTCATTTTTTTTGCTACCCATACAGTAAAAAAAATGATTTATGAACAATCTAAGTATAAATGACATCTATACAACAATTATTCCAATGGTTATTTCAAAAGAACTGAAAGATTCAGTATGGAATACTTATATTGGAAAGGTATTTGAGGCGAGATGTTATTGCTGTAATAAAATGATCTCGGCATTAAATTTTAAATGCGGACGAATCAAAGGAGATGATATCACAATTAAAAATTTACGTCCGATATGCCAGATATGTAAGGATGATAAATCAAAAAGAAAATACAAACACCGTGATGAACTAAATATTCATGTGGTTGATTATTTAGAATTCATTAAAATTGGCGAACTCAAAAAGATATGCGATGAAAATAATGTTCAAATGAAGTGTTCTTTTTACAAGGAAGATTACATTAAATCAATATTTGACTATACAAAAAAACATCAACTAAAAAGAACAAGAATTTCTATTGGTGAATTAAATTTATTAAAAATTGATGGACTGAAAAAAATAGTATTTGGATATGATATTCAAATAAAAGATGCTATGCACAGAGACAATCTAACCGAAGTAATATTAAACCATTTCAAATAGTTTAATATTAAACTTGATCATTTATTTTTTTACGTGTTGCTTTTGGAAGTTCATTATTATTTGTGAGTACAATACCAACTTCTTTTGTAAGTTTTTTCATTACAGTTTTATTATCATTGTCATAATCATCTATAAATTTGTCGAACCTTGTTTTAGTTTGTTCTACTAATTTATCACCAAATTCGTCCAATTTTTCTTCTAATAAATCTTTATTTTTACTGCACATGCTTTGAATCGTTTGTTTTTTATCGGCAAGTTTCCACACATTGTTGCCTTTATGAACCATCGCATAACCTTCTCTAATATTCGGTATGTAAACATTATGATTCTCTGGTTTATTTTTATCGAAATGTATAGTTTCAACAAGCTCCGGGATGCTTCTAAAACCATGTTGCATAAATTTCAAATATTCTTTTTGCGTCACTCCACTAGTGTCTTCATCACCGAAAGCTCTCAGTTTTAGAATAGCATCATTTCCTATAAATATTTGTGTATTATTTCCAGAAATAATTTGATTATTGTTTCCTGTAATGATTTGAGATGTGTTTTTAAGATCTTTAACTTCGGATTTTAACGTTTTGATTTGTTGGAGTAATTCTTTGACAGTTGATGTTCCACTACAATGTTTATCTAAGTGTTTTTTTAACACATCTTTTCTCGCAAATGTTTTCCCACAATTTTCGCAAACAATATCATTTAAATCATCATTTTTGACACATATTTTACATGGATTCTTTCTTTGCAAGTGTATTTCATATTTCTGTTTATGATTAAATTTTTTATGACATCTATCACACTCATAAATTACCATTTTATTTGTATAATAATTATATCTTTATAATATTTTAAAGAAAATAATCCATCCATGATCAGGCTTATTTCGGTATGTTATGTTATTCGATTGTGCAACTTTATGGTGAGTATAATCCCACCATCTGGTGGACTAATTTAGAAATTGGTGTGTCATTTTTTAAACGATTATTTATAATTAAACAAAGTATATTTATTATAGCTAATTCGGGTAGAATAAAAACACACACCAATTTAAATTAGTCCATTTTTGGAGGATTAATAAATAATAGTGAATCAGTGTCATAATATTTTGAATATTTATTAAATATATAACCATATGTGGGTGGACTAAAATATATAACTTACACGCGATCCAAAATATCTTTAATTATTGCCTGTCTCTCGCGTTTATGATCATTACCATTTGTCAAATATTTTATGGCATATTTTTTCTGTTGTTGTGTTTCTAATTGTTCATTGAGAATCAAACATGTATCAAAATCAAATCTAAATCTTTCATATAATTCGACACTAAATTTAATTATATTTATTTTGAAACATTTCTTGATAAGTGTGCGAAAATCGTTATTGATATTGATGCAGAGAAATATATTCGGATCATTGAAATATTTTTTTAAGAATATTTTATGGTCATGTATTATGACACTGAGTGAATGTGAACAAAACCAATCGAGACATATAAGTCGAAATATTGTCGCTATTTTTTCACGCGTGCTTCCCAGTGAAGTTAGTTCTTTTTTGATACTAAACATATATTTCAATCGACCATACCAATCACCTGTAGAAGAATCTATAGGGATAAATTCCAAATAGTCGAACCCATCAATATCATTTATCATGTGTTTCAAATAATCATCATTATTTGTACAATGCATTGTTAACTCCTGGATTATTGTTGCGTTATCATAGAGTACACTATACATAACACCAAAGTAGAATATGTCCCGAAATGCATACGAATGTATATCAATCAATGAACCAAATAATTTCGATTTATTATTTCTAACAATGTAATGAATAATTATTCTCCAGGGGCTGGTGTCACCCAAAAAATCATCACATTTACATTTATACCAGAAATAATTAAACATGTCAAAGTTATCGAATGAACATATTATGATCAATAGATACATTTCGAATCCCATTTTATCTGGGTTAATGCATTCGATGGTGAAATTATCAATTCCGATACCGTGACATATATAATTCAAACGATTTTCCAATTCATCCCACTCTCCCAAGTATTCCAGAAATTTCCAGTCTGTTGGAACTTTCCTTTCTATGATACCAAATAGTTGATCAACAATTGCGCGCATTTCGTCCGTATCATTAGTTTTATAGCAATTTAAAATTCTA
>Ga0315281_10013570_pt1 | contig 11020 bp, 7 predicted proteins | sample YL17G07_0_MG_FD_204540 | JGI IMG/M metagenome (GOLD analysis project Ga0315281, IMG submission 204540) | Sediment microbial communities from Yellowstone Lake, YNP, Wyoming, USA - YL17G07_0 | ecosystem: Environmental > Aquatic > Freshwater > Lake > Sediment | place: USA: Wyoming | collected... | reverse complement strand
TCCGGGGGGTGTTTCTAAATGGGTGAACGGTGCGAAGGTGGCCGAAGTGCTCTTCCAGAGCGGCTATGTGCAGAACACAGCTTATCGGGTGGACGTGTCTTTTAGTCCCACCGGTGTCGAGGTGCAGCCCTTTGGCCAGAATGCAGGGGTGCCCGGCTACACATCTGTGGTGGTTTCGTTAAGTACCGGGTCCGCCCCGATTCTCGTGAACAGCTTTACCCTTGAACTGCAACAACAGGACGCCTACATTGACAATATCGGGTATGCTGATGACCCGTCAGTTTCTCTCATTGCTTTGGGTGACAGCATTACACGGGGCTCCCACGATAATATCCTCTCCGATGGAGTCGGATACCCGCCTGTTCTGGCACGCTATCTGACAGAAATGAGCGGCTACCCCCAGATCGTCTTCAATGAAGGGGTGAGTGGCCACACCTCGGTGGATGGTTTATCGCGCCTGCCATCATTGCTTGATAAATATGAATATCCGCGTATTTTTTTACTGCAATACGGGACAAATGACGCCACAATTCCAATCCCCAGTGGTCGGGGGCTGCATTCAGGTGATGCAGGCTACCCCGGTTCTTTCAAAAACAACATGCAGCAGATGATATCCCAAATAGTCTCGGCAGGGAAGATCCCCTATCTGGCAAAGGCGCCTTTCTCCACTGATGCTGTCCGGAACACATATTTACAGGAGTACAATGACGTTGTTGATGAGTTGACAACCGAAAACAACATTGTAGTCGTTCCTCCCGATTTTTATTGCTTTTTTGAGAACAACCCATCCTTACTTGATGGGGGCATCCATCCTAATGGGATTGGCTATCAGTCCATGGCTGTATTGTGGCGAGATACCCTGATGGGCCAATACGGAGGATGCAAATAGAAAAACGTCAATTTGGTTTTCGCTCGTTCTTTTATCCCTGGTGTAATACTGGTGGAGATCTATTCAAATGAAAGTAGGTCCGAAATGAAATTCAATTCGGTCATAAACATCCAGGTGCCCCAGGATGACGAAATACACAACAACCTATTGAATTATCTTATCCTCATACCCGTATTGTTCGCCACGTATTTGTCCTTTCTTTATCTCGACGCCAAGTCATTCTGGCTCGATGAAGCCTTCAGTATTTCCCTCATAAATGATCGCTGGTCCCAGTTATGGGATATCATCTCCCAACGTGAAACCAACATGAGCCTCTATTATGTCTTGCTCAAAATCTGGGTCAAGGCATTTGGGGACAGCGAATTTGCAGCGAGGTCACTCTCGGTCATCTTTGCAGTCGCGGGAGTGATCATGACCTATGCGGTAGGGGTACGCCTGTTCAACATCCTAACAGGACTGATGGCTAGTTTTATCCTCTCTGTTAATGCCTTCTTTATCAGTTACGCTCAGGAAGCGCGGAGTTACACGTTACTGCTGCTGCTCATAACCGTCTCCATGTACCTGTTCATCCGAGCCATCGAGACGCAACGTAACAAGTACTACATAGCACTCGGGCTGACAAACGCACTGGTCTTGTATTGCCATTTCCTTGGATTCTTCGTATTAATCGCTCAGGTTATTTCACTCGTGTGTCTCCCGCCCGGAACAATCCGATGGAGGAGAATAATAACGAGTGCCATTCTGACGGCTTCCTTAGCCGCACCGCTTGGTGTTTTTATCCTGACTCATGGAACTTCTGTACTTGGTAATATCACAAACCCTTCGTTACGAAGCGTCTTTTATCTTTTCATGAATTTTACCGGTAACGGGGGGTGGTTCCTCTTGATGTCCTATGTTGTCCCATGTTTCTTAAGCTTCGCAATCTTCGTCCGGATCTTGGTCAGTTCCAGGAAAAGCGAAATCTTGTGGCGATATGCGCTCCTTTTTTTCTGGTTGTTTGTCCCAATCTTCTGCCTTTATCTTATGTCGTTGTTCAAACCATTATTCTTCATCAACAGGTATATGTTCTCCTGTCTACCGGCACTCGTCATATTGGCTGGGGCCGGTTTGTTGTCTTTCAGATCCAAGGCACTCCAGGTGATTGCCACATCGCTTCTTATCATTCTTTCACTCTACACCGTCTTTAATGTATATTATCCCCAAAAGAAAGAGGACTGGAGGTCCGCAACACGCCTAATCGTCCAGAATGCAAAAGCAGGCGATGCGATCCTCTTTTACGGTGCATCGGTAATGATACCCTTCGAATACTACTATAGGAAAATGAATGGCGGAACCGAGATTTTGGTATCGGTCTACCCATTTCCATTTGAAATTCCCATCGCGCTTCACTTGTTAACTAAGGAATCGGATCCCAGTGAGAGTATGCTTGAGTCACTACCCGAAAGGTACAGCCGCCTCTGGGTGGTTCTGTCACACGATATCCATAAAGGCCGGGGAAGGGACAGCCGACCGATAATCCAAAAAATCGAAAGGAAATACATCAATCGAGAAAATATTTTCTTCGAAGGGATCAATGTCAAGTTGTACGAGAGAGGTATTCGGTTGATGGGAAATATGGATAGGGAGATGGAAAGGGGCAACTACATTATCATTCAAGCCGATAATAATCATTATAGCCCCTCTCACCACAGCCGGTGGAAATCCTGTCGCACCCTTGAAAGGAAGCAGGGTTAACAAAGCGTTTCAGAGGACGCGCTAAAACGGACAGCTGAACGCAAACGTTACATGCTATCTTAATCGGAAATCTTCAGATGGTATAGGAAGCTAACCTCCACTCTTTGTGGATCAAAGCGCCGACATCTTCCTTTAATCGTCAAATTTCTTTTTTGTTGAGATGCAAGATTTCAACAGGTAATGATCACTTCTTAGGCGATCCAGAACACTCTTAGGATGCAATGTGAACCGGGGCGGCCCACCACGTAGGACCTGTCATAGACTATCTCGGATACCCAGACCTTCTCTGTTCGCGGACAGGCTGTCTGAAAGATTAATGTCATACTCAGAACAATACGATGATTTTTAATTCCCTTGCTTTTATACTATTTGCGGCGGCCTTTTTCTTGATATTGCCGTTGGTCTATTCACGCCACACGGTTAAATTCCTCTTCATCATCCTGGCTTCGTTTACCTTCTATGCCTTCTGGGACTTCAGATTTATATTCCTCTTTATTGTTATTGGGTTGGTAGACTACTCAATCGGTCTTGCGATCCAGCGATATCCCGAGAAGGGGAAGGCATGGCTCGCAATTTCAATCAGCAATACGTTGATCTGGTTAATCCTCTTCAGGTACAGCAGCTTCTTCGCTTCCAATATTGACGTGCTCCTAAGACCATTTCATCTCAACTTTCATCTTCAATATAGCGTCCCTGAATTCATGTTAACCATTCCAGTCGGACTTAGCTTTTACGCCTTCATGTCCATGAGCTATGTGGTCGAAACGTATCGGGGGCGAATAGAAGCCACGCGGAATCCCCTTCAATATCTTGCCTATCTTTCCTTTTTCCCCCACCTCATGTGTGGTCCCATTATCAGGCCTAAAAACCTGTTGAGTCAACTTGGGGAGAAAAGGACCAGTACTGAAAGCCAAAGGTGGGATGCCCTTATCTTGATCTCCCACGGTTACTTCAAAAAAATGGTACTCGCGGACAATTTCGCACCGATCGTGAATAAGGCCCTTGCCAATCCGCAGCTCAACTCGCACGGGATATACTGGTGGATGATCATGATTTTATTTGCAGCCCAGATTTATTGCGACTTCAGCGGATACAGCGATATCGCCCGGGGACTCTTCAAGGCAATGGGCTACGACATTCCGCTCAATTTCAACCACCCATACACCTCGTCAAGTCTGCGAGAGTTCTGGCAACGGTGGCACATCTCCCTGTCCACGTGGTTCAGGGATTACGTGTACATTCCCCTGGGCGGGTCAAGGCTCTCACCGTTCAAAACATACAGGAATCTTTGGGTCACTTTTCTCCTTTCAGGTTTTTGGCATGGCGCCGCATGGCACTTTGTAATCTGGGGAGGCCTTCACGCCCTTTATCTTTCCGTTGAGAGATGGACGCAATGGCCATTAAGGCTTGAGAAGCTTCCCTTGGGAAAAATCGTTTGCTTGGTATTAACATTGTTTCAGGTTATCGTGGCCTGGGTGTTCTTCCGAGCCGTGGATTTTTCTCAGGGGTTAAGAATCCTTAACACGATGTTTACGGATTTCTCGTGGAGTGGTGGAATTTCCAAATTTACCCTCTTCCTCCTGCTGGTTTTGATTCTGCGGGAGGCTTTTATCTATGTGTCCTCTCAAAGAAAGTTAGAATTGGCTTTCTCATACTGGAAACCGGTTCAAGAATTGACTCTTGCCTTGCTATTGACGATCGTTGTTTATTGGAGGGGGCCTGGAAATGTATTCATTTATTTCCAGTTTTAAAAAACTGGGAGGGGTCATTTACCGCGAGAGAAGCGTGAGGACATTGCTGGTGGCATTGGCTCTGATTGTTTTGGTTGGGTTTCTCTTTTCTGGCAGGAGAGAGCCGGGCCGTGAATCCGATCTGGTGGAGGAACGGTTCTGGGCATTGAAGTCCCGGTTCCTCAAAGCGGAACATAGTGTGGTCTTGTGTGGAGACTCTCGGGTTTACCGAGGGATCTCTCCGGCGGCGATGAACTCCGCGCTGCCAGACTTTAAAATCGTCAACTTCGGATATAGCGCGGGAGGTCTCGATCGATTGATGCTGAAGAGCGCTGAAGCCTTGCTGGATCCCAAAGCAAAAATCCGGATTATTGTCCTCGGGGTGACTCCCAGTTCACTTACTCCTTTTGCGGCGGAAAATGAACAATATCTTTCGCTCATGAGGAAGCCCTATTCGGAAATGTTTGAAAGTGTTTACTTCCTGCCCATCAAAACATTTTTGATGCCGATTTTCCCGAGAGAAATAAAAGGACTCCTGTCCGGAACGAGAACAAAGAGTGACGGATATCATTTAATCTTTCATGACGATGGATGGGTCGAATCATGGTACGAGGTTCCCAGACCGGAGGAACAACTGTCGATTTACGAGGCTCGATTCCGATTATATCAGGTCTCGCCGGATTTGTGCGAGGACCTCTTCCAGGTTGTTCGGGAATGGAAATCCAGGGGGATTCGAACCTTTGGTTTTCGTCCCCCTACCACGCAGGCAATGGCTGCTCTCGAGGATTCGATGAGTGGTTTCCGCGAGGCGGAGTTCATAAGAGATTTCAGGAACGCGGGAGGAGTCTGGGTGCAGTTTAACTTTGATAATTATTTCAGCTATGATGGAAGCCATCTCGAAGCCGAATCTTCAAAACGGTTTTCACGAAACCTTGCCAATCAAATTCGAGCTTATCTGTTTGACCAACGTTAAACCGAGGCTCTGCTCAGCCACATTATGGGTATTCTATGCGAGCCTTTGAGATTATTCACATGAATTTTCAGGATTACGAAGAACGAGAATTGCAGAGAGACCCGATACTGAGTGCTTCAATGAAGGGATGGAATGCCGACGGGATGTACCAACTATCAGTTTATACCGGAATGAATAATGAAATTTTAGCTGCTGTTGATGGGGAAAAAACAAATATCAATATAATCTATTTGTGAGGCTACCTTTTTGGATCACAAAGAATGGCTATTAAAAAGCGAACTTTAAAAATGCGCTGAAACCAAACCGTTCGACATTCATTTTGTTCATCATAGAAAGGAGAAAAAAATATGCACCCTGAGATGAAAATGCTGGTAATCAAACCAACTTTGAGATGCAACGCAAATTGTTTGGGATGCACGAACAGGAAACAACAGCACGGTTCAGCCATGCGCGAAAGACGACAACTGTCTCCCGAGCAATGGAAGACTATTATCGGAGATGCCGCCTTCCTTGGGGCAAAAGAACTCCATATCAGCGGCGGTGAACCTACTTTTTATGAGAACCTTGCCGACATGATCAGAGAAGGCAAAAAACACTGTATGCACGTAAGCATGATGTCAAACGGCTCCGGCAATAAGGAAAACTATTTGAGGGGATTACTCAAAGCGGGTCTGGATGAAATCTGCATCTCTATCTTCAGTCATCAAGCGGAAGTTCACGATAAAATCAGAAGAAGCAGAAATCTGTGGAATAAAGCGACTGAGACAGTGCGGATACTTGCAAAACTGGGCGAAGAATACCCGAGATTCAGCCTAAATACCATGAGCATAATAATGAAAGAAAACTATCGTACCTTCGATGAGCTCATTAGATTTCACAGAAATCTGGGGTCACACGGAATGACGATTTCCTATCTTGAGGGGGACTTTAGCAAGAAGAATCTTCTCACGGAAGCAGAGATTATGGAACTGAAAAACACCGTAATCCCGAAGGCAATTAATGATTGCGAGAGTCTGGATCCACGAATTAAAGATTGCAGCATAAATATCTTAAAGGGATTTTACAGCGATGAGGCCGGCAGCATGGAGGATTTGGTGCGGGGGATCTACTGGAAACATAACCATTGCAAAGCGTCCAAGGGTTTTGCTCTTGTCTGGTCAAATGGCTCTGTTCTTCCCTGTTTTATGTGTGAATATACGACTGAACCGGTAATGGGAAACATTTTTGAAGACTCTCTTACGGTCCTCTGGAAGAGCGACAAATGGGATGCGTTCAGAAGTAATTTACATGGAAAATGCAATTTATGCCCGATGAATCTGCATAGGAGATTGCCTCTCCGGTATAGAGAATCGAAATACTCCGATCAGAAGAAAGACACGCTCCATCGCATTTACCATAGCCGAGGGTTTAAACCATTTCAACCACTGGCGAAAAGGATTATAAATCTTGGTCGGCAATATTTATAACGGAGGTTCTGTTTATGCGTATGGAGACCAGGATGCTGCTGACCGTGAGTGCATCCGGTGACGGCTGGAAGAGATTAAATGGAACCCTGGACGCCAATGTCCTGATATAAATATTGACCTATGGGATACCGATGTCTTGACACTTCTGATTATACGATGTCCTGAAGATCGTCACCTTAAGAAAACATCCATGGATATTTCTGTTATTTTAGCAACATATAAACGCCCTAAACTGATTGAGGAAACCCTCAACAGTTTCCTCTCATTGCATATAGAAAATCTTACTTGGGAGATAATACTTGTCGATAACGCAGGAGACCGGGATACCGAAATTGTAGCCAAAAAGTTTGCTAAATTACTGCCTCTCCACTATTTAACAGTCACAAAGCGTGGAAAAAACAATGCGCTAAACGAGGCTATTTCAGAAGCGCGAGGGAAAATTTTCGTATTTACTGATGACGATGTAACCGTTGAACCAGACTGGCTCATCGAAATTTGGGAAGGTGCACATCGTTGGCCCGATATCAACGTTTTTGGGGGGAAAATTTTACCTAAATATCTGGAGGGTCAAGTACCACCCTTTGATCATCCATTTCTATTAAGTGCGTATGCAATAGCGGATTACGATATCCCCGAAGGAACTTATCCGGCTTATAGGGTATGGGGGCCGAATATGGCAATCAGGGGGCTACTATTTAAAGAAGGATGGAAATTTAATCCCGCAATTGGACCCGATGGAAGCACGACATATGTACCGGGAAGTGAGACAGATTTAACAAGGAGACTTGAAAAAGGCGGAAACCCTTCTGTTTATCTACCAAAATCATTAGTGAATCATCAGATACGAAGAGAACAACTCGATATGGATTGGCTTTATGGTAGAGCGTTCCGGTTCGGGCAGCAATATTCCCATGAAGAAGACAAGTCAAATATTTCAATGTGCTTTGGAATTCCATGGCGCCTGATAAGAAGGATTATTAAAGCTTATATGCTCGTTGCACTTTCGATTTTTAGAAATAAGGGTAAAAAGAGAAATTTCGATCGTCGGCTCTTCTTGTGGGAGACACGGGGTAGAATTTATTGGTACAGGACAGTTTATTCAAAAATTAAATCTTGAGGTTGCCACATTGCTCGTCACCTGAAGTCGTGTCTCCGCATTCGCCGTGGCGACATCCACGTCAGTTCTAACAGAAATGCGCTGTCTTTTATACCTTTGGTTACCTAAGATGCCTGCTTTAAGGATTCCACTTAAAAATCTAACTACAATAAAGAATGAAATAACATGCTGGATGCAATGGTTTTATTGCCGGAAGAATAAAGCACAAAATGCTGCCATAGGAGGACAATGATCTGCTATGAAAGATTTTTATTGATCTATCCTGCATTCCCTCTTTAGTAACACCAAACTTGTGCCATATCAGTCAAGTTAACAGTACTTGGAAATTTAGTTCATAAAAGGAGGAAAAAGATGAATACAAAGAATTTTAAGATCTGTACCTTAATCGTGTTTGGAGTGATAGTAACGATGTTGAGTTTTTTGATTGCCATAGGCGGCTCAGCTCAGGCCCAAGTACCTCTTGGTTGTCCAGAAAATATAACTGCTTACTGGAAGCTTGATGAAACGAGTGGCACAATATTCATGGACTCTGTGGCAGGGAATAATGCCGGTTGTACTGGACTTTCTTGCCCTGGATTTACCACTGGCAAAATCGGCAATGCTGTGGTCTTTGATGGAATTGATGATGGCATTGATGTGTCTGCAAATGCAGCTTTCGATTGGAGTTCGTCCGCCAGTTTCTCTATCGAATTCTGGATGAGGACTGATAGCCCCGCGAGCACTTTTACTGGAAATAAAATCATTGTCGGCAGACATGACAGTTCAACGGGGCTTCACTGGTGGGTCGGGTGCTTGCAAGGTACCGGAGTAGCTACATTTAATCTAAGAGATAGGAACGGTAATGGTCCGGGTCGTGTATTGGGTATTACAGATTTAACAGATGGACATTGGCATCATATTGTGGCGGCAAGAGATGGAGTTGCAGGTGTTAACAGAATATATGTAGATGGCCAATTGGAAGGTTCGCTTAATTACACATATAGCTACGGTTTTGATTCCAATACTGCTGCTCTCAACATAGGATGGCTAAGCAGTGGATATCATTATCCGGGAGTAATTGACGAGGTTGCTTTATATAACCGGACATTATCCGAAATAGAAATTCTTTCGCATTACTATCTTGTTCGCGGTTACTGTGATACGTGTGCCAATCCGGTTAGGATCATGCCCCTTGGTGATTCTATAACGGCAGGAAGTTACGGTGCAGGCCTCCCACCTAACGAATATAAAGTCAGCTATAGACAATCCCTGTATTTAAGTCTGATAGATCACGGTTATAACGTCGATTTTGTCGGAAGCCTGCAATATGGTCAATCAGCTACTCCGAGCTTTGACTTTGACCATGAGGGGCATTCTGGTTATAGAGCTGATCAAGTAGGGGGGAACGTATATTCTTGGCTTTCTTCACATCCTGCAGAGGTTGTGCTACTTCATATTGGAACTAACGATATCAGCGGAGGCAATCAACATGTTAGTGAGGTTAGTCAAATACTTGATGAGATTGATAGATATGATGAGAACATAGCTGTTATTCTTGCCCGTATAATCAATCGTACAGATAATCAAACTCTTGCTGCACAGACGTCACAGTTCAACAATGGAGTGGAAACTATGGTTAATAATCGTATTGCCAGTGGAGACAAGATTATAGTCGTCGACCAGGAGAATGCCCTCGATTATAACTCTGATATGTCTAATGGTGGCATTCATCCTAACCAGACTGGCTACAACAAAATGGCAAATGTGTGGTTTAACGCCCTGGATGATTTCTTGCCATTGTGTGGCCCGGCCGTACCTGTGATTACCTCTGATCCAGTTGTAGTGGCAGCAATAGGTCAGCTATATACTTACAACGTAGAAGCCACCGGCAATCCAATACCAACATATAGCTTAATTGCAGCACCATCAGGGATGACTATCAATGAGAGCACAGGACTTATTGAATGGACTCCTGATACGCAAGGGTCTTTTGATGTTGTCGTTCAAGCCGCCAACTCAGAGGGCGAAGATACCCAGAGCTTTACTATACAGGTGTCAATTTGTCCTGCTGATATGATCCACTACTGGAAGCTTGATGAGGCCGAACAACCGTATATAGACCTCTATGGCAATAACGATGCAACCTGTTCAAAATGCCCTACTGCAACACAAGGGGTCGTTAACGGTGCACAACAGTTTAGTACCGGTAGTCAGGTTAGAGCATCAGATGACAATACTTTTGATTGGGGAGCAGCAGCCAGTTTCTCTATCGAATTCTGGATGAGGACTGATAGCCCCGCGAGCACTTTTACTGGAAATAAAGTCATTGTCGGCAGACATAACAGTTCAACGGGGTTTCACTGGTGGGTCGGGTGCTTGCAAGGTACCGGAGTAGCTACATTTAATCTAAAAGATAGGAAAGGTAATGGTCCGGGTCGTGTATTGGGTATTACAGATTTAACAGATGGACAGTGGCATCATATTGTGGCGGCAAGAGATGGAGTTGCAGGTGTTAACAGAATATATGTAGATGGCCAATTGGAAGGTTCGCTTAATTACACATATAGCTACAATTTTGATTTCAAGACCGCTGCGCTGGATATAGGTTGGTTAAATGTTGGTGCCGGCTATCACTTTGTTGGAACGGTGGATGAGATAGCCTTGTACAATATAGCTTTGTCTGGCACGGAGATTCTGCAACATTTTACCTATGGGTTAACTGGTACGGGTTATTGCGATCCGATCGCTCCGTCAATTATCTCTACTCCAGCTACGACAGCAATTGAAGGGTGTACTTATACCTATGATGTTGAAGCTATGGGCAATCCTGCACCGACCTATGGCCTGACAGCACACCCTTCTGGTATGACAATCAATCCAAGCACCGGCGTGATTTCATGGATACCGGGGTCACTTGGCTCTTTTGATGTTACGGTTCAAGCCGGCAATGGTGTGGGATCTCCTGCTGTTCAAAGCTTTACTTTAAATGTTTTGGAGGGTTCTTTGACAGTCACTGCACCTAATGGGGGAGAGACCTGGTATGTGAGAGCCAACAAACCTATCACCTGGACGTCCTCCAATGTTGGTTCTTCTGTTAAGATCGAACTGAGCCGTGACGGTGGCTCCACCTGG
>Ga0315281_10013569_pt1 | contig 11020 bp, 10 predicted proteins | sample YL17G07_0_MG_FD_204540 | JGI IMG/M metagenome (GOLD analysis project Ga0315281, IMG submission 204540) | Sediment microbial communities from Yellowstone Lake, YNP, Wyoming, USA - YL17G07_0 | ecosystem: Environmental > Aquatic > Freshwater > Lake > Sediment | place: USA: Wyoming | collected... | reverse complement strand
GACAACTGTGGCATGCCGCCCTGCGAGAACTGCCAGGTACCTCCGCTCGATGCCATGGTCCCGCTCCAGAAGAGCGCGCGATTGCCGTCGGGGGAGAAGAGGGGCATGAAGACCCCGGGCGCCTGGGCGGCTGTGACTCCGCTGTCCGACGGCGCCGGCACGAAGAGGAGCGCGCTCTGGGGCGCGGCGATCGCGAAGCTCACCCACAACTCCAGGCCATCCGGACCGATGTTCGGCGCGAAGTCCGCAGCGTATGCGTTGCCGGCGGTCGTGTACTGGGAGCGGGTTCGCGTCGCGGTGTCGAAGAGCCATGCGTCCGTGCCGCTGGTCGGCGTTTCGCATCCCGCCGAGCTGCCGAGGTCGATGCCGACGAGCGTGTATGCCAGGTAGTGACTGTCCGGCGACCAGGCGAGGCGGTCGGCGAACGGCGCCTGCTGCGAGCAACCGAGGTGCGTCACGGCTCCGTCGGCCAGTCGCAACACCCAGGTCTCGGTGGCGCCGGTCTCGCCCTTGACGGTGATGTACGCCAGCCAGGCGCCATCTGGCGACAGGGCGGCAGCGATGGGCGCGCCCGACACGGTGCCGGCCGCCACCGACGCTCCACTTGCGTCGTTGACGAAGCCCAGGTTGAGCGGCTCGAACGGCGCGCCGGTCAGCGACAGGTAGCCCAGCTCGCCCGAACCCAGGAACGCGATCGGAAGCGGCGAGCCGCTGGCGCTTGGCGCCGTGGTCTCCCCAACGCTGGCGGAGGGCGATCCCGAAGCCGATGGGTTCGGCGAGCCGGACTGGCCGACCGGCCCGTTCTCGAGGTTGGCCAGGAAGACGACGATGCTCAGCACCGCGGTCGCAACGGTCGCGGTCGCAGTCGCGACCACCACCAGCGAGCCCGACCGGCGCCACCACGGGGCGGAGCCCCGGCCGCCGGCCTGGATCCCGGCACGGACCCGCGCCGCCAAATCGCGTGGCGGCTCGACCGTCCGCAGTCCCGACACGAGGCGGCGCTGCTCGCTGAAGGCGGCGAGCGTGTCGCGACAGGAGGGGCAGGTGGCAAGGTGCTCGTTCAGCCGGCCGCGCTCCAGCTCGGTCAGTTCGCCGGTCAGCGAGGCGCTGATCAGCTCGTCGGGGTGATCGCCGCTTCGTCGGGTCATCGGACCAGTCCCTCCGTCGCCAACTGGCGACGCATCTCCGCTCGGGCGCGGCAGAGGAGCACGCGAACGGCGCCGGGCCGCATCTCCATCACCGCGGCGATCTGCTGGGCGCTCATCTCTTCCAGGTCAGACAGCAGCAGGCACTGCCGGTGGTTGGGCCTCAGGCGCAGCAGCGCACGGCCGATCCGCTCGTCGAGCAGCGCGTCCATCACCTGGGCCTCGGGGCCGGCTCGGTCATCGGCCAGTTCGAGATGCGCCTCGTCCTCCGACATGCGCGCCGTGTGCCGTCGCCGCCGCAGCTCGTCGATGGCGGTGTTGGTCGCGATGCGGTAGATCCATGATCGGGTCGAGGCGGCATCGGTCAGGGTGTCCAGTTTGCGAAAGGCCTTGATGAAGGTGTCCTGCGCGACATCGGCAGCCCGGTCGGCATCGCCGATCATGCGCAGCGCATAGTTGAAGATCGGGACCTGGTACTCGCCGATGAGCCGATCGAAGGCGGCCCGTTGCGCGTCGGATCGGTCCTGCTGCAGGCTCATCAGGGGTGCCAGCTCCATCGGTCCTGTTGACGCATGAGGGACGGCACCTGTTACACGGGTCCCCGCTGAAGATGCCGTCGGAGCACCTCGGCCGCGAATTCGGGCGCGGCCGGGTTGACCGCCAGGGCGGTCGCCCGCTCCAGCCCGGCGATGACCCGCAGTCTTGGATGCACTTCCCAATGCCAGTGGAAGGTCTGGTCGAGCCGCTCTCCGGCGGGGGATGTGTGCAGGATCAGGTTGTACGGCGGGTCGCCGAGCGCATCGAGCGCGCCGAGCGTGCGCTGCAGGGTCGCCGCCGTGGCCGCCAGGTCATCGTCATCGAGGGTCGTGAAGTCGGCGGCGTGCGAGCGCGGCACGATCATCAGTTCGAACGCAGAGCGCGACGCGGCCGGCGCGAAGACCACGAAACGCTCCTCGGCCAGCACCAGGCGGTCGCCCGCCTCCTCCTCGGCGCGGGCCAGGCCGCACCAGACGCAGCTGCGGGTCTTGATGACATGGCGCGCCCCGCCCCCGATCTCCTCGGCCACCCAGTGGGGGATCTGTGGGATCGCGTACAGCTCCAGGTTCAGGTGGCCGCTGCGCGAGCCGGCCTGCATGCCGTAGCTCTGCACCGCCTGGATGTAGAGCGGCTCCTCGTCCGGTCGCGGTTCGGCGGCCAGGTCCCGCATCGTTTCGCGCAGCACGCGCAGCAGGTTGACCGCCAGGCGGGGAGGAGCGTCGGCCAGGCGCTCGTGGTGTCCTCGCGGCGCCACCAGGATCTCCCACGACCCGCTGGGGATCCGCTCGTCCACCAGCGGCAGCTGGGCGCTCGATTCCTTGCCCGGGTCGATGCGCAGGAACGCGTCGTCGCGCAGGGTCACTCTCCGCACCGTGGTCTCGGTGGCCGCCGCCTCGGGGGTTGTCGGGTCGTCGTCGCAGTGCCGGCAGTGTGTCCCCTCGACGGGAGTCGCCTGGACGGCGAAGGAGGCGTGTTCGAAGGTCCGGTCGGTGACGATGGCCGACCACCAGCCGGTGACGGGGTCGCGCCGAAGCTCGAACACTAGGCGCCGAACTCCCAGGACTTGGGCCGGGGGAGCGCCTCCCACTCGCCGCGCAGCAGCGACATGCGCAGCACGTCGTGAAATGCCCCGTCGGCGAAATGGGCATGGCGCAGCACGCCCTCCTTGCTGAACCCAGCCTTCGCGTAGCTGCGCTGCGCGCGTTCGTTCGGGACATACACGTCGAGCTCGATCCGTTCCAGGCGGAGCTGCCCGAAGCCGAAGTCACAGATCGCCTCGAGCGCCTCGGTGCCGTAGCCGCGGCTCCACTCGCCCTTCTCACCGATGCTGATCCCGAACGACGCGTTGCCGTCCTCGTGGTTGACGTGCTCAAAGCCGGCCGTCCCGATTGGCCTGCCGTCGGCGATCAGGCAGATGACGAAGTGGAACGACCCCTTGCCCTGGCGCTCCAGCATGCCGGCGAACCACTGCTCCTCCATCGCCAGGCTGAACGGTGCGCGGAGCGCGAGGTACCGCGTCGTCTCCGCGTCGGCGAACCAGCGAACGAAGAGCGGCAGGTCCTCGCGCTCCGTGGGACGCAGGAAGATGCGCGCGGCCCGGATGACCGGCATGGGGCTTGGGGCGGGGACGGGTTGAAGGGGGGTCGGCATCGGTCCTCGGTTGCGCTAGGCTGCAGCCCTCGCAGGATACAAGGAGCACACACCCCATGGCTGCCGTCCGAACTGCCACCGTCACCTGGTCGGGCAACCTCGCCACCGGCCGCGGCTCCGTCAGCGCCGGCTCGTCCGATTCGTTCCGGGATCTTCCCGTCTCCTGGTCGGCGCGCACCGAGGAGCCCGAAGGACGCACCTCGCCGGAGGAGCTGCTGGCCGCTGCGCACGCGAGCTGCTTCTCGATGGCCTTTTCCGGCAACCTCGCCCGCGCCGGGACGCCGCCGGACCATCTGCACGTGGAGGCGGAGGTCACCTTCGACAAGCTCGACGCCGGCTGGACGGTGGTCTCGTCGGCGCTGACCGTGATCGGCCAGGTGCCAGGTTGCACGCAGGAAGCGTTTGCCGCTGCCGCGGAGGATGCCAAGGACGGATGCCCGATCTCGCGCGCGCTGGCCGGCAACGTCGCCCTGTCCGTGCAGGCGACGCTCGAGACCGATGGCTGAGGCTCTCCCCGAACTCGGCCGCGACGCATTGGCGGCCGTTGGCCGCGTGCTGGCGGCGGTCACCGGCGCCGGTTTCGAACTCCAGCCAATCCTCGATCGCATCGCGGCGGAGGCCGCAGCTCTCTGCAACGCCCAGATCGGGTTCGTCTTCATGCTCGAGGGCGAGCTCATCCACTTCGTCGCTGCCACTGGCGGGTCGCCCGCGCATTGGGACTACGAGCGTGCACATCCATTCCCTATCACCCGCGACACGGTGGCCGGCCGGGTGTTCCTTGCAAACGGCCCCGTCCATATTCCCGATGTGGCCGCCGACAGCGAGTACACGTGGGAAGGGCAGTCGATTGATGCATATCGGACCCTGCTCGGAGTGCCCATCCGGACAGACGATGGGCTGATCGGCGCCTTTGGCCTCGCGCGCATGACGGTCTCGCCCTTCGCCGCCGCGGAGATCGAGCTGGTCGGGCTGTTCGCCGACCAGGCGGCAATAGCCATCCGGCTGGCTCGACTGCTCGCTGCCGGGAGCGAGGCCCAGGATCGCGAGCGCTCCTTCGGGCAGGTGCTGGCATCGGTGGCGCGAGCGACCTTCGACCTGCCGTCGGTGTTGCAGACCATCATCGAGCAGTCGGCTCGACTGTGCGGAGCCGACACGGGCAATATCGCCGTTCGTGAAGGGGATGCCTTCAGGATCGTCGCCTTCACCGGCTTCACCGAGGACTACCTCTTGGTGGCCCGGACCAAGGTCTACCTTCCCGGGCGGGGGTCAGTGATCGCCCGTGTCCTCCTCGATCGGTCGGTGGTCCAGGCCACCGATATCCTTACCGACCCTGACTACAGTCTCGTCGACCTGCAGAAGCTGGGCGGCTTTCGCAGCGTGCTCGGTGTCCCGATCTGGCATTCGGGAGAGCTGATCGGGGTCATCGCCACCGGCCGCAACGAGGTCCGCGCGTTCACCGACCGCGAGGTCAGCCTGCTCGAGACATTCGCCGACCAGGTGGCGATCGCCCTGAACCTGGCGCGTCTGCTGACCGAGACGAACGAAGCGCTGGAGCGCGAGACCGCCGTCGGGCAGGTGCTGCAATCGATCAGTCGCTCGACCTTTGACCTGGACGCGGTCCTGCAGACCGTGATCGACAGCGCGGTGCGGCTGGCCCACGCGGACCAGGGCAACATCACGCGTGAGGAGGGCGGCGTCTTCCGTGCTCGCGCCTTCAGCTCCGACGTGCCAGAGGCATTCCGAAGAATCATCTCGGCCGTCGACTTTGTGCCCGAGCGCGGCACCGTCATGGGGCGTGCCCTGCTGGAACGCGGCCCCGTGCAGGTCCTCGACGTGCCCGCCGATCCCGAGTACCGGCTCCTCGATGCTCAGCGAGCCATCGGCCTGCGCACCATGCTTGCGGCGCCGCTGCTGCGGGACGGGGCGCCGATCGGGACGCTGGCTGTCTGGCGCCGCGAGGTCCGGGCCTTCACGGCCTCCGAGATCGCGGTGCTGGCGACCTTCGCCGACCAGGCCGCTATCGCCATTGCCAACGTTCGGCTGTTCGAGACAGTAGAGCGCCAGCGCACCGAGCTGGCACGCTTCGCGCCGCAGGTTGCCGGGCTCCTCTCGAGCCCGGAGGGCGAGCAGCTGCTGGCCGGCCATCGACGCGAGATCAGCGCCCTCTTCTGCGACCTGCGCGGCTTCACCGCGTTCGCGGAGGTCGCCGAGCCCGAAGAGTTGTTCAGCGTGCTGCGGGAATACCACGCCGCGGTGGGCGCCATCGTGGTCGCCAACGGCGGAACGGTGGAGCACTTCGCCGGGGACGGGCTGATGGTCTTCTTCAATGACCCGACGCTCCTGCCATACCACCAACTGGCCGCCGTGCGCACCGCCTGCGAGATGCGCGAGCAGTTCGGCCCGCTATCTGCGACCTGGCGCAAACGGGGCTACGAACTGGGCCTGGGAATCGGGATTGCGTCGGGCTACGCAACGCTGGGGCGCATCGGCTTCGAAGGCCGTCACGACTACGCCGCCATCGGCAACTCGGTGATCCTCGCCTCGCGCCTCTCGAGCGCGGCGGGGCCGGGCCAGATCCTCATCAACCAGCGCGTCTTCGCTGCGGTCGAGGACGCGGTCGAGGTCGAGGAGGTGGAGGCGCTTCAACTCAAGGGCGTCAGCCACCCGGTCGCTGCCTACTCGGTCTTGAGTGTGCGGGCCATCGACTAGGCCACAAGCACTCCGTTGTCGGCGGGAACCCGGCCCGCGCGCAGATCAGCCAACACCGCGCGCGCGCCAAGCGGAAAGGCTGCGCGCAGGGTCGCTTCCCCGGCCCTGAGCGATGCGCGGTTCGCCTCGGTATCCGCGATGACGAGGATCATTCGCGTCAGCCTCGCGTCCCGCTGTTTCAGCGCGGCGCGCCGTACCAGCGCCTGGGCGTCGAGCAGCCGCGACTCGAGCTCGAAGCCGATTCGGAGCGGCGGGTTCACGAGCACCGCGTCGACCGCCCGCTGGTCGCCGGCCATGGGGAGCGGCACTTCGGTCCGCCAGCGGTACGTGCCGGGGAGGAGGGCTCGAAGTCTCGCGAACAGGCGCACATGCCCCACGTCTCGCAGGGGCGCACCGCCCGGGTATGCCCGCACGACGAGATCGATTCCCACCAGCGTTGCGATCAGTGCGAGGTCATTGAGGCTTGCCGCCCGCCCGCCCTCGACGCGGCTCACCGTCGACTGCGCAACACCGGCCTGCCGTGCCACCGCCGCCTGGCTGAGGCCCGCCGACCTTCGCGCGAGGCGGAGGGCATCTCCCAGCTCGTTCCGCATCCGACGGACGCGACGGGCCGCTCGGTCGGCGGGGTCTTCACGGCTGCCCATCATGGGAGGGTACGAACGGGAGCCTTACCGCCGGCTCACGCATCCCTTATGCCGCTGCTCGCCCGCACCTTATGCCGCCGCGCGATGGTGCAGCGGGTGGGCGTCGCCGAAGTTGCCGTCCTCCCCTTACCGATGCACGGGTTGGATGGACGGGAGGATGGGCCTGGCCGGGAGGCCCGCCAACCTCTGGATGATGCGTGCGCTGGATACGACGATCCAATGCGCGTGCCGAATGTGCCCGAGGATGGCCTAGCGAATCGCTTCGATGATCTCGGGCCGGAGGCCGGCGTAGCGCTCCAGGAAGTCGACCCGCTCGCGACGCAGCCGCTCGACCCACGCGTCGTACTCGGCGGATCGCCCGCCGCGATCGTAAAGCGCACGCGGCTGGAGCAGTTCGAGGTCGTCGAGTCCCGGCAGGCCGGCGGCCACGTCGTAGCCGAAGTCCGGGTCGCGCTCCCAGGCGATGGTTCCCTCCGCGATGGCCTTGACGATCGCTCCGGAGTGCTCGATCTCCACCTTCTTCGAGCGCTCGTCACCGTCCACGCCCCCCACCCGGCCGGTATTGAGCAGGAAGACCTCGAAATCGCAACTGTCCATCAGTTCCAGGAAGCGGTTCGCCTGCTGCTCGTCACGGTGCGGGTAGAACGGATTGGTGCCCGGGACGCGGAGCGCCTTCCCCTCCTCGGCCTTGCCGCCGGCGCTGGTGCCCTGCGTCTCGCCGAGCATGAAGTAGGCGGCCGCCTGCTCACGGGTGAGGCGCACAACCGCGGGGATGATGTTGTCGTTGCGGTTGAGGATCAGCAGATGGCTGACCGGGCCGATCTCGCGCGGGTCGCGCCAGATGCCGAGCGACGACATCGGGAAGGTGGCGCGGCCGTTCTTGGTGTACGAGGTGTCGAAGAAGTCGACCGGTCCGCCCGCCGCCGCCTGCGAGACGTTCTCCAGGTAGGCGTCCGGCTTGACGACCGCGCCGTGGATTGCCGGCTCATGGCGCGGATCGAGGCCGAAAGTCTTGGCGAAGCAGCCATTCTCGGTGCCCACCACGATGCCGCCGGGGAAGAGGCCGATGAAGTCGTCCTGCACCGGCTGGCTGTTGTTCTGGCGGGTGAAGGTGGTGGTCGTCTTGCCCGTCCCCGACAGGCCGATGATCAGCATCGTCTTCTCGCCCGATGGAGTCGGCACCACCTTGCAGCCCGCATGCATGGCCAGCCCGCCGCGACCGTAGACCAGGGCGTTCCACATTCGGAGCCCGCCCTTCTTCGACTCGCCGAAGTAGTCGGAGTTCATGACCCGCGTGATGCCGGCCTCGAGATCGACCGAGATCAGGCGCTCGTCGGGGTAGCCGGGCATCGGCAGGTTCGGGGTGTAGATCAGGGTCAGCTCGGGCTCCCAGTCGTCGGCAGAGGCATCCGGCGCAAAGTAGAGCTGCTGCTGCATCCCGGCGATGTTGGCGTTCGCCTCCTCGATGTAGAGCCGGACCCGGCTGCGCTGCTCGGGGTCGTTGCCGAGATAGCCGTCGATGACGAGCATGTCCACGCCGCCGATGTATTCCGCCTGGCGCTGCGCCACGCGGGCACCCTCGGCCGTCGAGATCGCCTTGCCGGTCGTTTCGGCCGGATCATCGGTGACGAGATAGGTGGACCCGGCAGATCGGCTGGTGACCTGGGTCTGCACGTTGTAGTTCCCGAAGCTGGTCTGCCGTGCCTGCGGCATGCGCGCGGTCATCTCCTGGAGCTCTTCGGGCGCCGGGTTGAGCCGCACCGAACGGCCTGCCGGCAGTCGGCGGCCACGCGGCCCCATGGGTGCGAATCCGGTGGGGCGGTCGACAAGGCTGCTCATGGCGGCAGTGGTCTCCTGTGCGGAATGCCAGGTCGGCGCGTATGCAGTGCGCCCCGGCGGGATCTATCAGCGACATGGTAGCAACTCCCGCCGGCTGATCTGCGTGCCGCGGTGAAACCTTCCGGCGCCCTGCCGACTCGATAGGAGGGAGAGCCGCGTACGTGGGGCGCGCCGCAAGTCAGCAGAAGGGATTCAGATGCAGACCAGTGACCGAGTGAGAATCTTCCGCAGCCTGGGGATGGCGCTCGCCGCCCTCCTCCTGGTCGGCGGCGCGGTGTTCGGCTCACAGAACTTCGGCGGTTCGTCACAGCCGAGCGGCGACAACGCCCCCGGGGCCTCGGCCCAGGATGGCCAGAACGCCCAGGGCCAGGACGCAAGCCAGGGCGAGAATGCAACGGAGTCGCCAGAGGCGTCGCCCGACGACAACGGCGCCGATCTCAACGACGAAGCAACGGAGTCGCCAGAGGCGTCGCCCGACGACAACGGTCCCGCCGTCGAGGACTCCGGCAGCTCGCCGGAGGCGTCTTCCGGGGAAGCAGGTCCTGACTCGTCGGGCTCGTCCGACGGTGGATCCGGCTCGCCGACCGAATCGCCCGACGGCAGTGGGTCGAGCGGCGGCAGCGGGTCGGGCGGGGACGGCTCCGGCCACGACTGACCGGACGTGGATCGCGCGACATGGCACGATGGGGGCGTGGATGACCACGCCCTCGTCGGCGCCGTGCTCGCCGGTGATCGAGACTCGTTTCGGCTGCTGGTGGAACGCGAGCAGAGGTCGGTCTACCGCACCTGCCTGCGGATCCTCGGCCGGCCGCACGACGCGGAAGATGCCGCACAGGAAGCATTCGTGATGGCGTACCGAGCCCTGGGGTCGTATCGCGGTGACGGACCGCTCGCCGGATGGCTGATGCGGATCGCCACTCGGCAGGCGTTCCGGCGCCTTGGCCAGCGTCGCGAGGTCGCCGAGATCGATCCTCAACTGCCGCTCAGCGCCCCCGGCTCGGATCCGCTCGCCATGGCCCTGGCGGGCGAGCGGCAGCGCGTCGTCCGGCTCGCGGTCGCAGCGCTCGGCGAGCCGTATCGCGAAGTGGTCGCCATGCGATTCTTCGGCGAGATGAGCCTCGACGAGATCGCCGCTGTGACGCGCCGACCATTGAATACGGTGAAGACCCACCTGCGCCGCGGCCTCGAGCGGCTGCGCCCCACCCTGGGCGCGGAGAAGGTGGCATGACCCGCCGCCCATTCGATCCACGCGAGATCGATGACGCGTCGCAGGACCTGGATCCGGTCGCGACCGAGCTGGAGCGCTACGCGGCGCTGAGCGCGAGCGCCACGCCACAGGATCTCGATGATCGCGTGATGTCCGCCATCGCACAGGAGGAGGCACCACGGTCCGGGTGGCTGGCAGGGCTCTTCGCGGCGGGTCCGGGCCGAGGGTCGAGCCGCCTGGTCCGCGCGTCCGTGCTGGCTGCCGCGATCCTGCTCACTGCCGGGGCCGTACTCGCCGCCGGCCAACTCGCCCAGGTCATCCGTGACGGCCAGGTCGGCGGACAGAGCCATGAGCCCAGCGTCACGCCGTCGCTGCCGCCATCCAGTTCGGAGTCGCCGAGCGGCACCCAGGATGCGTCGCCTTCAACGAGCCCCGATTCAAGCCAGTCTCCGGGCGCGGCCCCGACACCGGGTGGCTCCGCCGAGGATTCCAGCGCTACCCCGACCGGGAGCGGATCGCCCGGCGAGACGGGCACACCACGTCCGTCGCAGACCGCCACGCCGCAACCAACGCAGACCGCGCAGGAGACCAAGTCGCCCTCGCCGAGTCCGAGTCCAACTTCGACGCACTGAATTCGGCGCCGCATGACCGGCGCCGCCTGGGCAGGGCGTAGACTCCCCGCCATGTTGTCCCGGATCGACGCCCCGTCCCCGCCGCCGAGCGCGGACGCCGACACTTCGCGTGCTGATCTGGATGCTGCCGTCGAGGAGCTGCGCGTCCGCCGCACGGCCTGGCTCGCCGTCAGACCTGCCGCCCGAGCCGCGTTGATCACCGAACTGATCCGTGATGTCGCCTCGGTGGCCGGTCGCTGGTCGGCCGAGGCGGCTGCGGCAGAGGGGATCCCCGCGGATCACCCCGATGCCGCCGAGGAGGCGATCGCCGGCCCGTATCTCGTCCTTCGGCAGTTGCGCCTGCTCCGTCGCTCCCTGCGCGACATCGAACGGCGCGGCTCGCCGCGCATTCCGGGGCCAGTGCTCACCCGCCCCGACGGGCGAGTCACCGCGCAGGTGGTGCCCGCGGATCGGTTCGATCGGCTGATGTACTTGCGCGTCACCGCCGAGGTCTGGATGCAGCCGGGCGTCACCGCCGAGGAGCTGCCCGCCACGCAGGCGGTCGCGTACCGCCAGCCTGACGACGGCGGCGTCTGCCTGGTGCTGGGTGCCGGAAACGTGACGAGCATCGCCCCGCTCGACGTCCTCTACAAGCTGTTCGTCGCCAACCGGGTGGTG
>Ga0315281_10013568_pt1 | contig 11020 bp, 10 predicted proteins | sample YL17G07_0_MG_FD_204540 | JGI IMG/M metagenome (GOLD analysis project Ga0315281, IMG submission 204540) | Sediment microbial communities from Yellowstone Lake, YNP, Wyoming, USA - YL17G07_0 | ecosystem: Environmental > Aquatic > Freshwater > Lake > Sediment | place: USA: Wyoming | collected... | reverse complement strand
CCCCGGCGGCCCCTCCCCCCGGCGGCCCCTCCCCTCGGGGGGAGGGGGTGAGAGGCTACCTCACTCCGGCCCCCTCCCCCCGGGGGGCTGCCCGCAGGGCGGGGGTGAGGTCCCGGCAGGGGGTGCCCGCAGGGCGGGGGGAGGTCCCCGGGGGTGCCCGCAGGGCGAGGGAGAGTTCTGGCAGGGGCTGCCCGATGGGCGGGGGAGAAGTAGGGGGTGAAGTAACGGCGCGGCCCAGTGCGGACGGAAGCCCAACGGTGAGCCGGGGCAAGGGCAGCGTGCCGCGCTTTTCATTCGCGGCGCGATCGCGTACGCTGGATGGAGTGGTCTGTTTCAGGGGCACCCCAGGGGCAAGGGCCTTGTTGGAGGTCCTGGATGCCTCGCCCTATCCTCCCCGTTCTATCCGTTCTCACTGCGCTGATTTTGCTGGCCGGCTGCATGGGCGACGCCCATGTGGGCGCCATGCATGACGCCGAGGACTGCGGCTCCGGCCACATGTCCACGACCCAGGGCTGCGCCAACACGACGCGGGGGGCGGATACCGTCGCGCTGGACGCGGTGCTGACCGTCCCTGCCGCGGGCGCCACCGGGGTTGATCCCTCCACGAGCTTCACCGTGATCTTCAACGACGCGGTGATCCCGGCGACGGTGAACGCCGCCACCCTGCAAGTGCGGGACAGCAGCGCCACAAGCACGCCGGGCAATACGGTGCCCGGCAGCTACACCGTGCAAACCTCGGTCCCGGCCGGGGGCGGCGTCGGCAGCGCGACGGCCGTGTTCGTCCCCGCCACGCCCTTCGGCGCGGGGGCGACCGTGAGCATTTCCCTCACCGCCGGGATCCTGGACGACGAGGGCTTGCCGCTGGTGTCTCCGCGCATCGTAAGCTTCACCATCCGGCCGTAGCGGCCGCGCGAACCGCTCCCCCCGGCGGGCCAGTTCTGGCTCCCCCGCGGCGGAACTTTCCGCCCCCGGCTAACGCCCCGCCGCCGGAAGCGGCACCGGCGCGGGCTGGGCCGCGTCCTGGGCGGACATGCGGGGCTGGGGCCGGCGGTAGTCCTTGGGCAGGTGCGCCAGCAGGCGCTTGCGGAAGGCGTGGTAGTCCACGGTGATGGTGTGGCGCGGCGTGGCCAACTGGTGCAGGTCCGGATGGTCCACCTCCGCCCGGCAGCGCCGCTCCAGGTCGTCGGGCAGCTTCCACTCGCCGGTCATCACCCGCGCGGCCAGCTTGGCTTGCAGTTCCGCCGCGGGCCAGATGCAGCCCAGGGGCTGGAAGAGCCCGATGAAGAACAGATTGCGGTGCCGGGCGTCGAACATCTTGAGCCAGAGCGGCACGGGACCCTGGGAGAAGTCCACCACGGAGGGGTCGAAGAAGGGGTGGGAAATCCAGAAGCCCGTGCAGGCGATGATCGTGTCGTACTCCCCGGAGGACCCGTCCGTGAAATGCACCGTCCGGCCCTCGCAGCGGGCAATGTCCGGCCGGGGGCGGATGCGGCCGTGGCGCATGAAGTAGAGCAGCTCGGAGTTCACCGTGGGGTGGGTCTGGCCGATGCGGTGGTCGGGCTTCTGCAGGCCGTACTTGGCATTGTCTCCCTGGATCAGCTTGAGCGTCTTCTCCATCAGCCAGAAGCGCAGCCAGCCGGGGAGGAAGGGCAACATGCGCATCGTCTTGGCGTTGGTCACGTCCACCGGCTCGCCCAGGAAGAACTTGGGCAGCACCCAGTAGCCGCGGCGCATGGAGAGGTCCACGGAGGCGGCGACGCGGGAGGTCTCCACGGCCACGTCGCAGGCGGAGTTGCCCCCGCCGATCACCAGGATGCGCCGCCCCGCATGGTCCGCCGCGCGCTTGAAGGCGTGGGAGTGCAGCAGCGTGCCGGTGAAGGTGCCGGGATACTCCGGCATGCGCGGTCGCCAGTGGTGGCCGTTGCTGACCGCCACGTAGTCGAACGCGCGGCTCGTGCGCCGCCCGCCCTGCTCGGTCTCCACCTCCCAGGTGCCGTCCGGATTGGGCGCGACGCGCAGCACCTCCGTGCGGAACTGGATGTGGCCATAGAGACCGAAGTGCCGGGCGTAGGCCTGGAAGTAGCGCGCCAACTGGCTGTGGGAGGGGTATTCCGGGTAGTCCTCCGGCATGGGGAAGTCGTGGTATTGGGAGAACATCTTGGAGCTGATGATGTGCGTGGTCTCGAACACGCTGGAGTGGCTGGGCGCGGGATTGAAGAGCCAGTTCCCGCCCACCTCCTCGTTGCGGTCGTAGGCCACCAGGTGGGTCAGGCCCCGGTCCAGGAAGTTCTTCACGGCGGCGATGCCGGAGGGCCCGGCGCCGATCACGCAGACGCGCGTTTCAGGTTGCATCGCTCTCCCCCAATGGCGGATGGTGGCGGCCCGGCGTTCCGGCGGCAGGCCGCCCGCGGTCTTGGGGGGCCGCCCCGGGGCGCGGGGTGCGGTTGGCCTACACGGCTACCACAGGCTGCCCAGCCGGGCAACCGAGCGGGAATCGGCTGGAAGGCGGTTTGGCCTTGGTAGATTTCAGTTCATGACTCGGGGCAGGGAGTGCAAGGGAATCGAAGTGGACCCCATCCGTGAGATAGCTTTACCCTCGGATTAAGCTACAGTCCACGGGTTGTCTCCGGTCTCAAGCGACCCTGCTTCTTGCTCCTGTCCGGCATGGTACACCTCATCGGGGGTCTGGTACCCCAGCCCCTGGTGAGGCCGCTCCCGATGGTACCATTCCACCCAGGACCGTAACGCATAGCGCTGGTCGTGTCCGCCGTCAAAGGAGTGGCCGCATAGATAGCCGTGCGCATTGTCCGCCAGTCCAACAGTGCCTTGAATGCCGCGCCTTACCACATTCGCTTCTCGCTCAATCGCTCACCCCTTCCATCAAGTCGCAGGTTGCTAATCTCACGTTCCGGTTATTGGGGCCACCTCGGCGGACCCAACCCACCCTAATCTGGAGTGAATGTCCTTTGCCAAAATAGTTGACCGTGGTATTGGGTGCAACAATCCGTAGATAGCCACTTGCCGTTAAGGTTTTCGGAAGGCCCTCTTCAGCAGGCGCCCCGATGCCCGAAACTGTTTCCGCCATGGAGCCTTACCGCCCCTTCTGGGGGAAGGCGCGCCCCGGGGGGCCTTCTGACCCTCCCTACCACCCGCTCGCGTACCACAGTCTTGACGTAGCGGCCGTCGGCGCATCGCTCCTGGCGCGGGACGGCTCGCTGAGGCAGCGGCTGGCGGAACTGACCGGGCTGCATGAAAGCACCGCCGCAGGTTGGCTCGCCTTCTTTCTCGCGCTGCACGACATCGGCAAGTTCGCCGAGGGCTTTCAGGCGCTGCAACGGGACCTGTTTCGCCGCTTGCGGAGCCGGGACAGTCGCAGCGGGTATTCCGTGCATCATGACAGCCTTGGCTATGTGCTGTGGTCTGAGTACCTGTGGCCCCTGGCCTGGGACGAGGACTGGTTCGGGCTGGGCGCGGCTGCGCGGCCCGCCGAGGAGCGAGACGAATGGGAAGCGGTGTTCCAGGGTTGGGCGCTGGCCTGCACCGGACACCACGGGCGGCCCCCCACGCGGCAGGAAGGGGCAGTTTTGGCCGTCCCGTGCGCCCTGTTACTGCCGTCCCACCGAAGGGCCCGACGCTACCCGTGATGCCACCACTCGCGCGGCTAGACCTATTCTGTCCACTGAGCGTGATACGCGGGAACTAAGCTTTGGATTTGTAGCACTCTAGGAACACACCGAACGCGCCGGTAGGGGAGCGCCGTATGCCTCTCGCACTGTGCTTTTGCGTTAATGGGACCAAGAGGAACCGCCCATGAACTACAACCTGCTGGAAGAATCCTGGATTCCGATTCTCCGAAACGACGGACACGCGGATCGGGTGGGAATCCGAGCAGCCCTTGCGCAGGCTGGCGCCATTCACCGGATCGCGGCGCCGAATCCGATGGATTGCGTTGCCCTCCTGCGATTCCTTCTGGCGGTGCTTTCATGGTGCAAGCCGGAGTTGACCAATGAAGACCGCAAGTCGCTGGCAGGCGCGAAGGGCATCCCATCTGCGTGGCTGAAAAAGCTTGATGAGCATGAGGGCAAATTTAACTTGCTCGGCAATGCTGATCGGTTCTTCCAAGACGAGAAGACCAAGGCAAAGACCCGGCCCATCGGGGACCTGCTTCAGGAGTTTCCAACCGAAACCAGCATTGCCCATTTTCGACACGTCCGAGATGGCGACTACGGCTTGTGCCCTGCCTGCTGTGCCACCGGAATTATACGATTCTGTGCGTTTGCAAACGCCTATGGAGGCGGCCGATATACTTCCGCGATCAACGGACCGGCGCCGGTCTATGCGATCGCCCAGGGCGGAGACTTGCTACAGTCTCTACTGCTGAACTGGTCGACAACTGTACCGAAGCGTGCACCTCCATGGCTATCCAACAAGCCCCCTACGCTCGATAGCCTGGACATACCCACTGCGTTCGCTTGGCGGTCGCGTCAGGTGTGGCTGGGCGCCCTTGAGAACGAGGCGGAACCCTGCGCCTACTGCGGCCGGTCAGCCCGGCTCGTCAAGCAAATGAAATTCACCGGCGGCTGGAAGCCTCCCTTCAAAACCAAGGGGCAGGAAAAAAAGTTCTGGGATCAGGATCCCCATTTGATTCTGGAACCCAGGGCGCAGAGGGATGAAGCGGACGAGAACCCGCGGGAAGCTGTCGGAGACAGCCCGGCGGAGGAGGAGTCGCCGTCTTACAGGCCTACCGAAATGACGACCATCGGGTTCCCGTCCCCAGGGAACCGCGTCGCGAAGCACGCCCGATTCTGGCGGCGGGCACTCGCCGCTTGCCTCCTGCGCCATGACATAGCTTCCGGGACCGCCACGCTGGCGGCCATCACTGTTGCCGGACCGGCGGCGAACAAGGGGCTGTATCAGGACGCCGCCGAGCTTTCATTCTCGCCGCCATTTAATCACCCCGCTCACGCATTCAGGCTCTTGAACAATGCGACGCAGCTGTTAACCGGCGTGCTGCGGCAAAGCACGCAAAACCCCAAACAGGAGCATGGTAACCGCAAAGCGGCCCTCGACGCTCTTTCGCCAGCGCTGGAGATGCGGTTACGCAATGTGTTGGCCCGATGGCTCGCCGCCGGCGAAACGTCCCTTGATGAGTTGATCGAACAGGTCTGGCCGACCCTTGAGGCCGTGATCGCTAGTACCACCTTCGGTTCGCCGCTGCGTAGGCGTGAAGCCGCCATCCGGGCCAGGGAGGAATTGGAACGAGCGATAGCTCGGCTGGCGGAGCCCGACAAAGACAAGGAGCCGCTGAAGGCCTTTGGAAGGGTCAATTCCCGAAAACACCAATAGGAGGTGAAGCCGATGGAAATGACCAAATCCTTTGTGGACCGCCTACAGGCACTGAAGAGCGGAGAGCGCTCACGACTGCGCCGGCTTGCGGACCGTCCGCTGGACAGGTCGCTTGCCGGATTCGACCTGTTCACGGGCCTGTGGTGGCCTTTGCGCCGGAAGAGTCCGCGCGTACCACGACGCGAGGCGAGCTGGCTCGTCGGTAAGCTCTTTGGGGCCTATCCGCTCGAACACCGTGACAGGGAAGACTTCCACTTGGCCGTCATGCTCGGGAGATGCGAACCCGCTGACGAAAAGAAGAGGGAGCGCTTCCGCCGTCGCTTCGATGCCCTGCTGCAATCGCCCCTGCACGCCATTGAACCTCACTTGCGGTGGGCTATTCGGGTGACAGCCACCGTTCCGGCGGATGGGAAATCGCCAGGATTGAACTGGGTTCGGTTGCTCGACGATCTTTCGCGTTGGGACCAGCCCCAACGCTATCACGAACAATCCACGGTTGCGGATGAGTGGGCCAACAGTTACCTCGATGCCGTCCCTTCCCTTCAAAGGAGATGACCATGCTTGTCGAATTGCACATGATCCAGAACCACAATCCCGCCAACCTGAATCGGGATGACCTGGGCGCGCCAAAGACTTGCCTGTTCGGTGGCGTGATCCGTGCCCGCATTTCCAGCCAGTGCTTGAAGCGCACCATTCGCAGAGGCGCGGACTTTCAGAAGGCCCTGGAGAGAGACGGCGGCATACGTACCCGCAGACTCATCACGGAATTGGCCGAGCGGGCCAGCGGTTCCTCGCCGGCCCCGGATGAAGCGGTCAAGTTGGTGGCAGATGCATTCGACAAAGGTGGTGTAAAGAGAACGGGCAAGGGCGAAGAGCCGGACAACACCGAGGTCCTGTTGTTCATCCCGAGATCAACTCTGGACAAGATGGTGAATGCGGTGCGCGAGGCTTGGCGCGGAAAGGTCAAGTCCGCGGTATTGTGCGAGGAACTCGCAACCCTGCTCGGCGAGAAAGTATCGGTGCCCGATATGGCCTTGTCCGGTCGGATGACCGAGCTGGAATCCAAGGGGCTATTCCGCAAGATTGACTTCCACGTCGAGGCCGCGCTTTCCGCCGCCCATGCCATATCCACTCACGCGGTCATCAACGAGGTGGACTACTTCACCGCCGCGGACGACCTGGCGAAAGGCAGCGGGGCCGCGCACGTGAACGAGGCCATGTTCAATTCGGCGTGCTTCTACAAGCATTTCAGCATTGACTGGGACAAACTTGTGAGCAACTTGGGTGACGATTCGGACTTGGCGAGCCTGACGATTCGACATTTCATCCAAGCCGCCGCCAGGGAAACCCCGACGGGCAAACAGCATGCCTTCGCCGCCTTCAACCCGCCCGAGGGGATTCTTGTCGAGATCAAGGCAAAGCGAGCCGTGCCGATCAGCCATGCCAATGCATTCGCCGACCCCGTCCCGGCCAACGCGCCGCGCGGCTTGATCGGCGAAAGCATCGCGCGACTGGGTCAGCATGTTCACGACATCGCGGAGGGGTATGGAATCGAAGCCGATCGGTTCTGGTTTTCGCCGGCCGCCCGCCACGATCTTACCTACATTGACCGCACGGCCAAGAAGGAGCCCGACAAGGTCAAACCGGTCATTCCCGGGGAGAATTGTTTCCCGACGCTCGATCAGTTGGTGGATCGGGTGATCAAGGTTGTTGAGCAACACACGAAGAACAAGAGCCGGGGGATTCGCTCATGACCGAAGCATCCAATACTGTCCTCTTGCGCCTTGAAGGCCCGCTCCAGGCCTGGGGCGATCCCTCCAAGTTTGTTATTCGGCGCACCATGGAGGCACCCACCAAGTCCGGTATAATCGGTCTCATCTGCTGCGCCAAGGGACTGAGCCGGAAAGAGGCGCGTCACGAACTGCCGGATTTGAACCGCTTGGCGATGGGAGTGCGCATTGACCGGCCAGGCACGCGGTGGTGGGACTACCACACCGTGGGTGCCCATGTTGGCTTGCTCACGGCCGACGGAAAGATCAAGAGGACGGCCAGCACCAAGCAGATCGAAACGCTCGTCAGCAGACGCGAGTATTTGTGTGATGCGAGTTTTCTCGCGGTGCTGCAAGGGGACCCGGAGATCATTGGCCGTGTTCAAATCGCCCTGGAGAACCCCAGATGGCCGGTCTATCTGGGGCGGAAGTCCTGTCCACCGTCCAGACCGGTGTTTGCCGGGGTCTCCACAAACGAAGATCTGCCGTCGGCACTGCGGCTACAACCTTGGGCCCCCCGCGACAGGAGGGATACCCCACCGGCGGACGGAACCCTTCTATGTTTCGTCGAGTGGCGACCCTCGGCCGAGGCGCCCCTGATTCCCGACGATTCGGAAGTTTGGTACGACACTCCCATCTCATTCGACCCGCCGGTCCACGATCCGCGCGTGGTACGCCGATGGCTCGTCGGCGTGGAAAGGGGTGCCGCTCTCCAACGGCCCCTGCCCCCTCGGCCGCGGCTGCGCGCCGACTATGGAAATTCCGAATACCAAGCGCGCCGTGACCAACGCCTGGAAGCAGACAGGCACCTCTGCGTCTTCTGCAAGTCCCCGGCAACGACCGTGCAGCACGTCACGTATCGGCGGGCAGGCGGCGACGAAAGCCAGGATGATCTGCGAACCCTCTGCCGATACTGCCACGACGCCGTGACCATGATCGAATACGGGCATGGGATGGGCCTGGACCGCATCAACCCGGAAGAGCCACGTTGGCGCGAGCCGATTTTGGAAAAGCGGCGGGAGATTATTCACTTCCGCTCCCTTGAGACGCGCCGTAGGCACCTGGCAACCGATGATGGCCTTACCCAGGAGGAGGTGGAATAGCCATGTACCTGTCCTGCCTGCTGGTCAATTCCGGACAAAATCCAGACCGCCCGAGACCCGGTCGAGCGTGGCTTAGAAACTTGTACCTGGTTCACCAGCGGCTCTGGATGGCCTTTCCATCCCCCGCCAAGAAACTGGACGATCCGGATTTTCTCAAGCCGTACGACCCGTGCGATTTCGCAAGAGCGAGCGGCAACGAGGAATCTGCCGTGCGGGAAAGCTTTTTGTTCCGGCTTGATCCCCAGCCCGGCAGCCGCGTGGTCATTCTGGCGCAGTCGAAGACCGAGCCTGACTGGGACTATGCATTTTGCAATGCAGACCATCTGTTGGCGTGCCGCCCAGAAGTGAAGCCGTTCGAGCCTGCGTTTGAAAAAGACTCGATTCTCCGCTTCCGCATTAGGGTCAACCCCGTGCGCTCGCGGGTGCGGGAGAAAGCCCAGCGCGGGAGGCGGCATGACGTGGTGATGAATGCCAAGAAGCAGCTGCAAGAGAACCCGGGAGCGGAGGCGCCGGACAACCTCGTGCGGACGGAGGGGCTGGCTTGGCTGAAGGCGCGCGCCGAACGGCACGGCTTCCGGGTCCGGGACGACGACGTGCGGGTGTCCGGCTATCGGCAGCAGCGCCTGCTCAAGCCCGGGCGGCAGGGCCGCGCGGGCGACCGCGAGGAGCGCCAGATTCGCTTCAGTACGCTGGACTATGACGGCCTCCTGACCGTCGCCGACGCGCCTCTGTTCCTGGCGACCCTGAAACAGGGCATCGGCTCGGCCAAGGGCTTCGGGTGCGGCCTGCTGCTCGTGCGGAGGGTGTAGCCATGCTGCCACCGCTCAAGCCGATCCAGATCAAGGAGCGTCTGTCCGTGCTGTTCCTGGAGTATGGGCAACTGGACGTTCTGGACGGGGCGTTCGTGTTGGTGGACAAGGAGGGCGCGCGCACCCACATTCCCGTGGGCAGCGTGGCCTGCCTCATGCTGGAGCCGGGCACCCGGGTTTCCCATGCCGCCGTGGTGTTGGCAGCCCGGGTGGGGTGCCTGCTGACCTGGGTGGGCGAGGCGGGAGTCCGGCTCTACGCGGCCGGCCAGCCCGGCGGCGCCCGCTCGGATCGTCTGCTCTACCAGGCCCAGCTTGCGCTCGACCCCGCGGCGCGGCTGCGCGTCGTGCGCAAGATGTACGCCCTGCGCTTCGGCGAGGAGCCGCCCGCCAAGCGCAGCATCGAGCAATTGCGCGGCATCGAGGGCGCCCGCGTGAGGCGCATGTACCAGCTCCTGGCTGACAAGTTCCGCGTGCCGTGGAAGACCCGCAACTACGACCCGACGGACTGGGGGAGCGGCGACCTGCCGAACCGGTGCCTGAGCTCCGCGACGGCCTGCCTCTACGGGATTACCGAAGCGGCGGTGTTGGCGGCCGGCTACGCGCCGGCCATCGGATTCATCCATACCGGGAAGCCCCTGTCGTTCGTCTACGACATCGCGGACCTGTTCAAGTTCGATACGGTCGTTCCGGCCGCATTCCGGATCGCGGCCACGAACCCCCGCGATCCCGAGCGCGACGTGCGACTGGCGTGCCGGGATGCGTTCCGGCAGACCCGCCTGTTGGACATCATTATTCCCACGATCGAGGACGTGTTGGCCGCCGGAGAGCTTCCGGTGCCGAAACCGCCGGAGGACGGGGTGGGGCCGGCGATTCCCAATCCGGAGGGCATCGGCGATGCTGGTCATCGTGGTTGAAAACGTACCGCCCCGCCTGAGGGGCCGTCTGGCCGTGTGGTTGCTGGAGTTGCGAGCCGGGGTCTATGTCGGCGACGTCTCCCGGCGGGTGCGCGAGATGGTGTGGCAACAGGTCGGGTCCGGAATCGGCGGAGGCAATGCCGTGATGGCGTGGACGGCCAACAACGAGCAGGGGTTTGCCTTTGAAACGGCCGGTGAGAATCGGCGCGTGCCGAGGCTGATGGATGGAGTGACGCTGGTCAAATTTCTTCCACCCGCCGCCACCCCTGCTGAAGCCCGGGAGGATGCCGTGGAGACCGATCCGCATGAAGCTTGACCTCAGACGCTGTCGGGGAGGCTTCCCGGCTGCCCGTGCAAGCCCTCCGGCCGGGGCGCATGGCACGTACCTTTGGCCGGTAGACGGACTGTGCATCTCCAGCAGAATGATGTAATTGGAGATCCAGGAAGTGTGTTCCCCGCGTGTGCGGGGATGAACCGGGGCGTGGAGCCCTGTACCAGATATAACTATAGTGTTCCCCGCGTGTGCGGGGATGAACCGGTCGAGCCTGACGACGACGTTGCCCATGAGGAGTGTTCCCCGCGTGTGCGGGGATGAACCGGCCGCGCACAGCAAGCCAATCACCATGATGGCGTGTTCCCCGCGTGTGCGGGGATGAACCGAACATAGGGTTGACCTGGATGGACGGGATGTTGTGTTCCCCGCGTGTGCGGGGATGAACCGAAATGGCACTGGACGAATCCCACAAGGTCTGCGTGTTCCCCGCGTGTGCGGGGATGAACCGCCGCAGGGCACCTTCGCGCAGATCACGACCGCGTGTTCCCCGCGTGTGCGGGGATGAACCGTGGATGAGACAACCCCGCGCGGGTATTTCCTTGTGTTCCCCGCGTGTGCGGGGATGAACCGGAGCGCTGGCCGTGCTGGCACGTCACGCTGGTGTGTTCCCCGCGTGTGCGGGGATGAACCGCACTGCGCCGCGCGATATTGGATCGAGTCGCGGCCATCCAACAGATACTCCAGGCCAAACCTCACCTTGACGCCAAGGCTCCATGACCCCAGCCGAACTCAAATCCGCCCGCGC
>Ga0315281_10013567_pt1 | contig 11020 bp, 13 predicted proteins | sample YL17G07_0_MG_FD_204540 | JGI IMG/M metagenome (GOLD analysis project Ga0315281, IMG submission 204540) | Sediment microbial communities from Yellowstone Lake, YNP, Wyoming, USA - YL17G07_0 | ecosystem: Environmental > Aquatic > Freshwater > Lake > Sediment | place: USA: Wyoming | collected... | reverse complement strand
ATTCTCACCGGCACGAAACCAAGGTCATACAGTGGGCGCTGTGAAGCTGGGTGATGGAATCTGGGTCGTTGTAGATTTTCGTTGTACTGCCTGCTACCTGCCCATGCAAGGCCCTTTCGGGTCTTACATGGATGTTGCGCATTACGTTGCTGACAGCTTAGGATACAAGACCACTTTCTTCATCGGCATTGAAGACAATTACGAAATCATGGAGAGAAACAATGATCTGCCTTAACCTGATTGTCTCAACGCTATGGTGGAGGGCATTCCTAGCTCTCAGATGAGGCAACGGCTGCTCTACAGCTAGCTGGTTGAATAAAGTGAATAGAAGGAGATTCCTGAAGTATGCTGCATCACATCATCAGTTCACGAAGTCTCTCAACCAGTTTCTCCTTTCTGTCGTACATCTCTTCCTCAAATAGTGAGATGAGTCTGTTCACTAACCGCTTGTAGGGAGTTACAAGCTCATTCACCAGAACATACTCTACAAACTCATGCCGCAACGTATCCAAGGCCTTTGTTTGGTCCGTTTCATAGATCTTGATGATTCCACCGCCGACTTCTCCACTCTTCGGACCGTTGTTTGGTGCCCATTGAAGCTTGAGTTCCTGGCCTAGCTGGAATTGTTGTTTCAAACGGACAAGCTCAGTCTCCAGTCGTTGAAGAGTCTCACTGATGCAATTCTTAGATGCCTTGGACATTTTCAATTCACCAGAATCGAAGGTCTCGTATCTGAGCTAGTAGCCGAGAAAGGAGAACAAGCTCACGCTCAGCGTCAGAGCCGCAGCGAGGGCACTTCAAGAAGAAACTCCTCCAAGAGAATCGTGAAATCAGAACAGGTTGACGAACTGCTCGCAGAAGGATTGGAACCTACGATGACTCTACCTGACGGCAGAGTAGTAATGCAAGTAATCTTGGAATGAATTGCTGACACTTGCTGGACTAGTCTTATTGGTTTGAACAACGTAGTCCTAGCAGCGAGTAGGTTTCGGACAATAGGATGTGAGAAGGGACACGGCAATGGGGTCCGTGGGTCAAGTTGGGCTTGTGGTTGTTCTGGTGGCATTGTTCCTCTCCGGTTTCCTACTCCAGGTCGGCGCTAGCAGGTTGATGTCATCTTACCAGAGGCCCCAGGGGATCGTGGATGTTCCTACATTTGATGCAGCGTTGCGTCAGGTAAGCCCTGAGGTTACGAACATCATTCGGATGGACGGTATTTTCGTTCAAGACGGAATAGTCGACTCCAACGAAAAGGCGATGGCTATGAGCATAGCTGAACGTTTCCCCAACCCAACGGAATACGTTCTTCAGAACCAACTGGACAAGCCTACGACTGTCTCAGAGAACGGCGCTTCAAAGAACTTCAACAGGAGACTACAGACGGAAGATCTTGTCATCTACTTCAACAATCAGCCCATCTCTCAGATATCCGAGGTGCTGATAGTCTCGGAATTTGGGGTAAAGATGGCGTCAGCATTCTTGAACTATGTCCCGCACGGAAGCTTCGGCATCTACCTCTTCGACTCAAGAGAAGACAGGAACAAGGTTTCCGAATACGAGGTGCACTATCCCAACATCTACGTCTGGTACTCTCATGGAGAGATGAGTCTGAAGAATTTCCTGATTCACGAGCTTACGCACATGGTTGAGATAGATTACTATGGGCGGCATTGGTGTGAAGGCACTCAATGGTCTTGGATCAATGAAGGGATAGCCGATTACGTCGGTTGGGAGCATTTCTGGAATACCGGATTCGTTGATTTGCGGCAACATTATCCTGCTGTGAACCTCACTCAGGTAGTGTCCTGTGATAGTTGGGAGAAATACAGGCGCACAGAAAATTCCATGGTCTATCCGGAAGCGCAGTCTGTCATCGAATATCTTGTAGAGACCTACGGACATGAAAAGGTTGTCGAGATTCTCCAGAATTTCAAGACTGGACTTTCGCCCGATGACGCACTGAAGAAATTCATTGGAGTGGGCATGACTGGGCTGGAAGCCGAATGGCGCGGTTGGCTCGCAGACGTGTTCGTCGACAGCGATAATGATGGATTGAATAATTCGAGAGAAAAATACTACAAGACTAATCCTAACGTGCCCGACACTGACGGTGACGGGCTCCTAGATGGCGCCGAGGTCAAGCTGGGAACCGATCCTACGAACTCCGACACGAATGGAGATGGATTGCTGGATGGTGCCGAGGTGAGGATAGCTGTTGACGGATACATGCGTGACTGGAACGCTTTGAAGATTGGCCCGTCAGTCGTTGACCCCCAAGGCGACAACAAAGGCGGAGTACAAGGCACAGACATCAAGTCAGTATATGCAGCCCTTGACGACAAGTACATCTACCTAGCATATCATCTGTATGACCGAATCAACAAACAGCAGAGAGTGCAGTTCTGTTTCGGTATCGACACTAACGGAGATGGAACTTGGGAGTATCAGCCAGGATTCGACCTCTACGGCAGAGCATGGCTGTGGAACCTCACTCAAGGAACAGACTACTCGAACATGACGAAAGTCTCAACCCTATACGAAGGAACCGTCGACGCAAATGAAGCCGTCGAGTTCAGAATGAACCTTTTCGCGGTAGGATATCCGAAATCGATGTGGATCGAACCCTACGATGTCATAGAGCATAACGGACAATACATGGCAGCAGACGGAACAAATCGATTCCACATAAATACTGTGAGCAACAAACTGCCACAAACCACTAATCCACTGGTGCCTGACTCAACAGCAACGACGATTAGGAGCACGACACCTACCGAATCCGCCACGATTGCGCTAACCACTCTCACGACAACTGCATCAACTATCCCCACAACATCGACCGAAGTGTTCACGACTCAACCATTCGCGGTTGCAGGCATCGTACTCGTCATTACTGCGGCAGTTGGAGTGCTCTTCCTGCGGAGACGTAGGAAGTAGGATTCATTTGAAAAGCGAAGGCTCGAAACTGGTTGCGATCCTTCTCGTGGCAATCGTCATTGCAGCCGGGCTCGGATACTGGCTCCTTGTCCCAAGAATGCCCACTGAGATTGTAAGCTACACAACTCAGCAAACTTCTCTACCTCCGTCATCTGAAACCATAGCGACATCGACCTCGTCGACAACGCTCACTCCCGAGACGACTCTATGGCTCAATGTCATCGCCACTCATCCGGTCAACTACTACCTGTCCCTGCTCGAATTGAACGGATCTCAGCCATACGTTCAGCTTTCGAGAGAGCTGCGCAAGCTTCCTGAAATTGGAGTCTATGTTCAATTTGCCAATGCGACTGCTGTGGAAGAGATTACCTATCTGGCGTTGAATGCCACGAATCCCGAAGTGAAAGAAGCTTTCATGCTAATGTTGAAAGGAGGGACACCTGACCCTGGAGATTTCCAATATCCAGTTCCTAACTACAACACTGAGCTTCAAGTTCTCTACTGGCTTGCGGTGCAGAATGAGTTCAAGAAGGATGACACGCTTGCGCTCTCCATCGCAATGGTCCATGGACTCTGGGTTACGATGGGGGACGATCAGGTAAGAGAGTCTGTCAGGAATGATGCCAGTCAGTTGCTTCAATACTTCAGGGAGACCAACGAACTACAGAAACAGAGAGGATACTACGCGCTAGAAGACTATCCATTGGAAGCGAAGCTGTGCCTCGCATGGACCGGAGGCGTGACACCGGCCTGGGGAGAATACGGGTTATCAACCCACATCTACAGCAGAGACTACACTCGCAGAAGAGTTGACATCAAGGCATACCGTTGGGACAATGTGAATGTGACGACGCTTGGAGATATGCGCCAGATGATGGATGAGAAAGGATGGTCCGGCAAGGATATCGATCAGGTGGATGCAAAGATCGAACAATACTTCTACATAGAAGGCAGACGAGGGTTCGAAGACACGTGGCGCACCGATCACTGGATCTATTCTGCTGAAGGCAAGTATGATGTTCAGATCGTGATTGCTGGAGAGAAACATCGGAGTTGGTTTCTCTTCACCCCTAACTATCAGTACGACTTCTATCTTCTGAACGGATACGTCACCGGCAACTGCATGGATGAGACAGTCTTCGCTGGAGCATGGCTCAAATCTTGGGGTATTGCGTCAACAGGGATATGGAGCCAAGCCGAGCCTGACACAGGCCACATTTACCCAACCTACTATGAGCCAGGCAGCAGAACTTGGAAAGCATGTCCCGACCAGCTTGCTTGGTACATTGAAGAGTCGCAATACCTTGGCAAGGAGGTCACGCTCGTATTCTTTAACGTCTACAAGCCACCCGTCAAACAGGCAGGATACGTTCGTGTCTATACTCTCCTTTCGAAATGGTTCGGAGGAAACATGTACACCACGTTCAAAAAGGGATTCACGCTCGACTCAATACGCGAGGCATTCTCCAAAGGAGTCGCCACAGCCCAGATGAAGCAGTGGCTGCTCTACAGCTGAGGTAGAGCACCGAGCCTAATCAATTGCTTTTTGAAAAAGACCAACCTGACCGAAGGGTAGTAACGCAAACCATTCGACCCAATGTATTTGAGCACAGATGGTAACACTACTTGGAGAGGAGCTGAAGGAAGCGCTCTCTCACAAAAAAAACCTGTGGCAATCCTCATCTCTCTTCTCTGCACACAACAACGCTACGTGCTCGTGTCTATTGGCAAGTTCTAGAAGTTTCTGTAATCCCTTCTCTTCGTCAACCAGTTGTATATTGTCGATATTTCGCGTCTTATTGCCGAGTTCAGGGATCCAGATGTATCTGCCTTTCAGTCTCTTCTCAAGTTGAGGTCGCGTATACGTTGCGAGATAAGCATGGTTAGAGTCTTCTCGTACGTCAACAACCAGATCGAGGCTCATCTGCTCGATTTTGGCAAAGAAATCAGTTGGCCTAGTTCCGCCATAGCCTATGAGGGAAATCTTCATGACATAACACCTTGTACTTGGTTCGATTTGCGGACGGTGCATTGAGCTTAGACAATCTACCGAAAGTTGTTCAGAGACTTGCTTCTACCTGTAAGTTCATAATAGATATTCTTCAGGTCCCTTGCTCTGGTGGAATCAAGTCGTCTCTTCAGGTCATTCATGATGTTGGCGAATCCTGTGCTTCCAGTCGCCAAGAGCAGTCCGTATAGCGGCCTGTTCTCTTCGTCTCTCACATCAATTCTGAAGACTGTTCTTCTGATCCCATTAATCGAAACGAGCTCAGCTCTGAAATGGTCTATCAGCTGCTCGTAGCCTTCTAGACGAAACAGATTCTCCTCCGACTCTCCAAAATACTTGCGCAGGGAGTTAATGTACGATGGGTCGGTTTTTGCTTTTTCCACATTTCTTGCCACGCCTTCTGTGAAATTGAATATCATGTCCCCTTTGCCTCGGCTCAGGAGAGTTCCTACGGTGGACCATTCAGTTTCCGTGTAACCTTCAGGGTCGAGGAGGGCCAAGAAGCAGGAATGTTCCGGGTCCACACGATATATTTCGTTCAAAATCCTTGGCAATGCAACGTTACAGTCCTCCTTGGTAACCTCGTGCTCTTTGTTTTGTAGGCTCGCTGCAATTCGGCCCAATCGGTTCTTCAGAAGGGCTGCCTTCGCCATGTCGCTTTCAATGAAATAGTACTTCTCAAAATGAGGAGACGTTGTTTTAGCTGCTAGCGCAACGATCGCCGATCCAGGGAAGATGTCTCCTTCTACTCTCAATACCCCTGAGCCAGCTAGAAGGTCCAAGTAGAAGCAGTGTGTGAAATTGCCAGTGAGCGCTAGTCTTCCGAACTGAGGGATCAAGTAGTTGATAGCAATCAGTTTCTTCAGCGACCAAAACCCGTACTCAACGTCTTGGGGTGATGCGCTGTCTGCTCCGAGATAGCGATTCTTAATTTCCAGCAGGTATCCCAGATGCCTCTTAATCCAATCGTATTGTTACGTTGTACGCCTGCGTTTCACTCGCTCTTTATCAACGCCACTTGTTCGCAACTTCGGCCACCACTCACATTCTTAGCATGCAAAGCGGGCAGCAACGAGAGACTCCCAGGGTATCCATTCCACTCCCTGCCATCAAGTAATCTCCCTCCAGACTTTGGCTTTGGACCACCAACCTGCTTGAAGAAAAATGCAACACCTTCGCTCAGGCACTGGTCCCTTACCGTTCTGACCCAGTCAAGGTTGATCGGTCTATGAAGAGGACCTGATTCACCGCCAACTATGACCCAATGAATCTCTGATAGGTCAAGCCTGCGGACTGGTGCGATCAAAGGTTCGAGGCTGAGAAATCGAATTCTTGCTTCTACGTTTCTTAGATGGTCTATTCTAAACTTGTAAGCGTCGGATTCAACCGAAACCCCACACCAGACATTGTCTGGAAAACGACCTATCCTCTGTGAATATTTCATCATTCGCCAAGAACGTTTGGTGAGTATCTGGTAGGCATGTTGAGGTGTCTGTCTGATTATCTCAAGGACTTTATCAAGATAGTCGAAAGGAATCTTCTCATGAAAGAAGTCGCTCATCGAGTTCGTGAATATAATCTTAGGCTGTTTCCAATGCAATGGCTTCTCCAACATTTCAGAATGGAGATGCAATTCATCAGGTTTCCACTGGTAGGTGGGAAGGCCCAATCTTCTAAGCCTGGGGTATTCTCTGAACATGTAGCAGTATTTGCAGCCTTCACTGATCTTTGTGCAGCCGGTGGCCCAGTTCCATGTGGCGGTAGTCCATTGTATTGAAGATCTGTCTGCCAAATGCCTTTCAACTCCTAGTGTCAGTTTTCATTGCTTATCATCTTTCCTAGTAAGGAGTCAAACAGAGAGCGAGCCGAATTTCGAACCTATCTGCATTGATACATATGTTCCAACACGGAAATCGGCTTAACCTCATGATTTCAAATCACAATGGAGGTGTATCATATGAGATCATTTGGTGAGGTTGTGCCTGAGAAGAAGAGCTTCAATGTGGATACGAAAGTTCAATTCTCTGATTTGGTTGGAAAGAGCTTCGTGGTTCTTGATTACGAAATGTTTCCGTCAAAGTTTGAGGGCTGCGACAAGTTCGCAGTGATCTTGGTCAAACAGAACGGAGGCCAAGCAGTCACTACTACCAGTTCGAGAGTGATAATGGATCAGCTTGAGAAGATCAGGAAAGAGCTGCCCGTCAGAGTTAAGTTGGAGAGACGAAACAAGTACTTCACGTTCAGTTAGTCTCGCTAAATATCCAAGTGTAGCAGCATAACAATAATCTCTAGGGAAGCTCTGTCGGTCACTCGGACAATTGTGAAAGTACACGTTCAATGGAAAATGGGCACTTTCACCAAGACAAATCATCTACCAGTGGGAGAAGGTACAAGAACCTGAGAAGCTCCAGTGGAAGTTAGATAGACGCTGGGGTTGTCGATTGCTTAAGGCTGACGATGCCTTGGCATTGTTTTGCAAATCTTAGGGAAGTTCATCCTCAACTGAATCAATCTCCTTGCCTTTGAGCTTGACCTCTATTTTCATTCTAACCCGTAGCGAAGGACAGGTTTCTTAAGTCTAGTCCAATGTTGCGTTGACTATCTTGGAGAAATCAATAATGAAGCAAGCCGAACGATATGCGAGAAGGAATTTCATCAAGCATGCAGCGGCTGTTGCCGTGGGTGGGACTGCCTCACTTGCACTTGCTATGAGAGATAGAACTGTGAATGCTGCCGATCTGCCGGAATCTTCTGTGATCAACATGAAATACTACACGATGGACAAACCTGGATATTCTGTCCCGGCATCTGTTCAGATGGTTCTAGGATATCTACTAGACCCAGTCGAGCCGCCATCACAAGACGTTTTGGCTGGAGAGATGTACAACACGCAAGATCACATGTGGTATGTCGTAAATTCATTTAGGAATAGAGGTTTTGTCAATGCAACAGATCCTAGAACACTCGATAATGCAGATCTCTACAAATCGCATCTTTCCAAAGGCTGGCCTGTCATAGCGCGAGGTATGCTTGGCACTGCTACGGAGAATACGGGTTCTCAACATACTGTTGTCGCGATTGGATACAATTCTTCAGAGATCATTTTTCACGATCCAGGAGCGGGGGGACCAAATAGGCACATGAAGTATGATGACTTCGTGCAGGCCGCTCTGGGTCGGCCTGGAGAGACCGTGGTTCCGTATACTGGAAAGGCATGGGAGGTACCAGAATTTCCTTCCTATGGACTGCTCGTGGCGATTCTTGCACCTCTCGTTATTACGCAATTTGCAGCGAGAAAGGCTGACAGAAGAACTCGGACAGGCGTCGACAGAAGCTTGTAGTCTTATGCAATACGTCATGATTAGCCAAGTGAAATAGCTGTTAGCAGAAGTGAGTTACCAAGTAGGGATCACACCTGTTATCAATCACAATTCTTGTAGCACGCTCGGAATACAGTTCTTTCCATCCTACTATGTCGAAGCCAAGAGTCGGATGAGACTCTTCGATCGAACTTACGGTGGAGGCTCTAGTTGAACAGTTGTGGACAGAATCGAATGTCAATTAGCCTTTCGACGAGAGCACTGCGTGTTTGCGTGTTAAACATGCGGCTCAAGTGTTTCGCGGTTTTCACCATTCTTTCGTTGCTTTTTGGATTTGTTTCCGCATGTCAGCCAGTCTCTTCAATGACAGAGAACGAAGGGCATGCAACTTTCACTACCATTGGTTCGACAAGCCGAAATGGAGATACTGGAGTCATGGATAACGCGGCTGGCTGGGTGCATGCGCAGACCTCAAACAGAGGGCCTCAAGTGGTGATAGTGATACTGGTGGAGTTTCCTGACCTCAGGCATTCGAGCCCGAAGGAGTCAATACGCAATTCGATCCTCAGAACGGTTAGTCAATACTACTCAGAGGTGTCGTACAACGCAACCTGGGTAGTTGGTGAAGTTACTGACTGGATCATGATGCCTTCATTGTTCCGCAGCTACGGTAACATGGGTCATGCAGCTAGTTGGGATCAGCGTGAGAAACTAGTGCGAGATGTGGTGAGCGTAGCGGACAAGGGAGTTGACTTCAGGAAGTATATGCAAGTGGTCATCGTTGTACCAGTAGGAGCATCTCTGGTGAGTTATAGTCTCACTCAACGACTGATACCTACAGATGACGGCACCTTTCTCACGCAAGTTACTGTTCAGAGTGAAGATAGGGCCGCTAGCGTCTTCGCGCATGAATTAGGGCACACTCTCGGGCTACGTGACATGTATGACCACGATTTGGCCGCCAAGCTGGGCTCCTCGGATGATGGAGCAATCTACATGGGCGTCTGGGATTTGATGTCCATGGCACTGAGTGATTGGAGGCACTTCTCTTCCTACAATAAAATCACGTTGGGCTGGATTTCATCAGACCGCGTACGAACTGTTTCAGTCAACAAGACCGGAACGGCAATAGTTGATCCGATCGAATTGCCAAGCAACAACATTCAGACTATTAAGGTGCAATTGGGCGGACCTCGATATTACCTCGTGGAGGTTAGGCAGAAAATAGGTTTTGACAAGACTTTGCCTGACGAAGGCGTCCTCGTGACATTGATTGACGATTCGGTCAAGGGCGATGGTTTCGCGCGGGTCGTTGACGCGAAGCCTACAACCAATACTCTGAATGATGCCACCTTTGACATTAGGGAGGGAAAGACATCAATCTACGTCGACACTAAACTTGATCTCGCCATCGTGTTGCTGGAGAAGGTTGGTCTCTCCTACAGGATTCACATGACCGCTCAGAGAAACCAGGAGACTGCACTGGGAACATGGAAGACCATTCTGGAGAGTAATAGAACCATTCAAGCAGCGCAAAACGCCGGACGAGTAGTTGGACTTGAGGATGCGAAGGCGGCGCTAAAGCAGGCGATCTCAAACTTTGATGAGGGAAGCTACGATAGGGCTATGAACCTAGCTAGGCAAGCGAGTGCTCTTGCGGAGAAAGCAACGAAACCCACGACTACCACAGGCACCTCAACAGTCCAACAAACGATCAATACACGCGCGTCAAGCGCCACCCAAAGCTTGATCACTGAATCCATTGCTGCCCCTTCGCTTGATCAGAACACAATTATGATTGTGAGCATCCTTGTAGTTCTAGCTTTGATCTTGACCTATCTTGCCCTGACGCGCCGAAGGAGACATAGCGACCCTATGATCGGTCGCTGAGGTTCCGGTACGATCATGGTATCTTTTGCGGGAAAGTCTAGGTAACCGACGGAACGAATCGGTTCCTGTTAACGGCTCATCACCACTCCTGCAAGTTTCTCAACACAACCTTCTCGTCTTTCAGATCAATCTGTAGGTATTCTCCGTGTAATGGCCTTAGCTTGAGAGGAGTTGAATTGAATCCGGTCCGTATGTCGTCTGGTGAACTAGGGAGTAAGGATAACGCCAGTCGGACACTGTCGGACGGACGGAAGCCATACCCCTTCCATTGCTCAATCTTCTCGACTAGTTCTTTGGTCAGCTTCACAGAGATCTTTGCCACGGTCTTGATTCTAGCCGGCCGGCCGGCCGGCCAAAGCGGAGTCCCTTGTCGTAAACGTAGCTCAGAGCAGGATCAATGTCCACCTCCCATCCACGGATATTCTTCGGAGGTCGACCTCTGTAGCTCGCCTTGTAGAACGTCAACTCGTTCTGTGTGAATAGATCGCGTTTTTTGATGGGTTCACCGCGCTGTTCTTCCTTGGTTAGGTAGTAGGGTTGGAAGTTGGAGTCGACCCAGCGAAATGGCTCAGCGTCCCTTGCTCTAATGAAACTAAGACTCACTTGTCCCGCACTATGAGACGCGTTTACGAGCCAACCCACGTCTACGTCAGTTGTCATCTTCTTTTCGCCATGATTTCTTTAGCTTGCTGCGGATATTTCCAATGCCTCTCAATATTCCTCTAGAATTGATGGGATTTTCATCCGAAGTATGCTTGTGAGCCGCGGGTCGTCCCGGAAGTATATGTCAGCTATGTTCAGGATTCGTATCTTGTCTGGACTACATTGGAAATGCGAGTGTATGTACTGACTGTGGATCGGTTCC
>Ga0315281_10013566_pt1 | contig 11021 bp, 11 predicted proteins | sample YL17G07_0_MG_FD_204540 | JGI IMG/M metagenome (GOLD analysis project Ga0315281, IMG submission 204540) | Sediment microbial communities from Yellowstone Lake, YNP, Wyoming, USA - YL17G07_0 | ecosystem: Environmental > Aquatic > Freshwater > Lake > Sediment | place: USA: Wyoming | collected... | reverse complement strand
GTGAAGTCCACCTCGCGCTCTACGCCGGCAAGAGCGTCCGGCGCTGCCTGATCGACCTGCTCTCGCGGGAGTCGAAGGATGAACTGGCCGACCTGCCGGCCTGGGCCAGCGGGGACTCAGCCCGCCCGATGGATCCGTCGCCGGTCCGGTCGGCCGCCACACTCCAGCCCGCGGACTTGCCGCAGCGCGCCCCCAGGCAGCAGTCCGCCGACGTGCCCCGGTCAGCCGCCGCGCCGCCGCCGCCCCACCGATCGGAACCTGCCACATTCACGCCAGGCGAGCCTTCGTCAGCGTCCTGACATCCGCATGTCGCAGGCGGCGGCCGTTCCCCGAACGCGAGCAGCCTGGGTCTGGGTCGATCGGCAGTCACAGGCGCACCTACGCGAGCAATTGGCAGCGCCCGCCTGACGAACGCTCGCCTGGGGATCAACTGGCGGGATCGGGCGACGCGAGGCTCGCCTGCTACCGCGCCGGAACGCCGCCACGCCGCGACGGCCGTGGGCCACGACCCGGCGCCCGCCGGAACGGAACCGTGCCCCGGAGGCAACCGCGGCCGCCTGACGACCGGCGCGTCCACGAGGGACCCGCGCCCGGCCGGGCGGCACCAGCGCGCGGCCGGGCCTCGGCAGGGGTCTGGTAGACTCGGCCAGTCGGGGCGTGGCGCAGCCTGGTAGCGCACCTGAATGGGGTTCAGGAGGCCGAGCGTTCAAATCGCTCCGCCCCGACCATGAACCTGAGCACGCACGAGGCCCCCGGGAGTGATCCCGGGGGCCTCGTGATTCGGATGGCGCGCAGCTCGCCCGTGCCCGGGGGGGCGGTCGCCGGAAGGGGCCCTTCGGCCCTTGACCGCCGGGCGAACCCCGGGGACGTTGCGCGGTAAGCGTGGGTGCCGTGGCGGCGATGGGCCCCCCTGCGACAGTCCCGTCGACGGCGGCCCCGCGGATCGTTCGGTCGTGGTGCAACCGGTGAGGGGAATGGGCGATGGACTGGGCGGAAGTGGTTGCGCAGTGGCTCCATATCTTCGCGGGGACGTTCTGGTTCGGGGGCGTCCTCTTCACCAACTTCGTGATGATTCCGGCCATCATGCGGCTGCCCAGGGATCGCCAGCCGGAGATCATCGAGTCCGTTGCAGGGCAGGCCGCCCGGCTCATGCCGCTCATGGCCGGCGCGACGATCATCCTCGGGATCGTGCGAGGGACCGCCTTGGGCGACATCAGGACGGTCGACGACCTGTCGACCAACTACGGCATCGAGTGGATCGTGGGGCTCGTCGCGGCAGCCCTGACGTTCGCGTGGGGTGAGTGGGTCCTCAACCCAGCTGCCCAGCGGGTGACCGCGGGCGCCGCCTCGGGTGGCTCCGGCGGAGGGCCATCGGGGGATATCGAGGCGGCAACGGACCGGGTGAAGATGCTCGCGCTGCTCGAGCTCGTCGGGTTCTTCGTGATCTTCACGACGATGATCCTGATGCACTTCGCCGGCGAGTAGGACTTGCTCGACGCGCGGACGCGAACGTCGGCAGCCCGGCCGGGCGCGGTGGGACGGCCGCGCGAGGCAGGTAGCCGAAGGAGCGGGGAGCGGCTCAGGCGAGCAGCCCGCTCCGCTCCAGGTGGCCCCGGACCAGGTCCAGTTCCGCCGCGGTCAGGGACGGCAACGGCGCGGCCATCGTGGGACCACAGATGCCCATCAGGTTGAGGGCCCCCTTGACGGCGCTTGGCCAGGACGGGATCTCGTCGAGCGTGTCCGAGAAACGGTTGACCTGCTCCTGCAGGGCCAGCGCCCGGGTCACGTCGCCCGAGACCGTCGCCTCGTACAGCTCGACGTATGGTCGCGGGATCAGGTTGGCCGGCGAGGGCGTTCCCCCGTGCGCTCCCACCATCAGGGTGGCCGCGAGGTGGTACTCGGAGCCGCAGAGGACGCGAAATCCCATCTCCCTGGTGCGGAAGAGGACGTCCTGGACGTGCAGCAGCGGTGCCGAGTCCTTCATGCCGACGATGTGATCGTCCTCGGCCAGCCGGGCGACGGTCCGGGGGTCGATGTCGGTGATGAGCGGGGGGACGTTGTAGAGCATGACCCGGGCGTCGGTCTCTGCGACGATCTGCAGCACGTGATCGGCGATCCACTCCTGGCGGACGACCATCGAGCCGAAGTAGGGCGGGGTCACCATCACGAAGTCGGCACCGGATGCCATGGCAGCACGGCAGTGGTCGATGGCCTCCTGCGTGCCGACGGCAGAGATACCGGCAATCACCGGCACGCGACCGGCGACGGCGTCGACGGCGGCCTCCACCGCCTCACGGCGCTGGCGCGCTGTCAGGAAGGCGAACTCACCGGTGCTCCCGAGGACGAAGAGGCCGTGACATCCCGCCGTGAGCACGTGCTCGACGAGGCGGCCCATCCCGGACCGATCGATCTCCCCGCCGGTGGTCAGCGGCGTGGCGATGGGCGGGATGATCCCGCGGAGGCTGGCGCGGTCGAACATCTGGCTCCTCCGGCTCTGCCTGGCTGCCGCCATTGTGGACCGCTCGCGCCGCCGGAGTGGCGCGACTCCCGCCCTGTCGGGCGTCAGGCCGGGCAGCCGCTCCCGCCTCGAAGGGGCCGGACCGCCACGATGCGGCTGGATTCGGGGTCGAACACATCGGTCTGGGCGGGTACGGCAGACCTGGCAGTGAGACCGCCTGCCGCGGCGTCGAACTCGTCGACCCGCCGCTCGACGGCGTGCCTGGGGCCGCCGGTTTCGGCGGCGAACATCACGTAACCGGAATCCCTGAGCCGCTGGAACTCCACGCGTGCGCCTTCGACCTCGGCCGGTTGCGCGGGGTCCCACGTCAGGGTGACCCGCCCGGTCCCCTCGAAGATGTCCATGCGGTGGGCGGGTTGCATCGGGTTCCACGCACCTCCCTGGATCTGACGCTCGCCGGCGGACCGTCCGGCAGCAGAGGGTACTCGTCGCGACACCAGGTTCGGCAGAGTCCAACGGCCCGTGATCCGGATGGCGTCGGGAAGCTCGTCGCGCTCGTCCCGGGCGCGTCCCCGGGCGAGCCGGCAGGACGGGCCGGAGCCCATCAGGGCAGGGCGATGGGGAGGAAGATCGAGGTGTAGCTGAAGCCGTACTGGGTGGTTCCGCGTGGGTCAGTCCGCTGTGCCGACAGCAGGCGTCCGGTCACCGCGTCAAGCACCACCGACGTTGTGACCGTTCCACCAAGGTCCCGGGAGAGCGCGGTGAACGTCCAGCGCCACGTCTTCGTCTGGACCGTGACGGTCTCGCCGATCGAGGTGTAGACGGGCAGGGTCGAGTTGTACGCCTCCAGCGGCTGGCCGGTCTTGCGGAAGGCGGCGACCAGCGCGGCCGAACCGCAGCTCCACTTGCCGCGGATCTGCGACGCACGGTGGCCCTGCACGTCGTACCAGGCCGAGCGGATGCAGATGGTCGTGATGACGCCGCCGACGACCGAGGCGGATGCGCCCGGCTCGTAGCGGAGTTCGAGTGCATCCGGTCGGACGACGCTCACGCGCAGCCGTCCGGTTGCCTTCAGGGCCGCCGTGGCGCGCGCCCAGAAGGACTTCGCGTCGGGCGCGGGGGCTGAAGGGGACGCCACGGGGGCGGAGGCGAGGGCGGTCGCCTGGGCGGACCCGCCGATCGAAGTGGAGGGGTTGGCGCCGCCAGCCGTGGGTTCCGGGGACACCGCCGCCGACGGGGCGCTGGGTGATCCGCCGCAGGCCGCGACGAGCGCCGCTCCCGTAAGGAGCGCGGCGAGGAACGCGGGCAGTGGGTGGGACGGCAGGGTGCTGGACACGTTCCCATGGTAGCCGCGACCCGCGCCCGCATGGCCAGCCGGTCATCCTGCGCTGCGCGTGGCATCATCGTGGCGGCCCGACCGGCGGGGCTGGCCCGTCGCCCGCCGTCGTTCGGCCGCATCAGGAGGAGCGCAGCGCGTGCCGCCGATCACCGAGTTGACACGGATCGAGCCGGTCCATCTCGCCCGCCTCGAGAAGCAGGGAATCTTCACGACCGGCCTGCTGCTGGACGTCTCGGAGAGCGCCGGCCGTCGACAGTACCTCGCCGACCACGTCGGGGCGACCATCAACGAGGTCGCTGAGTGGCGAGATGAGGCCCTCATGCTGAACCTCGCCGGTTTCGGCCCGGCCGAGCACCAGCTGCTCATCCAGGCCGGCATCGAAGGCCTGCGCGACCTGCTGGACATGGACCTCCCCACCTTCAGGGCGAAGGTGGAGCGGGCCGCGCCCCATCTCGGCATGGAGCAGCCGTCGGCGATCGCCATGGACGGCTGGTGGGAGCAGGCCCGGACGCTCGAGGAGGAGTGACGCCGGGACTCGCTACCATGGTCCGGTGAGCGGTACCGTCGTCAGCATCCTGCGTTCCGGCGCGATCGCCTCGGCCACGATCATCTCGATCGTGGCGCTGGCCGTACTGCTCTTCTTCAATCCGGTCTACGTCGGCTTCGAACAGGCCCGCACGGGAGCGGACGTCCTGAGCGGGTACACGGCGCCCCAGGTCGCGTCGATCACGGGCCAGGTCCTGTCCGAGCTGTACCTCGGACCCGCGACATTCGAGATGACCGTCAACGGCGATCCGGTGTTCGATCCACGCGAGCGCGCACACCTCGCCGACGTCCGCTCGGTCCTCTTCGAGTTCCTCATGCTCGCGTTCGCAGCCGTCCTCCTCCTCGCAGCCGTCCTGCTGTGGCGTTCGCCATCGTGGGCATGGCGAGCCATGGCAGCGGGCACCCGCGTCCTGGCCGGTGCCGTCGTGGTTCTGGCCGTCGTCTTCGGCCTTTTCTTCGAGCAGGCCTTCGACCTGTTCCACCGCCTCTTCTTCGGGGCGGGCACGTACAACTTCGATCCACGCGTGGAACGACTGGTCCAGCTCTTCCCCGACGCGTTCTGGTTCGAGACGTCGCTGGGGCTCGGCGTGGTGATCCTGCTCGGGGCGATTGCCGTGCGGTGGGTTGCCATGGGTCGCGTCGCCCTGGGCGAGGGTGTCGTGGTTGGTGGGACGCCGCACGAGACGGGCGGCCCCGCATGATCGCCCGGCGACCGAGCGCGATCCCGATCGCCCGCATCGCGGGGATCGAAGTTCGCGTGCACGTGAGCTGGGTGCTGATCGTCGCGATGATCGCGGTGGGCCTCTCGGCCCAGGAAGCGGTCTCGCATCCGGACTGGCCGGAGGCGCTCCGATGGCTCGTCGCGGGCGTGGTGGCCGCGCTGTTCTTCCTCTCGGTCCTCGTGCACGAGCTCTGCCACGGCATCGTGGCCCGCCGGCGCGGCGTCGATGTGGGACCCGTCACGCTCCTCTTCTTCGGGGGTACCTCGACGGACGGCGGCGGCCTGAGCCGACCGGCGGATGAGGCCGCGATGGCTGGCAGCGGTCCGCTGGCGAGCTTCGCGCTCGGAGCGAGCCTCGTGGTGATCGGGCGCATCGCAGCGTCGATGCCCGGACTCGGGGCGGCCGCGGTCGCCGAGGCGGCCGTCATCCTGGGCGTGCTCAATGTCCTCCTCGGGCTGATCAACCTGCTGCCGGTGCTGCCGCTGGATGGTGGCCGGATCGTCCACGCCGTCGCCTGGCAGGCCACGGGCGACGAGCGGCGGGCGGGCCGCCTGGTGAACCGGCTCGGACGAGCCATCGGCTTCGGGATGATCGGGGCGGGCGCGGTCATCGCCTTCGCCGGCGATGGCCTGGACGGCCTGATGCTGGCTGCCAGCGGGTGGTTCGTGGCGGGAAGCGCACGAGCGATGGAGCAGCGGGCGATCCTCATCAACGTGCTGCGGGGGATGCGCGTCGAGGCAGTCATGGAACGCGACCTGCCGTCCGTCTCCCCACAGCTGACGCTCGACACGTTCGCCGCGCAGTACCTCGCGGCAGGGCGGGGCACGAGCCTGCCGGTCTTCCGCGGCGACGAGCTCCTGGGCCTGATCGGCATCTCCCAGCTCCGTCGGATCAGGCGCGGACGGTGGCCCACGCTGCGGGCATCCGAGGTGATGGTCGCGCGGCCGTCGCTGCCCACGCTGGGCCCCGAGGATGAACTCTGGAGCGCGCTGGAGCGGCTCCAGCGCGCCGGCCTCGATGGCCTTCCGGTCATGCGTGGAGCCGAGCTGCTCGGCGTCCTGACCCGGCGGGGAGTGATGGCCGCGATCCAGGCCCGGACCGCCGTCCCGGGCGCCGCGAGCTGACCCGGGGTGAAGCACGGCGTAGGCGACCGCTCTTCGGTCCAGGGGCTCCTCGCGGTCGACGAGGCGCTCCAGCGCGTCCTGGGCGCCATACCGGGGGCCCTGCCGGCGGAGACGATCCCGACGGACGAGGGGCTCGGGCGGATCCTGGCCGGGCCGGTGATTGCGCGGACCGATCTTCCGCCGTGGGACAACAGCGCCATGGATGGGTATGCGGTCCGGTCCGCCGACACCCACGGCGCCACGGAGGATCGGCCGGTCCGCCTCGATGTCGTGGGTGAGGTCCGCGCCGGGGGCGGTGCCTCCGGGCCGCTGCCTCCCGGCTGCGTCGTCCGGATCGCGACCGGCGCGCCGATCCCCCCCGGCGCAGACGCGGTGGTGCCGGTCGAGGAGACGACGCCGGTCGATCCGGCCGGCCGACCCGGCGCCCGCGGGCGCGACGCGAGCGGGCCGCTCCCCGCGGCATGCCTCGTCCATGTCGACGTCCCGTCGGGCGGGTCGATCCGCCGACGCGGCAGCGATCTGGTGTCGGGGATGGAACTGCTGGCGGCGGGCTCGGAACTGACGCCGGCCGGGGTCGCCCTGGCCGCGGGCGCGGGCGTGCCGCTCGTCTTCGTTCACCGCCAGCCGGTGGTCGGCGTCCTTGCGACGGGCGACGAGGTCCGCCGGGCGGGTGAGGACCTCGGCGCGGCCGGGATCCCCGACGCCAACGGGCCCGGCGTGCGCGCGCTCGTGCGGGCGGCCGGCGGCGTGGCCGTCGACCTGGGCATCGCCACGGACCGGCTCGACGATGTCGTGGCCAGGCTCCGTGACGCGATCCCGCTCGTGGACTGCGTGATCGTCTCGGGCGGCGTCTCGGTGGGCCCGTTCGACGTGGTCAAGCCGGCGTTCGAGATGCTCGGTGAGGTGGACCTCTGGCGAGTGGCGGTGCAGCCGGGCAAGCCGTTTGCCTTCGGGACGGCGGCGCGGCCGGGAATGCCGCCGGCGCTCCTCTTCGGCCTGCCGGGCAACCCGGTCTCGAGCTTCGTGACCTTCGAGCTCTTCGTCCGCCCGGCCCTTCGCCGTCTTGCCGGCCGGACCGTGCTGATGCGACCGCGGGACCGCGCGGTGCTGCTCGAACCCGTCAGCAAGAGCGCGGGGCGACGGGCGTTCCTGCGCGTCGTCGCGGAGCGGATCGACGGCGATGTGGCCCGCGACGCCGCGGGCCGAGTGCAGGTGCGGCTGGCCGGTTCACAAGGCAGCCACGTGCTGAGCGCACTGGCTGCGGCCGACGCCCTCGCCGTGGTCCCAGAAGCTGATGATTCACTGCCGGCGGGTTCACCGGTGGAGCTGTGGTGGCTGGATCCGGCCTGACTCGGCATCGCCGGCATGGGAGACTGAGGGCATGATGGAAAAAGGCGCACAGACGCGGGCAGATCGTCGTCGTCTGACTCACGTCGATCGATCGGGTCGGCCGCGGATGGTCGACGTCAGCGGCAAGGCGGTCACCCCGCGGCGGGCCGTCGCCGAGGCCATCGTGGCGGTCTCCCACGAGACCCTGAGCCTGATCATCGATGGCGGCGGGCCCAAGGGCGACGTGATGACCGTGGCCGAGCTGGCCGGCGTGATGGGGGGCAAGCGAACCAGCGAGTTGATCCCGCTCTGCCACCCGCTGGCCCTGACCGACCTGTCCGTCCATGTCACCCCGGACCGGGTCGGCGGGGTCGTGCGGATCCGGGCGGAGGCCGCCACGACCGGGCCGACGGGCGTGGAGATGGAGGCCCTGACCGCCGCGAGCGTGGCGGCGCTGACGATCTACGACATGGTCAAGGCGGTGGAGCGGGGCGTGGAGATCCGATCCATCCACCTGGTCTCCAAGACCGGCGGCAAGAGCGGCGACTGGTTCCGCGACGGGTCGGTTGCCCAGCCGCCGGCCGTGGTCACGAAGCCGCCGCCTGGAGCCAGGGTGGCCGGGCGCATGCCGGCGCGGCGGAAGCCGCGGCCGTGACCGCCGTCCCGCTGACCGCACTCGTCCTGACCGCCAGTGATCGCAGTGCGGCCGGCGAGCGACCGGACCGGTCCGGCCAGCTGCTGGCCGATCGCCTCGTCGGGCTCGGGTTCACCGTGGAGCGACGGGTGGTGCGCGATGACGTGGCCGAGATCGGGGCCGCCCTGACCGAGGGGTGCGCGCGGCATCGACTCGTCGTCACGACCGGCGGGACCGGCCTGACGCCGCGCGACGTGACGCCCCAGGCGACGCGCGCCGTGATCGATTACGAGGTGCCCGGCCTGGCCGAGGCCATGCGCGCCGAGGGTCGCCTCAAGACGCCCCTGGCGTCGCTGAGTCGCTCCGTCGTGGGTGTTCGCAGCGGGAGCCTGATCATCAACCTCCCGGGGAGCCCGGCGGGTGCCATGGAGTCGTTCGAGGCGATTGAGCCGGTGCTGGCCCACGCGCTGGAGACGCTGGCCGGCCCCTTCGACCACGCCCGCGGCCCGGCCGGATCGGTCACCGAGTTGCGCTGATGTTCCCCGCCTTCGAGCACGTTCCGGCGTACCCGCTGGCACTGCCGCTCTTCTGGGGCGCCGCCGCGTTCTTCGCGCTGGCCATGGGCCGGCATCTGCGCGTCTTCGCCGCCGCCCGTCCGTCGCGCCCGTTTGCGGACCTGCCGCGGCGGGTCGGTGGGCTGCTCCTGTACGTCTTCGGCCAGGCCCGGATGTTCCGCGACCTGAGGGCCGGCGTGATGCACGTCGGGATCTTCTGGGGATTCATCCTGCTGACGGTCGGGACGGCCAACGCGGTGACCGGCGGGCTCCTCCAGGCCGTCATCTCGGTGCCGCTGGACGGCGCGTTGTGGGTGGCCGTGGGGACGATGCAGAACGTGGTGGCGGTCATCGTCCTGGCTGCGGTTGCCTACGCCTTCTATCGACGGCTGGTCGTGCGCCCGGCCCGCCTGACCTACAAGCGGGACGCCCTGGTCATCCTGGCCATGATCGGCGGCGTGGTCGGCTCCGAATTCCTGGCCACGATCATCGAGGCCGCGCGGTACGGGGATCAACCGGGGGCGCTGCTGGCGAATGCGATCGCCAGTCCGCTGCGGGGGTTCCTCCCGGCCGTTCTCGAGGTGGGCTTCGGCCTCGCCTGGTGGGTCCACATGGTGCTCGTGGCGGCGTTCCTGGCCTACCTGCCGTTCAGCAAGCACCTCCACATCGCCACGAGCTTCTTCAACGTCTTCTTCCGCAAGCTGGCCCCTCGAGGCGAGCTGCCCGCGATGGACCTCGAGGCGGAGGACGCGACCTACGGTCTGCGTACCCTGGCCGACCTCGGCTGGAAGGATCTCCTCGACGGCTTCACCTGCACCGAGTGCGGTCGCTGCCAGGCGGAATGCCCCGCCTGGAACACCGGCAAGCCGCTCAACCCGAAGCGCTTCATCATGGGCCTGCGGGACATGAGCGTGGAGGCCGAGCACGGGCTGAACCTCATCCCCAACAGCCCGATCGTCCGGGAGGCGTACGGCCTCGATGACCGGTTCCAGCCGGATCGGCTGGGGGTGGCGATCGTGGACGAGGCCATCCCCTACGACGCGGTCTGGGACTGCGTCACCTGCGGGGCCTGCGTGGAAGCGTGTCCGGTCCTGATCGAGCACGTCGACAAGATCGTGGGACTCCGTCGGAACCTGGTCCTCGAGCAGTCACGATTCCCGGGCGAACTGACCGGGGCCTTCCGGAACCTGGAGCAGGCGCAGAACCCCTGGGGCCAGCCCCGGACCGCCCGGACCGACTGGACGAAGGGGCTGCCGTTCGAGGTCCCGACCGTCGCCGAGCTGGCGGCGAACGGCCATCTCGGCGAGGTCGAGGTGCTCTACTGGGTGGGCTGCGCGGCTGCCTTCGACGAGCGCAACCGGCGGGTGGCGCGGGCCTTCGCCACCTGCCTGGCGTCCGCGGGCGTGCGGTTCGCGATCCTCGGCCAGGAGGAGTCGTGCAGCGGTGACCCGGCGCGGCGGATGGGCAACGAGTATGTCTACCAGATGCTGGCCCAGGGCAACGTGGAGACCCTCAACGGGTATGGGTTGCGATCGATCGTGACCGCCTGCCCGCACTGCTTCAACACGATCGGCAACGAGTACCCGCAGTTCGGCGGCCGCTACGACGTCGTCCACCACTCGGTCTACCTGCAGCGTCTCCTCGACTCGGGTCGACTGCGGATCGCGGAGCCGGCGGCGGCCGACGGGACGGCAGCGGCGGGCCCGGCGGCGGCGCGCACCGTCACCTACCACGACTCCTGCTACCTGGCTCGCTACAACGGGATCCAGGCGTCGCCGAGGACGGTGCTCGGAGCGATCCCGGGGATCGAACTGCGGGAGATGGAGAAGCACGGGAAGCAGACGTTCTGCTGCGGGGCCGGGGGCGGGCGGATGTGGATGGAGGAGACCCGGGGCACCCGGATCAACGCAGAGCGGACCCGGCAGGCGCTGGAGACCGGAGCGGACACGGTGGCCACCGCCTGCCCGTTCTGCATCACCATGCTCAAGGACGGGCTGGCCGACGCGACCGATCTCCGGGCCGGCGAGGTGACCGCACGGGACATCGCGGAACTCCTGGCCGAGTCTGCCGCGCCAGCGGTGCCGTCCGGCCGATCCCTGCCCGTCCTGCAGTCGGGCGGCCCGTCCCGCTGATCCGGCCGATCCGTGGTGCGGCCGTCGAGCTCGACCGCGCCTGGCGCACCGGCGCCGGGGCGGCGCGCGCAGTGGGGGCGCCAGGCCCGGCCGCGGGTGGTCAGCGCACGAAGCGCTGCTCCCAGCCCGAGCTGAAGAGGTCGAACTGATACGGCTGGTACGGGTGCTCGGCAATGACGTCGA